>Ga0255345_1002714_pt1 | contig 21923 bp, 16 predicted proteins | sample wastewater_treat_6_FD_192415 | JGI IMG/M metagenome (GOLD analysis project Ga0255345, IMG submission 192415) | Wastewater microbial communities from Lulu Island WWTP, Vancouver, Canada - plant20 | ecosystem: Engineered > WWTP > Wastewater > Unclassified | place: Canada: Vancouver, British...
AGCTTTTTTTTAATTTTTGACAATTAATTTATCTGCTTAATTCTTTACAATATATAATGGTTTTTAACATTGATAGAAAATCAAAAAGGATAATATTATGAAAAGAAGTCAGAAACTAGCTGTATATGTAATAACAGCATTTTTCTTTTTGCTGTATATACTTACTGATACAATTGAATTATTTCAGTCGGGACTTTCTTCATCTCAGATGATCTTGACATATATTGCAATGGCTGGAATTTCATTGTCGCTAATCGGACTTTATGCCGCTGAAACCAAATCAGGATTCGTAAGTTTGACCGGGATTCTTCTGATTTCTGTTTCTTTTGTTTATTTTTCAGGAACTGCTACTTATGCTTTTGCAGAAAAAAGCCCCGATTATGCGCCTTTGGTCAGAAAGCTCGGTTTTATATATCTTCTTCATGGTGTAATGCTGATTATCGGAACTTTTCTTTTTGCCGTCACTTTACTTAAAGAAAAATCATTTTATTTAATTGTATCAATAATGCTCATTGCTTCTTCTTTGTTGAGTTTTTCGGCCGGACTGTTCGGTCTTACCGAACAGTTATACGTAGTTTCCAACTTTGTCAGAAATTCCGGCTTTGTCATATTCTGTTTGCTGAGAACAGAAAATACAATCAAAGCCGGATTTCTTTCTATTTGACAATCTTAAAGAAGCTGACTTCGGATTTTAGAGTTTCCGCCATCGAAGAGATTTCTTCAGTGCTTGCGGAAATTTCTTCAGAACTCAGTGAATTGCTCTGGGTCATTTCGCTGATAACCGAAACTGATTTAACTATTTCATCAATAGCAACTTTACCTTCACGGATTGCCGAAGTGATGAAATTTGTTTTTGTTAGAACTTCCTTGAGACCCTGATTCACTTCTTCATTTGCAGAATTCTGTTTTTCTGTCAGACTTGATAGTTCCTGCATCATGTTGGTGATAGATTCTATGCCGAGCAGGATTGTTTTTTCTTTAGCGATTGCACTTCGTACTTTTTGAAGTGCGCTATCAGAATTTTTATTATTCTGCATAATTAGACTGTCAATCTGCTTTATGCTTGAAGTGGTTGCGTCAGCAAGATGGCTGATTTCATCGGCAACCACCGCGAATCCGCGCCCGGCTTCACCGGCGCGTGCAGCTTCAATCGCAGCATTCAGCGAAAGAAGATTTATCTGTTCAGAAATATCATTGATAATGTTAACAATGCCGAGCATGTCTTTTGATTCGTCGGCGCTTCTTGTGATGATATCTGTCATTTCATTCATTTCTTTTGAATTTGAAATGACGTCTTCGTTGATTGTGCGGACTTTGTCATTTGTCATATTTATGTTTTGGACTACCGAGTGAATTATAAGCTTAAGATCATCAGCCATTTGATTGATTCGGTTTATTTCAATTTGCTGAGTTTCAACAGAAGTCATAATGCTCTCCTCGCTTGCGGCGAGTTCTTCCAGGGTTGCGTTAACCTGTTCAACCGATGATGATTCGCTTTGAATGTTGTCCGAGAAAGAAATTACATTCTGGGAAATTTCTACTGAAGACGCAGCAAGCGTCTGTGATACGTCTACAATCTTGGAAATAATAGCCGAAAAGTGTGATATAATGGTATTGTAATTGTGATCAAGTTTATCAAGTTCAAAATTGCTGTTAATATTGCTCGAATTAGTTTTTTCGGGATGAATCGTTCCATTCGCAAGCATGTCAAACTTGCTGTTGAGTTTTACGATTGGTTTTGAAAGTTTACCGGATATCAATGTAGCCATAATTAGAATAAAAATGATAAATGCTGCAGCAATGCAAACGCTGATGATTACATTATAATAAACATTTCGGTACACGTAAGATTGAGGAATTGATAGTATTACAGAATAACCGGCTGAAGGAATAGGACAGTAGAAGAAAATACTTTTTTGTTTAGTTTCAGGGTTTTCTGTAAGAGCGAAGCCTTTTAGTCCGGAAAGTGCTTTTCTGGTAATATTTGATAATTCTTCATTTTTGAAATCGTATATAGTAGGTTCAATTACTTTCTTTCCGCCTTTTCCGTCATCTTCGAGATGCATGACGAATTTTTTATCTTTATGATATAGAAATTTGCCGGAGCTTGTAATAAAGTAAAAGTCGGTTTCTTCTCCAAGATTTTTTTTCAGTTCCAATAGTATTTCATCTTTTAATGCCGCAAACTCGGAATATTGAATCGATCCTCCGATCATTCCTTTTCTGTCAATGCCGGTATGTATTGAATCGGTAATCATAACTTTGTTTTCAGTGCCGGTAAAAATCGTATGAGCTATCATTATCTGCATTTCGCCGGTAGATTTTGATATCATGAGATCTGATATAAAATCAGGCTTGTTTACATAGGCATTTTCTCCAAGAGTTGCTTTCCAGTAATCTCTTTCTTTGAGATTTCTTTTTTTCGCTTTAGGATCCTTGTTATTTTCTGTTTCGAGATTGCCCTGAGAAGGATTTCCTCCGGAAGCGGTATTGAAATAAGATCCGTCAGGAAGACAGACAATGAATTTATCAAATGATTTCAGCCTTTTTACTTCAGCCTGCAGATAAGAATCCATTTCTTTCCAATTCATGCTTTTTACACGGCTTTCGTTTGCATAATGAGAAATATGAGCCATCTTTGATTTAAAGTAAAAATCAATTTTGGCCGCGGCATAATCGCTTGACTGCTGCAGAATATCCATTTCCTTCTGTTTGAACTGGTCGGCATTGAAGAAAGTGATTCCGGAAATGGATATGATAAAAGGGATAAGTACGACACCAAGAAGAGAGAGAATTATAAGTTTTCTGATGTTTAGGTTTAAGAATTTCATGATATGCTCCGAAACGAGTCTAATTCAAATTATTGTAAAAATCAATATATATTTTACCATATTAAATCTGTATAGAATTTTTTTGTCCAAAAATATAATTTAATGTAATTATTTTTTTGAAATAGAAAAAAATCCGATAATGTAGGAGGGGTTCGGTTATATGAAGAAAATTCTCATTCTATGTGCGGTTTTGTCTTTTCAGTTAATTTTGCCGGATAAATCCGATAAAAGGCTTGTTTACTGGCAATTGCGCGAAAATTCTCTGAGGCAGGAGATAAACGGTCTTAAGGATTCGGAAATCTATCCTTTTGTCGGGGATATTCTTTCAAGCAATCTTCTTTATGCTGAAAATCTGATAAAAACAATCTCATCCGGTTCATCGTCTGAAATTGATACTGAAGATTACATTGAATCGTATTGCAGACGGAGTTTTGACTCGGCTTATCTCAGAAAAATAGCAGCGGGTTTTTCTTCGGATTTATGGAATGATAAAATTAAGTCATATATCATTAATAATATAAATTCTTTATCAGATGCAAATTTCGGTTATCATAGTGATTTTTATTCCGCAAAACTTATAGATAAGCTGATTGATGCAAAGTTCAAAAAGCAGCTTGTTTCAGAGTTTTTTATGATAAGCATGATTGCCAATTATGAATCGCTGTATCTGCAGTTTAAAAATTCCGCACTTGCGGATATGAAACATTCTGCAGATGAGACTAACGCCGGAAAATTTTCTGCAATTATTATCAGGGCAGAAACTGACCGCAAAACCAGAGAATTTGATATCGAAGCCCGTCTGGAAATTTCAAAAGATAATTTTGATTCGGCAATTCTTGCTGAAGAAGTAAGTTATCTTGCCAAAAAACGTCTTGGTGTAATCAAGGATTCATCAATATTTTTGAAATATATTAATGATGCGGAATCTATTGAGCGAGGAGACTATTATCTGGATAAAACCGCCGAGCTTGAGAAGGCAGTTTTTGCAGTGCTCCCCGATAAGCTTTATTCATCACAAATCAAAAAACAATCATCTGTTAAAACTGAAGGAGGAATTACTTTCAGTGAGGATGCTGATTATACTAAATTTGTATCAGAAGTTGACCGAATCAGAAAAGATAGTCCTTCTCCTGATAAATTCTTGAAGTCAGTTGAAGGTTTGTCCGATAAATATTTTTCTTCAGAAACATCATCAAATAAAAAAAAGGCCGCAGAAGAATATGTAAAGCTATCCTTTCTTTTTGTATCTTGGAAGGAAAAAGCAAAGAATGATATTGTTAGAGATGCCGAACGGTATTTGATGAGAGAAGAACCGGTCAAGAAGTACATTTCTTTTGTTTATGATAGGGAAAAATCAGCAGCCTTGCTTGATTCGACTTCTGAAGGTTCAAAAATATATGCGGCGAACAAGGTTAAATTGCGTAAAGCGCAGGATGCTTTTCGTTCATTTTTTTCCGTGGATAAAACAGACAGGGAATTCATGACTCCTGCTGATTATGATAAAATAGCAGTCATTGCGGCGGACTTTTCTCTGTTTATGAAAAAAATACAGAATGTTGCTGTTCAAAAAAATTCCGCAAAAAAATCAGGAAATAATGAGTTTCCATACGCAGAAACCGAAATTTCTGCAATATCATCCATGATTGAAACGGAAATGAAAAGATATAGAGAATTAACATATTCTGCAGATGTGATAAATGAATATTCTTCAGTCTTTGCAAAGTATGAAGAAGCGGCTAAATCCGGTATCTTATCCGATGAACTGAATGAATTTTATGAAAAGAAAAGCATTCTTCCATATGTGAAAAATTATGATCATAAGAAAATAAATTCCGAAACCAGGGCAAAAGATTATATCGCAAAAATGCTTAATGATGATAATGTAAGAATTAAACAGCTTTCGGATTTCTATGCAAGAATGGGCAAAAGCTCGCGAAAAAATTATGATGCTGAATTGAAAGCATTGTTTAACCAGAATCATGTTAAAAAAATAGGAGTTTTCCCGATTTCTGCAAAAAGCATCATAGAGACTGATAAGAAGGTAAGTGCTTACATCGCAAAGATAATAGAACGGAAAAGATGGGAACGCGGTGGAAAAGAGATATCAACAGATACAGAATTCAATCTTCAAGAGTTCGGAATATCTGTAATGATTCCATCAGGATGGGAAAGAAGAGATGGTGACGATATTTCAATTCCGTTTGTAAATGCTTCTGACGGATCGGAATTTGCAGTCAGCTGTTTTAAGAATGAAGAGAAAACTTCAATGTCAGTATTTGATTCATGGGCGGATAAACGAAGACTGCGTCTGGTAAAAAGCGGAGGCGGGAAGTATCAAGGCAAAGAATATATAAGCCGTGTGTATGAAAGCCGGAATCGAAAAGTTGTACTTGCGTACTGCGCTGATTTTAATAAAAAAATAATAATTGTTTCAGGTGAAGTTAAAAAAGAGAAGTATCAATATTTTGCTCCAAGAATTGATTCACTTTTCAAGTCAGTGAAGGAAAAGTGAATCAATCTGTTAAGGTTTGATTAAGGTGCTAGGCTTATTCCGAAGCTGAATTTATGATCTTTGAATCTTTCAGTTACTGATACACTGTCTGTTATATCATATGATTCGCTTCTTAATATACCGTTCATGGTGCGGGGTCTATATCTGTAATCGGCAAAGAAGCTGATAGATTCGGAAACACCGAGTCTGAGACCGCCCATGAATTCGAGGTTGAACCCGAAACCTTTGGATGTTTTCTTTTCGCCGTTATCATAGTAATCAACTGAGTCTATGCCGACACCGAGAGGCATTCCGACATAAATGCTGGTGTAGTCTGAAAGTGAAGGGAAATAGACCCAAAGAGGAACTCGGATCATCAGAATATAATTTAAAAAATATTGGTTAGCTTTTAGCGAACTGTCTTTAAATTTTTGAGAATCAATTGTGAATTCCCATCCGCTTGTAAAGAAACCTTTACTTGATGAAAGATATCTGATTCCTCCTCCGAATCCCATATCCATTTTTGTGGTCTTTTTGACGTCATCATCTCCGAAAAGCTCTTCATATTTAGCTACGTGTTTGTAAAATGTTACTGAACCGTAAAGGTCAAGAAACGAAGGATACTCGCTTGGTTTACGCGGAGCTTTTCTTTTGTATTTGCTTGAAACATCTGAAGCATCAACTTCGCCGCTTGCCGCTGAAATGACCCTGAAAGAATTAACCTCAACTATTTTTACATTGATTTTTAATCCGACATTGTCTGTTTCACCGGCGAATTTGTTGAAACGTGTAGTGGTTCCGATGATAACATACTTTGCTCCAACACCTTTTCCGACTTCCGCGGCATTTTTGTTTGAGAAAATTCCTGTCTGCTGAAGTTCTTGTTCTTCGATAATTTTGTCGATTTGAGAACGTTCAGAAACGTTTACATCATTTGATACAAGTGCGCGTTCAAATTCGTTCGTAGCTATCCGTGCATCTCCGTCAAGAGAATCAGTGCTGGAAAAAGGCATAACGGCAATAGGATCATTTCCAAGTTTGATGTTCTTGGTTAGAGAAGCTGCCATATCTTCATAAGGTCCGGCAAAGATGAATGCCGGTAGAAAAATGAAAGCTAACAGAAATTTTTTCATATTGTCACCCAATTTATATATTATGTTTATAGTTGTGTATAAACTTCCATACTGTATTTGTCAAGAAATCATTTAAATGCTCATTTTTGTTTCGTTATTGCTATAAATTAAAAAAAGCTTTACAAAAAATAGCATTTTTCCAATGTTTCTATAAATAGAAACATTGGAAATGTATGGAAAATATTAAAAAGAAAAAAATTATTCAACAGCCTGTATACAGGGATCAGGAGGCTTTGAGCAGGGTTCTCAGGGAAATTTCACTTCTTCCGCCTCTTGTATTTCCCGGAGAAATTTCGAAATTGAGATATCAGCTTTGTGATGCGGAAAAGGGGGAACGTTTCATTCTTCAGGGCGGTGACTGTGCTGAAAGATTTATCGACTGCCGTGAAACGGCTATTCTGAACAAGCTTAAGATACTTTTACAGATGAGTGTGGTTCTTACTTATGGAGCCAAAAAGCCTGTGATAAAATTAGGACGTATTGCCGGTCAGTATTCCAAGCCGCGTTCAAATGATTTCGAATATATCGACGGAAAAGAAATTCCCGTTTACAGGGGAGATTCAATAAACGGCTATGAAGCTGAATTATTAAAAAGAGATCCCGATCCCGCGCGCTTAATGGAAGCTTTTTACCGTTCAGCAGTCACTTTGAATTATCTGCGCTCAGCGATTTCGGGCGGATTTGCAGATCTTCATCATCCTGATAATTGGGAGCTTGATTCTTTTAAAGAATCTGATTCATGGGAAAAATACAGCGGTATAATAGAACGAATAAAGGATTCACTTGAATTCATGGAGTCGATCGGCGGAGTGATGAAGGATTCAGTCGGTTCAACGGATTTTTATATTTCACATGAAGGTCTTCAGCTTGATTATGAAACTGCTGTAAGCCGAATAAATACTGAAACAGGCAATTACTATAACTCATCAGCTCATATGCTGTGGATAGGAGAGCGCACCCGTTTTCTTGACTCTGCTCATGTGGATTACTTTAGTAAAATTGAAAATCCGGTCGGTATAAAATTCAGTTCTAAAGCTGATATGAATGAGCTTGTCGAAATAATCAGAATTCTTAATCCCGAAAATGAAAAAGGTAAAATAATTTTAATTCACCGATTCGGAGTTTCGGAAATATCAAAACTCGAAAATTATATTGAGATAATTAATAATAAGAAATTAAATCTTTCATGGTGTTCCGATCCAATGCATGGAAATATAAAAAATGCAAACGGAATTAAAACACGCGACTTCTCTGACATTCTTTCAGAGTTGAAAAGCGCCTTTGAGATACATTCGAAATCAAAATCAATACTCTCCGGTGTTCATTTTGAACTTACCGGAGATGAAGTAACTGAATGCGTCGGCGGTGCTTCTGAAATAGGACATGCTGACCTGCCTCAGAATTATGAGACATACTGTGATCCTAGGCTTAATTATTCCCAAAGTATGGAAATGGCGTTTTTGATTTCTCAGATGCTTTCATCAAAAAAATAATAGCGAATTTTTGCCTGATATGATAGAGTCTTTCTAGGCAGGTTTAATTCTATCCTGCATATGGGCTTAATTTTACAAGACGTTAATGTAGTTTAAGCTATTGTAAAATTAAGCCTTAAAATTGCGTAAAAAAAAGCACGGAGCTTGCTAAAAAAAGCGTTCCGTTTTTAATGCTTATATCCGTTAGCGGATAATCAAACATCAAAGAGGGTAAAATGAAAAAATTAATTCTTGGTTTATGTTCCGTCATTTGCGCCGGAACTCTTCTTGCCGAAGATGCAGCAGCGCCAAAAACTGAGTTGTCTTTCTCTGTCAAAGGAATGGCATATGCAACAGCTTATAAAGGAATTGAAAAAGACTCAGCCGGAAGTTATTCGGCATTCAGAATGAGACCGTCTCTTTCTTTTTCGAATGGAACTACGGAAGCAGTTCTGGGCCTTGAGTATGACGCAACTTTCGGTGCTGAAACTGATGATGATGAAAAGACTTCTGAAAATGTCGGAATTAGCGCTGACAAAAAAGGTCTTGAAGTCGCTCAAGCATACGTGAAAAGCAAGGTTGCCGCATTTGAAGGTCTGACACTTGAAGGCGGAATTGATACCGTTGATTTTCCTATCATTTTCGGGGATAATATCCCGATGCTTGCGGTATTGTATTCTAATGACAAAATGAGTCTCGGTCTTTATTATCTCAAGACTTTTGAAGGCGACTATGGTCAGAAAAATGACTCTCAGATATATGCTGCGGATCTCACCATTACTATGGGTGAAAATTCTATACGCCCGGCCTTCTTTGCTTATCAGTCTCAAAAGGGCGCAAAGATCGGCCAGTACGAGGATGGCGCGGGATACATGCCGGCTCTTGCCCTGAATCTAGTTTTCGGTTCAGCAGGTATTGATTTCGCGGGAGTTTATGCCGGCGGAAAAAATAAAGAAACTGATGTCAAATATGCGGGATATGCTTTGGATATAGCTCCTTATTATAATGTAAGCGAGACTATTAAGCTTACCGGTTTTTATACAATGGTGTCAGGGGATGATCCTGATACTGCGGACAAAAATGAATCTTTTCTTTATTCAACAATTGACGGAACTAGTTCGGGAATAAATCTCTGGAGACTTTATATCATCGAAGACGGCGGATCATTTACAACAAATTCAGATGTTGCAGGTTCCGGAAAGTATGATTCTGCTGACGGATATATGGCAGCAGGTGCCGTTGTTGAAGCTCAGTTCGGTTCAATCAGCACCAAATTTATCGCGGCTTATATCCGGGCGTTGAAAACTCCAGAAGGAACAAAGAAAGATATGGGAATTGAATTGGACGCAAATATCGGATATGAAGTATCCAAAGGTTCAACTCTCTATGTTGAAGGTGCTTTTCTTAAATCAGGTAAGTACTATGAGTACGGCGGAACTAAAGAGAAACAGAATTCTTCATATGTTAATGTCGGGCTTAATTACGAATTGTAATGTTTTATTAGAAATTGCATTTTATATAAATAAAGGCTCCGTTTCCGGAGCCTTTATATTAGTTCTACTTTCTTTTTAATATACGTTCGATTTCATCTGTTTCATTTTTTGTTAAGGGGCCGAATTCCATTGCTTTTGCGTTTTCTTCAACCTGTTTTACGGTTTTAAAGCCCGGAATTGGTATTGTTATTTCACTCTTTCCCCAAATCCATGCAAGCGCTCCTTGCGCCGGAGTTCTTCCTTTTGAAGTCAAAATTTCTTTTACGGAATCCAGCATTTTCATGAATTCGTCAGATGGACGTCCGTCTTTGAAATAAGGAACCCATTCATGCCCGGCTCCGCGGACATCATCCTGCGGAAGAACGGAATTCTTGTCGAATTTTCCGCTTAAAAATCCCATAGCGAGGGGACTGCGGTTGATGCTTGCAAGATTGTTTTCTGAACAGAATTTAAGCATTTCAGGTGCATCTTCAAAGACGTTCAGGCAGTGCTGAATGACTGAACAGTTTTTTCTTCTTGCGAATAATACCGCTCCGTCAACAAGATCTGTGCTCCATCCATAGGTGCGTATTTTTCCCTTTTCAACAAGCTTTTCTAAAACTGAGCAAACAATTTCAACATCGGCTACGCCGATATTCCATTCGTGAAGAAGATATACGTCGATGTAATCTGTCTTTAATCGTTTGAGCGAAGCGTCGCATGCTTTTTCGATATAAAATGGAGATATGTTTGTTCCGTTGAGAGTCTTTGTTTCTGAATTTCCGAAGTGTGCGAATTTTGTTGAAATTACTGCTTCGTTTCTTTTTCCTGCCAAAGCCTTGCCTAAAACTTCCTCGCTGTGGCCGACGCCGTATGCATCTGCGGTGTCGAAAAAATTTATGCCGAGATCGAGAGCCGTCCGAATGGCTTTTACTGATTCTTCATCGTTAATGTTTCCCCAGCCGTCGGGCTTTCCGCCGTAGTAGAACGGACCGCCGATTGCCCAGCAGCCCATGCCGAGCGCGCTTACTTCTATCTGTGAGCGTCCGAGTTTTCTTGTAAATTTACCGGTCATGTATCCTCCTGTTTTCTCTGATCACCGTGAGCTACTCATTCTGAAAAAGAATTGATCGGTTTATATTCTTTTCATACATTGAGTGTGCCCGGCTGTAATCAGTTTTTATACATGACGTAATGTATCTGTTAGGATGCAGAAAAAAAAGAGCCGGTTTTTGATAAAAAGACAGAACCACTTGAGAGGCATAATGTATATTGAGATTGACAGGTCATTGCGGAATCCCATACGTAATCAGCTTTATGAAAAGCTTCTTGAAAGAATTCTGAAGGGTGAGCTTGCACCCGGAACGAAAATGCCGTCGAGCCGTCATCTTCACGAAAAGAATAATATATCCCGAAATATTATTATCGAAGTTTATGAACAGCTTTCGTCTGAAGGATATCTTGAGGGCAGACCCGGAAAGGGAACATGGGTTGCCGAAAGCGTTATTCTCGGAGATTCTTTCCGCAGCCTTGAGAAAACTGAAATTGTAAAAGTTAAGAAAGAGAAAAAGAAAAATATAATCAGCTTTAGTTGCGGTATTCCCGATCTGAAGCATTTTCCAGTTAAGAAGTGGAAACGTTCGCTTGATTATGCATGGTCTCTCGCTGATGATGAAGTGCTGTCATATCCGCCGGTTGCAGGAAGAATGGAACTTCGTACTGAAGTCTGTGACTATCTTCTTCTTGTCAAGGGCATCCGTGTGAGACCTGAATGCGTTATAATAACTTCAGGAACTTCCGAAACGCTTTTGTTGATCGCTTCGCATTTTTCACATTTTTCAAATGAGCTGATAATCGAAGATCCTGTTGTGGATTTTGCCGCTGATATTTTTAAACAGTCGGGCTATAAACTTAAAGAAATTACTGTTGATGAATCGGGTATTGATACATCTGCTCTTCCTGCAAAACCTGCAGGAAAACTTATATTTGTTTCTCCGTCGCATCAGTTCCCGACAGGCTGTGTTCTCAGCGCGCCGCGACGCGTTAAACTGGTTGAATATGCCGTCCGCAACGGCATATTCATCATCGAGGATGATTATGACTCAGAGTTTAGATATGAAGGATATCCTCTGAGGTCATTATTTCTTATGAATCCTGAAGTCGTCATGCACGCCGGAACCTTCAGCAAGAACATGTTTCCGTCAATGCGGATGGGATACCTCGTCGTGCCTGAACGTATCGCGGATGATATTTTGAAAACGAAGGCGCGGCTTATGATGCGCACACCTTCGCATATTCAGCTTGCAGCGGCACATTTTATGAGAAGCGGCGCTTTCACAAGAAATATCGCCCGGATGAAAAAAATTTACAAGAGAAAGCACGGTCTTATTTCACAGAAGCTGAATTCAGTATTCGGGAATGATATCGTGATTAATTCAAACGCCGCAGGAATGCATTTAAATATCGTTCACAGAAAGCATAAATTCACCATTGAGGAATGTTCGTGCTTTGAAGAATTCGGCGTTGAAGCTGACTGCGAAGCGGAATATTCATTAAGCGGAAAAAAGGGAGGACTATTGCTGGGATTTGGAAGTGTAAGTGAGAAAGAAATTCCTGAAGGAATTTTAAGATTGAAGAAAGCAGTTGATTCGATAATTGAATGAAATAATAAAAACCCCGCTTTCGCGGGGTTTGGTTTCTTTAAACGAGAGATTAAACATTGAGAAGAGCTGCAACACCCGGAAGAACTTTTCCTTCAACGAGTTCCATGGAAGCTCCGCCGCCTGTTGAAATGTGAGTCATCTTGTCTGCAACACCTGCTTTGTTTACAGCAGAAACTGAATCTCCGCCGCCGATAACCGTTACAGCAGAAGTAAGCGATGCAAGCTGATTTGCGATTGCAAGAGTTCCCGCAGCAAATTTTTCCATTTCAAAAACGCCTACAGGTCCGTTCCAGAAAATTGTCTTGGCATCAGAAAGAGCGTTTTTGAAAAGCTCGATTGACTTAGGTCCGATATCAAGACCCATCATGTCCTTAGGCATTGCATCAACATCAACAGTCTTGATGTTTGCGTCGTTTGAGAAAGCATCTGCTACGATAACATCAGTCTGAAGAAGGAACTGAACGCCTTTTGCTTTTGCAGCTTCGATTGTTTTCTTAGCTGTTTCGAGCTGATCGTCTTCGCAAAGAGAAGATCCGACTTCTTTGCCCATTGCTTTGAAGAATGTAAAAGCCATTCCTCCGCCGATGATGATGCGGTCGCATTTTTCCATGAGTTTTTCGATAACTGTGATTTTTGAAGAAACCTTAGCTCCGCCGACGATGGCAACAAAAGGTTTCGCAGGTGCTTTTACGATTTTTTCTTCAAGAAATTCAAGTTCTCTTTCCATAAGAAATCCGGCTACGGCTGGAAGATATTTAGCAACTGTTTCAGTTGAAGCATGAGCTCTGTGAGCAGTTCCAAATGCGTCGTTCACATAAACTTCGCCGTATGCTGCAAGTTCCTTTGCCATTTTTTCGCGCTCAGAAGCTTCCTTGCTTGTTTCTTCTTTGTGAAAACGTGTGTTTTCAAGAAGAAGGATTGCTCCGTTAGAAAGAGCGTCTACCATTTTCTTCGTTTCGTCGCCCATGCATGAAGGGGCAACTTTTACATCTTTTCCGATGAGTTTCGCAAGCTGGGCTGCAACCGGAGCCATTTTGTGGTGGTTGTTTACATATTCTTCTTCGTTGAAAGCTTTTCCGGCTTTTTCTGCCTTTTCTTTGTTTTTTGCAGTGTCTTTTTTAGGATCGCCGAGGTGGCTCATAAGAACTAGGGATTTCACATTCTGTTCAAGAATGTACTTGATGGTCGGAAGAGCCGCTTTGATACGGGTATCGTCCTGAATGACTCCGCCTTTGATAGGCACATTGAAGTCAACACGCATGATGACTTTTTTCCCTTTGATGTCAATGTCTCTTACTGTTTTTTTTGATATTGGCATATAATACTCCTTAACCTTTTTTACCTGTTCAGTACCTTCGTTTTGCGGAATGAGTCAAGATATTTTCCGGCATAAAAATGTAATTTCATTACTTAAATGTGAAATCTGAACAGCTGAATTCCTCAGTAGGTTCTATCGAATTATCTTGACAAAGGCTGTTTTGAGTTTTATCTTTGAATGGATTTATGAGACATAAAAGTGATTATGCGTTTTGCTGTTTAATGTGTGCATTTAAGAGTTCTATCTGATGGAAGGTATTATTGACGCTTCTTCATTGATGACTCTTTTGTGTGTGGGTATTTTTCTTCTTGAAAATATCATTCTGACATATACCTTTCTGAAGCCACGCCGCGGTATTATTTTTCAAGCAGTTGTGTTCGTATTGACATGGTTGATTTTATTGTCGGTAAGATTTATTGTTGTGCCTGTTTTGCCGGACTCTCTTTTGCGAACATATATACTTGGTTCAATTTTCTTGGTCCCGGTAGTTGTAATTTTCAAAGACAGTTTTCAAGCAAAATTATTTGTGTTTTATATGATATTTTCTCTGTCGCAATTCACACTTCTGATATTCTCTTATGCTGACCGGTTTTTAAAACCTCCAATGTCCGGAACGTATGTTTTGATTGGTTTACTGATTGAACTAGCCGCGCTTCCTCTGATCAGAAGATATCTTAGAAATCCCGTAAGAGATATTTTAACAATGATCGGCAGGAGGAATCCATGGTTTACTATTTTTCCGTTTATTACTTTTCTAATGCTGGTTAATATTGCTCTTAAAAGAGATTATTCTGTCAGTTCGTTTATATCCCTTATCTTATATACTCTGATTATATTTTTTTCATATTATCTGGTTTCAGTAGCTATCAAAGAATCCAGGCGCAGAGCTGAGCTGGATATTCTCTCAAGAACAGATCCGCTTACGGGTATATATAACCGTCGTCATTTGGAACAGAAAATACAAAATGAATGGGAGCGTTCAAGAAGAACCGGATCTGTTTTTTCTATATTAATAGCGGATGTTGATTTTTTTAAAAGTATTAATGACAGATTCGGTCATGACAGGGGAGATTTTGTTTTAAAAACAATCGCTTCGGATATCAGTCGTTCTGTAAGAGCCTATGATACTGTAGGACGATGGGGCGGTGAAGAATTTATAATACTTCTTCCGGATGCAGATGATTTAAGCGCTGGCGAAACTGCTGAACGAATAAGAAAAACTGTCGGATCGAGAGTTTACGAGGATGCAGATTTAAATGTCACGTTAACAATCGGATCAGCTGTTTCTTCAGAAAAAGACACATGCGCAAACATAATAAAAAAAGCAGATTCAGCTTTGTATTATGGAAAAAGAAAAGGCAGGAACTGTGTTGTCTCGTATGAAAAAATAAACAAATAAAGTTCAGCAGTGCGGGCATAAGCTCATCTATATATGCCTGACTTGCCGCTTAAGTGCCCGGCATTTATGTCCATTTATTATCATTAGATAGTGATGAGATAAGGTTATTCTTATCTCGCGAAGATTGTCAGCAGTGTTATCACAGTTGTGATGATGGTAACACCTATGCCCATTGCCCACATTATCAAGGTGAATTTTTTATTTGCGTCTTCAAAACGTTTGTCCATTTGATTGAATCCGAACTGCATTAATTCGCGCTGAGCTTTCAGTTCTTCTTCGATACGCGTCATTCGTTCTATCATCTGAATATCGTATGAGCGCAGCTGTATTACATTGCTTTTCGCACTGAACCGGTCGAAGTTTGATTCGATGAAAGAAGCTATTTGTTCAAGCTGTTCTTTTGTTAATTCCATTCTAACACTCATTATTCACCTCAATTTATTGTGAAAAACTTTCTCTGTCAAGGTTTTAAACATTAATATAAACGTAATTTGTCTGAGCTTTTTCGCGTAAAATTGAAAAAACTGATTCTTTTTATATTGTGCAGTATATTCTGAATTGATTTCAACGGTTTGGGGAAGCGCCACGATGGATTTGTTGCCATTACTAATCAATTCTATGTATATCAAAGTCTTGCGTAAATCCGTAAATGTTAGTCTGCCGCCATAGAATCTGTTTGCGGCAGGCGTAATGTTGAGGCAGAAAAATGCCAATATTTTACTGCAACAGGCAGTTTATTTCGGATTTGACATGCTTGATAATGTTATGTATTAAGATTTTAATTACTGCGATACAGAGTATCATATGGTTTGTTGAAATTCGTATTTTCTATTGAGATTGTGATTTAAAGGGGTTTTGAGGGAGCATAAGTCTAAAAATAGAGATGAAAGATATAATTCGCAAGTAAATGGAGTAAATAATGGCAAATGGAAAGGGATGGCTGGATTGTTTTGATTGCTCATATCATAGCAATAAAAAAAATAATAAAAAATCAATTTGCACAAAATATAATATTGAAATACAAGATCAGGAGTCGATCGATTTCAAACACCGTTTTTGTTCATTTTTCACTCCAACAAGCGAGAAGGTCATTCTGCTAAATGGTTCAATTCGAACTGAGGGTAATCGAAAGTTTTACTACGTGTACAAACCGGAATCTGATTATTATAATCAGGAAAAGGATAACAAGATAGAATTACAGGATAATATTCTGTATGGATACTACTACATGCAGCCTGATGTAATAAGTAAACTTGGCGATTTAGCGGATTGAACATTGACTTTCGGAAATTCTTCTGAAAGATCTCAGGTGATTTTTATTATAATGGAAGAGGTTATATGATAAAAAATATTCTGTGTTTAATTTCAGTCGTGTTTGTTATGCTTTTCTGCTCTTCGGTTGTTTCTGCTAAATCAGTGAAGATAGAAATTAAACCGTTCGCGGCGTCAAATATACCGAATTCGATGCAGCCTTTGGGTAAAATTATTCTTTCTCAAAGCTGGAATGATAAGAATGGTGAGAACATTCTGATTATTTCAATCAATGGCCCGCATGAGGAAAAAACAATTAAAATTACCGAAGGCGAAAGATATGCTGAAATATATGCATGTCAATTTATCAGAGAGAAAGATCAGTATAATCTCTTATGGAAAATTAAAGACTTTGAGCGTCATTGTCCTTTCGATCTATGGGTTGGAATACTTCCTGATTCTACAACAATTACTGATTTGGATAATGATCAAATAACGGAAACGACAATAATTTATAAATTAACATCCCGCAGTGACGTTTCTCCTTCAAGAATGAAACTTATTATGCATGAAAATGAATCTAAAATGGCTTTGCGGGGGACTATGATTGTTCTATCGCAAAATCCTGATTTTGATATAAACAGGTTTGAACCGGATCTTTCTAAAATTGATCTCAGTAAAATTAAGAAAGACGATCAGTATATAATTAAGCACGGAAGATATGAAAATGCTGATGACTTTATAAATTATCCGAAAGAATTTTATGAATATGCCAGAAAGCAATGGCTGAATTTTGTAACAAAAGATTCCTTCCTGCAGTTTTGATAATATGAGAAATAGTTTACTCACATATTGAGTATTTGGTATTATAAGAAGAAGTCTTTAGTTTGAAAATGTTGCCAATAAATTGAATTTAATAAGATATTGATGTTTTTGATGAAAAGATAAAATGACAAGGCTCGAGAGAAAGTTTTGTCGCGATGCTTGATGTTGTAAAAACGGCAGAAAAACTAATGATAAGCGGCGAAGTTATCAATTATAAATATGATCCTATGAATAATACTATTTTAGAAAAGTCATAAGGTAAAAATGTCATATATTATTTCCGAGGTTCCATGAAACTAACATTAAATAAAACAGTATTTGTCTGTATGCTTTTTGAAGCGGTAATCATATTGATATCTTTGTATATGGGTCATTATCGTTTTAAATGCCATGAACTAATTTAAAATGAAACAGCAAAAACACTAATAGAGATTCAGGGATTGATGTTAGTTCTATTGATTCCGGTTGGTCTCGTGAATATTGCCTTGTTTATATCATGTCTTGTTAAAAAGAAATGGAAGACATCATTGCTTGCTGCAATCGCGGGAATTGTTCTGTTGATTCTTTATCTTGTATCATTGGCGACTGTGTCGATATCGTTTTAAAAATTTTACTGATTGATTAATTGTACAATGAAGGTATTCTTCTGGCACATCTCTACTTCCATCTGCGAAGCGGAGATGTGATGACTGACAGCATTGGCGATTGCTTCAAAAAATGGATTTATTAATATAAGTGCAGATAAATGCGGGAACCATTTGTTGGGGGATGATTGATGAGGAAACATAATTGGGTAAGTGCTATAATGTTAGTTGTTTTAATTAATATCTTAAGTGCTTGTACAGGATATAATTCGGTTTTTTATGATGAAGAAGGTTTATGTGAGGACTATGTTAAAACCGGAGGTGATTATGAAGATCCAAGTTCGGATAAAAGAAAATATACTGTTGGTGTAGATTATATAGGTAAAAGAAAAATATTCTGGCCTTTTAGTGAAATGGAAATCTTGGAAACTGATGATGATGAATATGATTATGAATTAAATGGTGAAATTGTAGTAAACTTGAGATTTAGAGGATACAATGGATACAGTCTTAAATCATTTAAGTATAAACTTATTAATCAGGATACAAATGAAGAATTGAAAGAGAAATGTGTTTATATTTATGGCGCTTTACCTTTTATCAAGTATAATTCAATTGAAGAATCTGTTGCTGATGCTGGACAGTATGAAAATTGTTTTTTAGATGTAATTTATGAACAAGAACTATTCGATGATCTTGAGAATGCCGAATTCTATATGGAAGCTGTCGTTTCTGACGGTAAAGAAGAAATAACATTGAAGATGAATAAAAAACTGCATAAGGAATTCAGTTTTATTACAATATTTGATTGAATGGACTTGTGTGGTGTGTTCAATGATGGTATTCACCTGACACATTTTCACTTCCATATGTGAAGCGAAAATCGCGTAATAATATCATAAGATAAATGAAACTGGGAAAATCCAAAGTGCACAAAGCACTTCGAATAAAGATGAATGAGTATAAAAATAACCTAAACTATCTGCCGAAGGCAGATACAACTCGGGCGACCGCAGCATCCGGCAAAGCCGGTGCGAGGAATTCGCCCGACAAAAAAGCGTGAGGGGGTTGCAAAGGGGCGAGAGTCGGCGACTGAGACTTTCGCCCCTTTGATCTTCTGCATGAGACCATGCGAAACCGGATATCAAAGGCGAAGCCTTTGACGACAAGTTCGGTGACCGGACAAACGGATTTAAAAGGTGCGGAGCACCTTTTGATTTATCCCTGAATCTCGGGGAAAGAATGATTTCAAAGATGAAGTCTTTGGTGGTATTCCGACAATCGGAACAAAGGGCGTGGAACGCCCTTTGACATTAGCTGACAAGCAATCGTAATTTCCTGTAATCAGTTTTGCCGCTGCCGAGTTTCGGTATTTCATCAATTTTAATTGTTTTTCTGATGAAATAAATCGGTGAAAGTCCTTTTTCTCTGAGAAGTGAATTTGCCTGATTTCGCGTCAGATCAATTGTGTGAAAAAGAATTATTTCAGGATTTTCATCATCTCCGTTTGAATCAACCGCGATGACAACTTCGCCTTCATTTCCGGTGAATGAATCCGACAGTATTTCTTCAATGAGCGGAAGTGAAATCATTTCTCCTCCGAGTTTGATGAAGCGCTTCAGCCTGCCGGTGAAAAAAAGCGAACCATCTTCTTCTTTGACTATATCTCCTGAATTGTACCATTGAAGATTTTTGAATGTAATGAATGGTGATTTTCCGAAATAATTTAAATATCCTCCGAAAACGCTCGGGCCTCTCAAGAGCAGAATTCCTGATTCTCCTTCTGCGACTTGTTCGCCGGTATCAGGATTGATGATTGAATATTCGAATGAAGGCAAAAGCTTTCCGATGCTTCCCCGTACAGGATTTTCCTCCCTGTTTACGGAAACAACAGGAGAACATTCTGTAATACCGTATCCCTCAATAATTCGAAGTTTCGGCCAATTGTTTTCAATGAAGTCATACAGGCGCAATGGACATTTTTCCGCTCCGGCTACGACGAGTCTTAATGCCGCAAGATCCTCGGATTCGGCATTTTGTGCTATAGTATCAAGAAATGTCGGAGTTGCTATCATTACTGTGGTCTTGTATGAGTTTATAAGCTTGGCAATCATACGGCCTTCGGTCGGATTCGGATGGTAGCATGTTTTTAATCCGCATAGAGCCGGCAGAAGAATTGTAACAGTCAGACCGAATGAATGAAACGGCGGAAGTATTCCGATAAGTGAATCGTGATTATAAAGCGTAAATGAATTTATTGCATCACGGATATTCGAAAGAATATTTTCATGCGTAAGAGGAACAGCCTTCGGTGTAGACTCCGATCCGCTTGTGAAAAGAACAGCCGCCGTGTCGGGATATTTTTTCCCGTGAAGTAGGCCGGGAAAAAATCTCAGCTTTAACGCGGATGATATTTTTTCAGTTAGTTTTACCGATGCGGCGAAGTCTTCTGCAAAAATAAAGCGCTTGCTGATTGCAGAAAGATCCGTACCAAGAGACGTGAGTTTTTCCGTAAATGTGCGGGAAGTGACTATCGTGTGAACATTGAGCATGTCCATCATTTCAAGAACGCTGCGCGTACCTGTAGTCCAGTTGACGAGAACCGGAATTTTTCCGGAGAAGAGTATCGACAGATAAATAACCGGAAATGAAGCCGATGCCGGAAACATCAATCCGATATGGGTCTCTTTGAATTTCATGAATTTTTTTTTCAGAATGTAAATTCCGATTGCCGCTTCTCTGTATGAAATAGTTCCTCTCATCTGGTCTGATGATAAAGGGCTGTTTCCGGAATTGCATACCTGTTTGACGAAAAGTTCCTGAATAAATTTTCCGTCCGGAACGATTACTTTACCGGTGTGTTTTTTTTTGAACCATTTAGGATTAACCTTTATAGATTGAATAAATTCCGTCCCTGAAAATTTCCCGACTGCGGATTCAAATATATCGGATACGGTAATTATGCTTTCAGGGTCTGTAACGGGATATCCGGTTTCAAATTCAATCCAGCTGATAATTTCAATTTTTGAAAGGCTGTCGATGCCGAGATCCGATGATAAACTGCTTTTTTCGCTGATGTTTTCGGCTGAAATGCCTGAAATTTCTGAGAGTTTTGAAATGACAGATGTCTTAACCGATTCAGGAATTACATAACTTCCGTAATGATGCCTGCTGGTTATTACTTCAGGAAGGATTCTGTTTCCGCCTTTTTCCCAGATTGTGTACGGAACATAGGTGTTGGATTCAGCTTCTCTGTTGTAAAAACTTTCAAGATACGCATTTATTTCTGTTTTGTTTGCATCAAACGGAAAATCTTCGGGTTCATATAAGCTGACTGAGACGTTTCTTTTCGGCGTAAAGATGATGAATGATTTAATTGCTGATATAATTCCCGACATCATGGCTTTACCGAGAAGAGGGGGTGAGCCTGAAGCTCTGGAGAAAGAGCTTCCCCAGATGCCTTTTGTTGAAATGAGAACTATTCTCGGACGGCTGCAGTTTTTTAATATTGTTTCAACGGAACTATTTCCGCCGATAGCTTCCATTTTCGACCTGTAGATGCGTCCGGCTGGATATACGAGGACATTGTCTTGTGAATCTAGAGCTGCCGCGCATTCGAGCAGTGCATGGATTACTTCTTCTTTGACGGCTTTTCCGTATACAGCCGGATCCGGCATGGGAATTACCCTCATGTTTTTCAGGAATGAACTGATAACAGGAATATTTATTCTGTCGCTGTCGGCGAGAATTCTCGGATTGAAATATTTTTTTAGTATCAATGTAAGAATCACCGGATCAATCAGTCCCGGATGATTCGCAAGAAATAATATTCCATGATCTCCTTTGGCTTTTATTTCATCCATTCCATTGATTGTGATTCTATAACGAATATGTATAATTGCCAGGGCGATCTTGGCGGCAAGTTTCCATATCATCTGAGTTTGCTCCTGATTATATATATGCTGATTGCGGAAGTTGCTAATGCAGAAAAAATTCCCCAGTACAGGAATGACTGCGAAGGAAGAAAGTGCACATCCAGCTTGTTTGCAAGAAATCCAGACAGCATTATTCCTCCGAATGCGGCGAAATTAGCAGAAGCCCACACTGTACCCTTGAGTCCGGATGCGGGTCTGATCTGTATAAAACTTTCAAGCGGAATCATAAAAAGACCTGTCGCGAAACCCATGGATGCGGCGACTATGTGAAGTATTGGTATGGCTTTGACGAAAGGAATCAATATCATGGAAAATGACAAAATAAATCCAGCAGGGATGATGACTCTGTACCAGCGGGGACCCTTGGCGAATATCGAGCTTGCGATTCCGCCGAATGCAAGACCCAGGAGTTCGGTTGCGATTATCAAACTGGTTGATGTTTATGCTGTGTTCAATGACTAAGCGCAATTAATATAAACTTCTAACGGTGTTAGAAAACCAAGAGTTTTTCTCGGTCGGTTGTTCAGCTTATTTTCAACCTTTTTTATT
>Ga0255345_1002717_pt1 | contig 21903 bp, 17 predicted proteins | sample wastewater_treat_6_FD_192415 | JGI IMG/M metagenome (GOLD analysis project Ga0255345, IMG submission 192415) | Wastewater microbial communities from Lulu Island WWTP, Vancouver, Canada - plant20 | ecosystem: Engineered > WWTP > Wastewater > Unclassified | place: Canada: Vancouver, British...
TAGTTGACGCCGGCGCGGCGCGCGGCGTGGAGGAGGGCGATGCCGGCGTCGTGATTCTTGGGCGTGGGCAGACGCATGCCGCCAAAACCGATGACGGAAAGTTGTTTGCCGGTGCTGCCGTAAGGGTTCGTGCGCATGATTTTTTCCTAACGTGGGTTGACTCTAACGGATAAATTGAATATAAACAGTCATGAATTTATGCCAGTGTTCGACTTGCGTACATCCATTTTGACGGGAGATGGCTGGAACATGAAGAAAAAAACATGGATCATCGTAGCGGCAGTGGCGGGGATTGTTTTCTGTGCGGGGGGCGCTTCGGCTGCGACGGTGGATGAAGAGTTTGCGTTTGCTTCGGGGCTGATTTCTTTTGAGCCATCGTTTGTTGATTTGGCGCAAAAGGTGGTGGATATGATTCTGGTCAAAGACCCGAGTCAAAAAGACCGCAGCCGCATCATTCAGGCGGAAATCATGATTAAGCGCCGGCAATTCGCCGAGGCGGAAGCGCTGATTAACGAGATGGGGATTGAGAATCCCAAGGCGCAGGCGATTAGTCTGGCTCTGGCGCGCAACTTCTTCGCGATTGGCGAAATGGATAAGGCGCGTGATTTGTACGATGCGTTTTTCAAACAGTATGAAGGCAAGGTGCCGACGGACCCGGATTTGTCGCGTTTCTATCGCGACGCGGCCTATCAGTTCGCGCAGATGCAGGAAATGGTCGGCAATTACGTGGGGGCCGAGGCCAGCTACAAGCGCGTGCAGGAGATTGAAACCAGCAAGGACATCCAGCGTTCGATGATGGTTCACCGGGCGGAAGCGCTCGTGCGCGCGGCGGAGCAGAAAAGCGGCGATGAGAAAAACAAGCTGCTGGAAGATGCCATCAAGATTTGCGAGATAATTCAGTGGGGCGGGCTGGACTTGCAGTTTGTGGACTCGCTTGTGGTGATGGCCAACGTGGAGTTGGCGCGCGGCAATCCCGATGGCGCGAAAAAAGTGCTGATGACCAACATGGACATCATCAAACCCATTGATGAGATGCTCAAGCAGTATGGCTTGCCGTTGAAGGAAAGCCCGATGGCCGGGGCGCGTTCCCTGCTGGGGCGTTTGCTGAAGGAAGATGCCGACAAACTCGCGAAACAGGCGGGCAAGGAAGAAGAGGCCATCAAGGCGTACAGCGCCGCGCTGTCGGAGTACTACAACGTATTTGTAAAATACGGCGACAGCACGTGGGGCCCGACGGCCGGGCTGGCGGCCAAGGACATCAAGGGGATTTTGGAAACGCAATACGGCAAGGAAGTGCGCATCAACCTGCCGGATACGCTGTCGGCCAAGGCGGCGGGCACGGAATTCATGATGGCGGACAACCTTTTCCGCCAGAAAAAACACGCGGAGGCGGCGGCGGAATACCTGCAAGTGCTGTCGCAATTTCCGGAAGCGGGCGATTTGTCGGTCGGCGCGCTGGGCAATCTGGTGCAGTGCTATATGAATCTTGATGATCCGGTCTATGCGAAAGCGACCGCCAATTATCTCTGCGAGCGGTTCGCGGCCAAGAGCGACATCCCCGCGAAGGCGCTGGTTTCCGCGGCCCAGCTTTACGACAAGACGGGCAATGCGGACATGTCGAGATACATGTTCGACCGCTACTTGCAGTATTGCCCCAATGACCCGAAGGCCGGGCAGGTGCTGTTTTATCTGGCCGTCAAGTCGGAGAAGGCCGGCGATCAGGACGCGGCGGATGCCTATCTCGCCAAGATCATCACCGATTACCAGCAGGATCAAAACTATCCGCGCGCGCTGAGCAAGCGGGCATGGAAGGCGTACCAAGACAAGGATTACGCCGGCGCGATCAAGGGCATGGCGCTTTATATTAAGGAATCGCAACCAAGCCCCAACAAGGCGCAAGCGATGTTCGCGCTGGCCGATTGTCTGCGCCAGACGAGCAACATCGTGGCCGCGGCGAAGTATTTTCAGGTGCTCGTGAACGAGATTTCGCCGGCCAATAATCCTTATGGCCGGTCGCGCGAGGAGATAGATACCAATACCAAGCTGCTGGAACAGGCGCGCTTTTATCTGGCTTACAGCTTGAGCCGCGTCGGCAATGACGACAGCCGCAAGCAGGCCGTGGCCAAGCTGAAGGAATTTCTGGAGCTTTATCCGCAATCCGGTCTGGCCGCCAAGGCGCTGAATTTGCAGGGTTCTCTCCAAATGGCGCTGAAAGATCCGGCGGCCAATGAAACCTTCGCGCGTCTGGCCCGCGATTATCCCAACACGGACGAAGGCAAGAACGCGCAGTATGCGCGGATCAGCGGCGCGCTGGAACTCGACCAGATCGAACAGGCTCACGAAGCCTTCGCCGCGATGCTGGCGGATGCCGCTCACTACTCCATTGAGGAGTTTGTGCGCGTCGGTCAGGCCATGCTCGACAAGGAGCAATGGAAGCAGGCCAGCGAGGCATTCGGTCGCGTGGTCGGCAAGACGGAGGAACGCATGTATCTGGAGCGCGCCCTGTATGGCATCGGCGCGGCCAAGTATGCGCTGAAGGATTACGAGGGCGCCGTGGCTTCGCTGAATGATTTGATGACGCGGTGGCCGAACTCCGGCCTGTTCTATCAGGCCAAGTTCATGCTGGCGCGCGCCAACATGGCCAGCGGCGATTTGTCCGCCGCCAAAATCGCGCTCAATGATGTGTTCCGCTACGCCACCGAGCCGGAATTGCTGAACGACGCCTCACTGGTTTATGCCGATGTGCTGATGCAGGGCGACGAGAAGACGCAGGCGCTGGCCACCTATAAGCGCATGGAATATTTCAGCAGCCAGAACATGAAGACGGAAAAGGCCCGCGCGCAAATTTCCACCGCCATTTTGGCCGGTATGGCGCTGGCGGAAGAGCTGGGCCGCACCGCCGACGTGATTGATAGTTGCGACAAGTATCTGCAACTGTATCCGACGGGACCCCAAGTCAGCGCCGTTCGCGACAAACGTCAGACCGCCGCCATGCGGCTGGCTACGGAGGCCACCGCCGGCGGGGAAGGAACGCAAACGCCATGATGTCGAAAAACGGGAGAACAACAGCCATGAAAATCTCAAAACTCATTTTAATCGCCCTGGGACTTTCGCTGGTGGCCGGCCATGCTTGGGCCGCGCCCTACGTGATCTTGAAAGACAACACCCGGGTCGAAGGCACCCAAATCCGCGCGCGGCCCAACGGCGACATCAACCTGCAGGTTGGCGCGGGTATGCGCACCTTCCCCAAAGGCAGCTATCTCAAGGCCGTTGCCGACAAGCCAGCGGAATTCGACCGGGCGTTGGCCGCCATGAATGCCAAAAAATATGATGAAGCCGTCAAGTTGCTCGAAGGCATTGTGTCGAGCTACAAGCTGCTGGATTGGGACATTCAGGCCGGTCGCAAATTGGCCGAAGCCCGTCTGGGCAAGGGCGATGCCGAAGGCGCCGTGAAGGCCTATGAGCAGTTGTTTGAAACCAATCCGGCGGAAAGACAAAACGCGGACTCCGCCTGGGGCATGCGCCGCGCCATGCTGGCCGCCAAGCAGTATTCCGCTCTGACGAAACAACTGGATGCCGTGGCCGCCGCCGGCTCGCGCGCCGATGCCGCGCGCGCGCAGAACATGCGCGGGGACATTCAACTGGCGCAAAACAACATCGAGCCCGCCGCGCTGGATTATCTGCGAACGGCCATTTTGTTTCAGGATGTGAAAGACCCCATCATCCAGGGTGAGGCCTGCTTCAAGGCTGCCGCCGCGCTCGAACAGTTGCGCCATGCCAACGCGCGTGATTTATACAAGAAGGCCAGCGAGTACACCGCGTCCCCCTATGCGGCGCAAGCGGCGGCCAAATTGAGGTAGAAAATTTAAAAAACAAGTCCAAGGAGAACAAGCTATGTTCAAGAAATCAAAACTGATGGTGTGGATTCTGTTGCTGGCGGCCTTTGTTTGCGTGCCGGCGTTGTGTATGGCGCAAGAAGCCGCCACGGGCGAAGTCATCATGGAAGGCGTCGAGGAAGAGGCCGCGGCAAGCTCCGGCTTGTGGCAGGTCATTACCGGCTCCGGCTGGGTGGGCGTTTTTCTCTGGCTGGCTCTGCTGGCGACGTCCATCGCCGCGCTCTGGCTGATTATTGACTTTTTCATCACCATCAGCCCCAAGCGCATCATTCCCGAAGCGCTGGTGAACGATGTGCGCGAAGCCATGGAGCAGGGCGATGTCATGAAGGCCGTTGCCCGCTGCGAGCAGGAACAAGGCCCGCTCGCCGCTATTCTGCTGGCCGGCTTCCGCAACGTGCAGGAAGGCTTTGAAGTGATTCAGGAGCAGGTGGGCGTGGCCGCCGACCTCGAAAGCGAAAAGCTGATGCAGCGCGTTGCCTACCTGAACATGAACGGCAGCATTGCCCCCATGCTTGGGCTGCTCGGAACCGTGCAAGGCATGATCATGGCGTTTGCCAACCTGGCCTCCATGCAGGCGGGCGCCGCCCAGCAGGCCATGCTGGCCATGAACATCGCCCAGGCGCTGTGGACGACCGCCGCCGGTCTGGTGGTGGCCATTCCCGCGGTTTCGTTCTTCACCTATTTCAAGAACCGCCTCTCGCGCATCATTCTGGGCATGGAAGGTTTGACCATGGACTTAATCAAGGCTCTGCGGAATGTGGAAGTGGTGACGGAGTAGCACCCGCCGACTGAAAAACGGAGGAGGCCCTCATGGCACGAAAACGAAGAAAACCGCAGGCAGATGCAAAGATGGACATGACGCCCATGATTGACGTTGTGTTCCAGCTCATCATCTTTTTCGTAACCACCGCGGACTTGCAGGCCAAGTCTCTCGACACCGCCGTGCGGATGGCCATGGCCCCGAACGGCCCCGTCGAAGAGGTCAAGGACCCGCGCACGGTCACGGTGGATGTGGACAAGGACGGCAAAATTTCCATCATGCGCACGCCGCTGACGGAAAACCAGTTGCTGGCGGCGCTGGTCAACGCGCGTAACGTATCGGGTCAAGGCACCCCGGTGGTCATTCGCGGCGATGTCACCACATCGCACGAAGACATCAAGCGGGTGATGGACCTTTGCGGAAAGGCCGGCCTGTGGAAATTGCGCTTTGCCGCCCTCAAGGAAAAGGCATCGTAGGAGGAGGTAAATATGGCCAGAGAACGAAAACGGCCGGAAGCCGGAGAGGCCGAACTTTCCATGACGCCGATGATTGACGTCGTCTTCCAGTTGTTGATCTACTTCATCGTGACAACCAAACCGATTGATGTCGTCACCAATCTGGATGTGTTCCGGCCGGCGCCGGATAAATCCACCCCCAAGGACACCCCGCCGCCCAACCTTGTGCGGCTGGGTGTGTACAAGGACGGCTACACGGTGAACGAATCCCCCGCCACCCTGCCGGTGTTGGATCAGGCTCTGGCCCGCCTGGCGGCCCTGGATGCCAACCAGACCATCATGATTACGGTGTCGTCGTTCTCGGAACACGGCCAGTTAATCAAGGCGCTGGATTTATGCGCCAAAAATGGGTTGAAGAGCCTTTCGATTGTGAGCGCGTCGAACTAAAAGAGGTTTAGAGTCGGAGAGAGACGGAGAGTATCATGGATTTAAGAGTACGATCCCTGCATAAAAACTTCATGGAGTGGGCGGCCGGCCCGACCGGTTCGATTACCTTGCACATCATTGCCATTGCGCTGCTGTTCATGTTCGCCAGTCAGCTCACCAAGGAACAAACCAGCGAAATTGAAGTCAAGATGGTCGAAGTGGACCAAAAGGAATTGGAAGACCTTTTGGAAGACCTCAAGCCCCCCGAAGACCTCCCCGAAGTGGAGACTGTCACTCCGCCGGAAGTGGATATTGACATGGCCCCGCCGCCGGACATTACCGACTTTAGCGCTTCGCCCATGCCCGACACCCCCACCGAACTGGAAATTGCCTCTGACGCCATCAGCCCGTTGATTATCAAGAATCTGGCCCCCGGCAACATGAGGAACCGCACGGGTGAAGGTCAGGCCGCTGCCATTGGCAAGTATGGCGGGCAATGGGGCAAATATGCCGAAGCTGCCGTGTTGCGCGCTCTTGAATGGCTGCGCATCAATCAAAACCCCGACGGCTCCTGGGGCCATAACGACTGCGAAGCCTATGCCGGCCTCGGCATCCTGACCTATCTGGCCCACGGCGAAACCGTCAACTCCGAGAAATACGGTCCCACGGTGGAGAAAGCCATCCGCTATCTGGTGGCCCGCCAAAATGACAAAGGCGAATTCGTGAAAACCGAAGGCGCCGGCGGCGTGTACGGCCACGCCATCTGCACCTACGCCATCAGCGAAGCCTACAGCATGACGCGCATCCCCTCGCTTAAAACCTCCATGGAACGCGCCACGCAAATCCTGATTAACGGCCAAAAGCCCCACGGCGGCTATATCATGTACACCTTTGGCCCCGGCGGCGACAACAACCGCTGGGACGTCTCCCTGACCGGCTTCTGCGCCCAGGCCCTCAAGGCCGCCTATATCGCCGGCGCGGAAAACGAAGGCCTGAAAGCCAGCATGGAAAAAGTGGTCAAGTTTTACAAAGACCGGCAGCGCGACGACGGCGCTTTTCCGTATTCCGCCGCCAATCTCGGACGCCAGCCCAACATGACCGGCGTGGGCGTGCTGGCCCTGCAACTGCTCGGCTATGCCACCGACAGCGCCACCACCCGCGGCCTGTCCTTCCTGGCCAGCGCCGACGCCAGTTGGGCCAATCCCCCCGATGCGCCCATGTACTCATGGTACTATGTCACGCAAGCCAAGTTCCACCAAGGCGGCGCCCACTGGAACAACTGGAACAACAAAGTGATGCCCGCCCTGATTCGCAATCAGAATGAGGACGGCAGTTGGTTCTCGCCCGGCCTCGCGCTCAAAGGCGACGGTGTCACCCGCGAAGACCGCGGCCAGGGAATCAGCACCAAAGTCTATGCCACCACGCTGGCGGCGCTGTCGTTGCAGGTCTATTACCGCTTCCTGCCCACCTATCAGCCCATCTCCACGGAACCGATTACCCAAACCTCCAGCGACGACATCCAAATCGAGATTCTCTAGCCGCCCCGTTGCGCGGTCTGGATTTTTCCACGGTGTGGAAAACTTTTTTCCATGCCGTGGAAAATTTTTGTCGAAACAGGCTGGCGCGCGCCGAATTTTTCCACACTGTGGAAAACTTTTTTCCATAGCGTGGAAAAATCCCCAATAACTTTTCCATAGCGTGGAAAATGGTTGGGGGGCGGGGGTGCGGGGAGTTCTCGACAAGGCGGGCGGGGGCGGGGTAGAGTGTCCGGCTTATGCCTGATATTGGCACATTTGAAGTTTTGCATGAGGACGCGTCGTCGCGGGCGCGGCTGGGGCGGCTGTGGACCGCGCACGGGCCGGTGGAGACGCCGGTGTTTATGCCGGTGGGGACGCAGGGGACGGTCAAGACCATGGCGCCGTGGGAGCTGGAGGAGCTGAATTGCGAGATTTTGCTGGGGAATACGTATCACCTGAATGTGCGGCCGGGGATGGAGGTGGTGGAGCGGGCGGGGGGGCTGCATCGGTTCATGGATTGGAAGCGGGCGATTTTGACGGATAGCGGGGGCTATCAGGTGTTCAGCTTGACGGCGCTGCGGCAGATGACGCCGGAGGGGGTTTGGTTTCAGTCGCACGTGGATGGCAACAAGATGTTCATGGGGCCGAAGGAAAGCATGGCGATTCAGCGCGTGCTGGGGTCGGATATTGCGATGCTGTTTGATGAGTGCCCGCCGTACCCGTGCACGCGGGAATACGCTTGCCAAGCGGTGGCGCGCACCCTATTGTGGGCGGCTAGTTGTGTCGAACAGCCGCGGGCGCCGGGACAGTTGTACTTTGGCATTGTTCAGGGCGGCGTTTTCCCGGAGCTGCGCGAGAAGTGCGCGGCCGGTTTGCTGGCGCTGGACGGGCTGGATGGCTATGCCATCGGCGGCGTGAGCGTGGGCGAGCCGGAAGAGCTGATTCTGCCGGGCGTGCGGATGACCGTGGACTTGCTGCCGCGTGAGCGGCCGCGCTATCTGATGGGCGTGGGCCAGTTCTGGCAAATGGCCGAGTCGGTGGCGCTGGGCGTGGATATGTTCGATTGCGTGATGCCGACGCGGCTGGCGCGGCACGGCACGGTGTTCACCCGCCAGGGGCGCTATTCGGTGCGCGCGGCGGTGAACCGGCTGGACGACCGGCCGCTGGAGGAAGGCTGCCCGTGCGTGGCGTGCCGGCGGTTCAGCCGGAGCTATGTGCGGCACCTGCTGAACGTGGGCGAAATCCTCGGCGTTCGCCTGACCGCGCTGCATAATATGCAGTGCTATTTTGATTTTATCGCCCGCATGCGGCAGAGCATTCGGGATGGAACATTTGAAGAGTTCCGCGCGGAGACGGCCCGCGCTTACGGGCCGGCGTCGGCGGAATCGAACACCGTTGCCGATGGGTGACGGCTGAACAGGAGAAGGAATGATGAATTGGTTCGGTATATTGGCCATGGCCCAGCCTCAGCAGGGTGCGGGCGCGGATGCGGGACAGTCGGGTGCGTTCATGTTTATCTGGCTGGGCCTGATGGTGGCGCTCTTTTATTTCATGTTGATTCGTCCGCAGAAGCGCCGCGAAAAAGAGCGTCAGGAGCTGTTGAGCGCCGTCAAAACCGGCGACCGCGTGTTGTTCGCGGGCGGATTCCTGGGTGTGGTGGCGAATGTGAAGGACAAAACGCTCGTCGTGAAAATTGCCGACAACGTGAAGGTGGAAATTGTGCGCGCCGCGGTCTCGCAAGTCCTCGACAAGGGCGCCGCGCCGGAAGCCGACAAGGCCTGAAGAACAAAAGGGCCGGATGATTTGATTTTGCGGCGGCTGCCGCAGGTGTACGAACGGGAAGCAAAGGGATTATGAAAACATCAATCTGGAAATGGCTGATTTTGGTGGTGGTGACCGCGTGGAGCGTGGCGATTGTTACGCCGCCCAAGAAAAAGGTGAAACTGGGCCTCGATTTGCAGGGGGGCACCAGCTACACCTTGGAAATTGACGATTCCCAGGGACTCGAGGGTTCCATCACGGACGCGCGCGACCGCGCGCTGGAAGTGGTGCGCAACCGCGTGGACTCCATGGGCGTGGCGGAGCCGAGCATCTATCCCGACGGCGACCGGCGCATTGTGGTGCAAATCCCCGGCATGAAGGCGGAAGACCGAGAACGCGCCTCCGCCAACATCCGCAAAGCGGCATTTTTGGAATTCCGCATGGTGCACCCCAAGAATGATGAGCTGATTAAAAATTTGTTCAACGACCGCAAGGTCCCCGCCGGTTATGAAATTGCGGTTATTCCCGACCGTAGCGGACGCGAATGCTGGGTGCGCAAAGGCCCGCCGCCGACCGAGGCGGAGCGCATGGCTCTTCGCAAGTTCGAGGAAAAGGGCGGTTACGACCTGTTGCTGGAGAAAAAAGTTGTCTCCAACAAGGAGTACTTCATTCCATACTACGTCAGCCGCAACGCGGAGCTGACCGGCGACAGCCTGAAGTCGGCCAATGTGAATTATCAGCAGCTGGGCCAGAAGGTGGTCGAACTTTCGTTTGATGCCAAGGGCCGTCGCCTGTTTGCGTCCGTCACCGCGGACCACGCGCCGGGCGGGCGCAAGAACCCCGACCCGAACGGGCGGCATTATCTGGGCATTGTGCTCGACGGCACCCTCTATTCGGCGCCGTTCATTCGCACGGCCATTCCGGGCGGCCAGGCGGTCATCGAGGGTTCCTTCACGCTGGAAGAAGCCCGCGATCTGGCGCTGGTGTTGCGCGCGGGCGCTCTGCCGGCCCCGTTGCGCGTCATCGAGGAGCGCAGCGTGGACCCGACTCTGGGCGTGGATTCCATCGAAAGCGGCTGGCGCGCGGCGTGGATAGGCTTTTCCGCCGTGGCCATTTTCATGATTCTTTACTATCGCTTCGCCGGTGTCGTGGCGACGTTGGCGCTTGTGTTCAACCTGATTCTGCTGCCGTTGGGCATGATTATCACGGCCGGATTCTTCGGACTGATTGGCGGCGCGGGGATGGGCAGTTCGAGCATGCAGTTGCCGGTGCTGACGCTGCCGGGTATCGCCGGCATCGTGCTGACCATCGGCATGGCCGTGGATGCCAACGTTTTGATTTTCGAGCGCATTCGCGAAGAAATGCAGTTGGGCAAACGCTTCGGGGCGGCGCTTTCCGCCGGCTACGACAAGGCGTTTACTACCATCCTTGACTCGAACCTCACGACTTTGCTGACGGCTGTGATTCTGTTCTGGAAGGGCTCCGGCCCCGTGAAGGGCTTTGCCATCACGCTCACCGCCGGCATCATAGCCAGCATGTACACGGCGATTGTCGGCACCCGCATGGTGTTCGACTGGCTCGAAAATCGCGGCTGGCTGCAAAAGCTCACCATGACCCAGTGGATTAAGGGCACGAAGATTGATTTCATGCGGTTGCGCTGGGCGGCCGCGTTTCTCTCCATTGCATTGCTCGTTGTTTCGGGTGTTGTGGCCTACCAGCGCGGAGCGGCCAACTTCGGGGTGGACTTCACCGGCGGCCAGCAGTTGTCCCTGGCGTTCCAAGCGGATGCCAAGCCGGGCGTGGATGCCTTGCGCACCGCGTTCACGGATGCCGGCGTGCGCGACAGCGCCATCCAGTATCAGCGCAGCGGCCAAGGTGAAAATCAAACGGAAGTGCTGTCCGTCAAGGTGGCGAGTCCGGAGGAAGGCATGATTGTTCAGGATGTGCTGAAGGATCAGTTCGCGGACAGCCAGTTCAAGCTCCTGCAGGAAGACACCGTCGGGCCGCAAGTCGGGCGCGAGTTGCAAAAGAGCGGTCTCATTGCCATCGGCTTGTCGCTGATTGGCATGATTATCTACATCACCATTCGCTTTGAGTTCTCGTTTGCCATCGGCGCGGTGGTGGGCTTGTTGCACAACTTGCTGATGACCATCGGGCTTTATTGCCTCTTCCACCGGCAGTTCAACATGACTACGATTGCCGCGCTGCTCACCGTGCTGGGGTATTCGGTCAACGACACCATCGTGGTGTTCGATCGCATCCGCGAAACGCGCAAGCTGCGTCAGGGCCGTCTGGATGCCGACATCGTCAACGAAAGTGTCAATATCACACTCTCGCGTACCTTGCTGACCGGCGTTACCACGCTGCTGAGCGTGACCACGCTGATGATTTTTGGCGGCGGCGCCATTTTTGACTTCGCTCTCGCCATGTTTATCGGCGTTGTCGCCGGCACCTATTCCTCGACGTTCATTGCGTCGCCCGTCATGCTGGCGGTGCGTCCGAAGGATACGCCCGGCCAGTCCAACAAGTAGAACATGAACGGCTGCTCCGAAAAACGCTGGGTCACGGCCGTGGTGGAGCCAACCACCGTGGACGGGATTTCCAGGCGCTACGGTTTTTCGCGAGCCATGGCCTGCGCGCTGGTCGCGCGCGGGCTTTCCGATTTCGGCGAGATTGACCAATTCCTGCAGCCGCGTCTGGCGCACCTGACGGATCCGTTCGTTTTGCCGGACATGCCCAAGGCCGTGGACCTCATCCTGCAGCACATCGAGCAGGGCAGTTCCATCCTGATTTATGGCGACTACGACGTGGACGGCGTGACGGCCACCGCCCTCATGATTCAAGTGTTGAGCGGGCTGGGCGCCGTGGTGGTGCCTTTTCTGCCGCATCGCATCGAGGATGGCTACGGTCTGAATGTCGAAACCCTGCACCGTTGCGTGGAGTTGTATCGCCCCAATCTCATCATCACGGTGGATTGCGGAACCAGTTCCGTGGAAGCCGTCCGGGAGGCCGCCCGCCTGGGCATTGATGTCATCGTCACCGACCACCACGAGCCGGCCGCCGAAGGTGTAGCTGAAGCCATCGCCATTGTGAATCCCAAGCTGGGCAATTGCCCGGAGGATATCCGCATGCTGGCGGGCGTCGGCGTGGCCTTCAAGCTGTGTCACGGTCTGGTCAAAGCCGCCCGGAAGCACGGTCTGGAGGCCGCCAACAAGCTGAACCTCAAGACATTCATGGAGCTGGTGGCGGTGGGCACCGTGGCGGACATTGTGCCGCTGCTCAAGGAAAACCGCATTCTGGTTTATCACGGCTTGCACCTGCTGAATCAAACGCAATCGGTCGGCATGCGCACGCTCATTGAAGCAGCCGGCATCACCGGGCCGGTGGACACCTATCACATCGGCTTCATGATTGGCCCGCGCATCAATGCCGCCGGACGGCTTGGCAACGCCGATGCCGCGCTGGAACTGATGCTGACCGAACAGGAACCGCGCGCAAAAGTTCTTGCCCAGCAGTTGGACGAAGCCAGCCGTCGCCGTCAGGAAATCGAAGACAAAATTGTTCAGGAAGCCTGCGCGGATTTGGACCGGCGCTTTGACGCCGACCGCGACTACGGTCTGGTGGTGGCGCATCCGCACTGGCACGCCGGCGTGATTGGAATTGTGGCTTCGCGAATTTCCAGCCGCTACAACCGCCCCGTCGTGGTCATCGGCATGGATGAAGACGGCGTTGGGCGCGGCTCCTGCCGCAGCATTCCCGGCTTTGACTTGCTGAGCCACCTGCAACAGTGTTCATCCCTTTTACGCCGCTACGGAGGTCATGCGATGGCGGCCGGCCTGGAAGTCGCGCACGAGAAAATTGCGGAGTTCTCCGCGCGTTTCAACGAGGTGTGCGCGGCCACCTTGCGTCAGGGCGACCGCCGGCGGCAATTGCTGGTGGACGCGTGGCTCCAGCCGTCGGACATCAACGACGCCCTCTATCAGGACCAGAACCGCCTGCGCCCGTTTGGGCACTCCAACCCGTTGCCGGTCTGGGCCGTTCGCAACGTCACGCCGGTGTGTCCGCCCCGCGTTATTGGCGGCAAGCATCTGAAGCTGCTCTTTTCCATGGGCCGCGAAACCCGCGAGGTCATCGGCTTTGGCATGGGCGACCGCGAAATACCCGACGGCCCGCTTGATATTGCCTTCAATCTGATTCTCAACCGCTACAACGGGCGGGAATATCTGCAACTCCACTTGCAGGACCTTCGCCCCGCTCAGGCGGATTGATGCCGCGCCCCCGCGCGCGCGTTCCTTAATTTTCAGCCGGAAGGCTGCTTGCCGCTCGGCGCGAGCTTTTCGTAGAGCGCCAGATAGCGGCCGGCAATCGTCGCCCAATTAAAATCAACCGCGCACCGTTTTTGCAACGCATCCAAGGCATCACCGGGGCCTTCGCGCAAGAATTGCGCGAGTTTTTCGGCCAGGTGCGCGGCATCGGCATTGCGGAAGAGCCAGCGATAATCCGGGCCGGTCACTTCCACATTTTCGGCAATATCCGACGCCAGCACCGGCGCGCCGCAGGAAATGACTTCCAGCAGCATCATGCTCATGGCTTCAATTTCGGACGGGAACACAAATAGTTTGCATCCGGCCACCAGCTCAAAAAGTTCGGGTTGGGTCAGCAGGCGCGGCAAGAGCACCACATGCGGGGTGGCCCGGCAGCGCGCCAGAAGGTCCGCTGAATATGCCTGATTGTGTCCCTCAAAGCCCCCGACCACCAGCAGTGGGCAATCGGGTTGAACTTTTTCATAAGCATCCAGCAAATGATGCAGTCCCTTTGTGGGGTCCATGCGCCCGGCTGCAAACATCAGATATTGACCGGGGGTGAGGCCATTGGCGGCGGCCAGCCCCGTCTGCTGAATCACCGGATTGGCATGGACGCCATTGGGGATGAACTCAATCGGCGTGCGCGAGGTGGCCTGCACCTCCGCCACCTTGGCGCGCGCAACCGTCGTCAGTTGGTGGCACCCGCGGATAAAGGCCCGCTCGGAAAAGCGCAAAAACCATTTGGCGAACCGGCTCCACTTGGCACGTTCGTAGGGGTTGCCATGAAACGTGCCAAGGATGGGCATGCGGGGGCGCAGCAGGCGCAGAATCCACGCGAACGGCCCGAAGGCCGAGTCGTGGGCGTGGGCGAGGCGCGGCCGCAGAATCAGTGCGCAATGCAGGGCGCTCAACAGGAAAAACGTGGTGGCTTTGCTATGCTTGCCGTTCATGGCCGGAATCGGAATCACGCGGATATTGGGTGCGTAGTCAAAGGCCCGCGGCTGGGCGGGGGTGCGCACCACATAAATGTGATAGTGCCGCCTGTCTGTCGCGGGCAGATGATGAAGGATATTTTCGGCCACGCGGTCCGCGCCCGCGAAAGCCGGCAGTGATTTACTTCCTAAAACAGCAATTTTCATAGGCTCACTTGTTCATGACGTGGTTGAACGCGCCGTAGGGCGCTTCTGTTTTTTTCTGCGGAGCAGGCGTGAAGGGCCTGTCCAGCCAACTGGTGCGACGGGGGGCCACGGGACTGGGCGCGATGTCGTGAAAATCCACCAGCGGCTCAAAACGAACCGGTTGTCCGCGCCACAGCCGCCAGCGGTTGAGGAAAATCCAGCGAAACGCCTGAAACCGGACCCGGCGCGGCCACCAGCGGCGACGGAAGGCGGCGCGGGCGGATTCCGGCATCCAGCAGTTGTGCGTGCAACGCGCCACGCGCGTGCGCGCTGCGGCCGCTTGCGGACTTCTCATGATTTGCCGCCAGCTTTGGGCTGTCAAATCGCCCATTTCCAAGTCCGGGCGCACATTGCAGGCATACAGCCGCCCCCACGGGTCCAAACACACAAAATCCCGCCCCGCCGTGCAACGAATCAGGCGCGGCTGGCCCAAAATTTTACGCATCAAGCCAATCAGCGAATAGGCGCGCAGCCAGTTTTGCGGCCGACGCGATGCCAGCAGCTCCACCGCCAATTGCTGCGTGGCGCGCGCGGTGCGCATGCGGTTGTATGGCTCGTTATCTATTTTATGGAACTGAAAACCGTTGTGCAACGCTGTTGCCGACAAGCAAACATCCCGTTTTTGGCTCCACCGCAGCAAATCCGTCAACTGGTCGCAATTTTCGTCCTGAATTGTGACGGAAATCCCCATATTTTTAGCGCCAACCGCAAAAAATCGTCCGAAGAGTTCCGTTTTTTTTGAAAAACCGCCTTGTTCGCCCCGGATTTGGTCGTTTTTGGTCAAAAGGCCGTCCATCCCGACCCAAAACCTTGTTTTGGGGTATTTTTGGGCCATTTTGTCCAGAATTTCCGCTTGCAGGCCGTTGGTGTAAATATCGAGGCGGCGCGTCTTCGGATGCAACACGTCCACGATTTCTTCCAAATCGTCGCGCAAGGTCGGCTCGCCGCCGGTCAGCGTGATGGTGGAGAAACCTTTGGGGAGTTTCGCCAAAAGCGCGGGCGTGATTTCTTCCTCCGGCAGGGTGGGGTGCTGCCAAAGATGACACATGGCGCAACGCGAGTTGCAGCGATACGTCAACATGACAGCCAAGTCCATGGCCGCAAGGATAAAACAGAACCGCCGCCGATGGCAAGGCGCGCAAATGGGATGCGGCAGCGGAACAGTCTGCCCGGCTTGATGTCGCCGGGCCGTTCAGAAAATCATTACGCTTAGAATCCGATTTTCAGGCCGACGTTCACGGACAGGCCATCGAGCGAGTATTTTTCGCGGATGTCCGTGCCGCGCCATTCGAGTTTGTCTTTCTCGCTGATTAAATTGTATTTGGCTTCGCCGAAGAGCGTCACATTCACAAAGGTGATGTTGAGGCCCGCGAGCGCGAAATAGCCCAGACAGTCCTCGCTCTTCTCCCAGAACTTGGAGGAATCCACGTCCACATTTTTCAGGTAATAGCCGACGCCTGCGCCGATGTACGGCTCAAAGATGCTGGAGTTTTGAAGGGTCAGAGAGGCCACCGCTTCCAGCGGAATGACGTTCATGGCGACGTCGCGGTCCTCCAGCAAATCATTGCTGAGGTAGGACGCGCGCGCCTCCACGCCAAAGCCGGCGGGAAGGCCCAGACCGATGCGCACACCGCCGCCGTACAGCTCTTCGTAATCCTTGCTGTCCCACCACGAGCCAAAAGCGCCGATTCCCGCCTGCGCCGCCGATGCCATCCATACGCTAACCATCAAAATCGCTAACCATTTTTTCATGAGGGGCTCCTTGTGTTTATCCTTGAACGATACATCCATCGTCACCGGGGAGAATAGCGCAAGACCACGGGGCGTGACGATTAAAATCAAATTCCGCTTGTTGGGGGGCAAGATACTGCGCCAAGCCAGTTGAATGAACCAGGTGATCCGGCAACGGCAATCGCTCCAGAGCGCGGGGCTCCACCTTGATGGCGCCGCCACCATAGGATTTGCCCACCTTTTTTAAATTTTGGATCGTTTCCGGATCCGATACAACGGCCCAAAGGCTTGCCAGAAATTCAGCGGATGCCTGATGGGGATACACACAAAGCAGGCAAGTCAGCGGAACGGCTCCGGCCCGATTCCTGATGAACCGCGTGCTTCTTCTGCCGAGATATGCAAACAGAATGGGCGGGATTTTACGAGTTTCCATTCGATACCATGGGTTGCGCGTTCGAATGAGCGTTTTGGCCGGCAATCCCTTTTGTTCTCCACTCTTTAGATATTTCTGGACAGACTTTGGAAGGCGGTCAAATGGCACTCCATTGACGTTTAATAATCGAGTGGGGCGGTTTTGATTTTCAAGACGAAGCAAGTCCTGTTGAGTGAACTGATCGCCGATGATGTCACGTGTCCGGCCGACCGCCGTGACGAGCAAGGCATCTGGTATGCCCAGCTCTTGTGCGCGGGCAGATGTCATAAAGAAAAAATCATTGTCTCCCGTGACGATCCCCCGCATGACCGATGCAAACTGACTCAAGGTGTAGCGCGAAGAAATAGAGTTTGACGGGGGGCGCGACAGGCCAGTGGTTAATCCTTCCCCCAGCGAACGCTGATACACCTGGAGCCCCGGATATTGCTTGTGTGAGAGGTTGGTCGCCAGAGCCGCCAATCCTGATGAGTTGCGTTCCTTGCACTTCGCCCAGATAAACGTTTGCGCGGGCGAGGTGTTGCGGATCAGCAAGACCAAGGCATTGGTGTCAACATCCGGGAACGGCGCGGCTTCCGGGGCAAAGGTGATGACGGCGTCCAGACGGTAGCGCGAGCAAATCCACTGCCACAGGGCAGGCGCAAAGACCCCTTCACAAATATCTGCGGAGACAATAAAGGCCAGTCGGCCTTTGGGCGCCAGAGTTTGCAAGGCGCGAATCAGAAAATAAACATGCAGGCCGGCGCGAGCATCAATGGTTAGGCCGGTGCTTTGGCAAACAAATTCGCGCAATCGTTGTTTTTGAGAGGGTGGCAGGCGATGATGGCGGATGTATGGGGGGTTGGCAATAATGGCCGGGAACAGAGTGGTCGGCGGATCAAGGACAAAATCCCGTAATTCGACATGACGCAGATCGTGAGGGCTCAGGCCCGTGGCTTGTGCTTGGGCAATTACTTTGGCGTCAATGTCTCGCCCAAATAGGAGCGGATTCACATTGTGACGTTGGGCATGGCGTCGAATCGCCCGGAAAAAAGCGCCTTCTCCGACGGCCGGGTCCAGGATGCGATCCGGCTTGTCCTGCAACACATATGCCGCCATAAAGTCTGCCACCCAATCTGGGGTCCAGAACTGTCCTTTTCGGCGAAGGGCTTCGCGGGCATGTCCTGAGCGGGGCAATCTCTTGGGTGTACAAGTAAGCATCGGTGGCTAGGGGAGAGAATCCAACAGAGCGCGCACTTCCGGGGAGAGTTGGAATTGTCCACCCTCAAAACGGACATAGGGGAGAATATGGCCATTTTTATCCGTAATGGAGTCCGCCACTAATGCGGGCTCGGCGATTGTCTGCGCCAAAGGATAGGCGTGGTGATAATAGATTTTATAAATGATCTTTTTAGTCGTCGCGCCACCCGGGGCTTGAAATATCTGTTCCGTTGGCGCGATATCTCCACGAGCGAAGAGTCGTTCGGCCCTCGCCAAAGCAATGCCGAAAGCCTCATCAAAAAAAGCGTGCCAAATGTGAATGGGGATTTTGTGCTTGCGTTGCCAAGACTTTAAGGGCTTTCGATCTTCCTCTTTGATGATAATGGTGGGCAGCACGGCTGTTTTTTTAAGTCCCAGTCTTCCTCCCAGTCGCTTTTGAGGGGTCAAAGGGGTGTGATAATCCGGCATCTGTTTGGCGCGCCAGAGGCTATTTTCACACTCCACGGCAAGGATGGCCTTCGAGAGAAGAATTTGCATGCTCGGATGATTTTCCGGCGTGAAGGGCAATTCGGGAATTCCATGCAGCCCGTCAACCACCTTGTTAATTTCGTCGCGGTCTTGGGCCCGGAAAATGAGCAAATCGGGGCGTTTCATCCGGCTGAGACCGGCCTTTTCGAGCCGCTCAAAGTAAAGCTCAAAAGCACGGACATCGTTATCTGGCGCAGTCCCGCTAGGACCGTAAGGGAGCGCGAAATACTGACCGGTTGAATGGACGGCTTGCGATAACCGTTCTTCGCTCCATGCGCCTTGTGACCAGCGCATCAGAAAGTCACTGCCACGCAAGCGACGAGGATTTAGCCAAAAGTTGGCCCACGGGGATGGGCCCATGGACTCCAGGGAAAACTGGATGTCTTCCGCAGCCACCAGCAAGACATCTTCAAAGGGGGGAAGGGATGGGGTTCTGGAATGGGGCATTTTTTTACTGCTCATGATGTCTCCACTGTCACAATAGAGCGTAAATCAAGAAGAGGCAAACAGAATGCAAGCGCCTTTGATGCTGGGGGGAGACGGAATACGGAGAAAAAGGTGGGGGGCGTCCGGGATTTGGTGGAGGGTAGGAGGTTCGAACTCCCGACCTCCTGAATGCCATTCAGGCGCTCTACCAACTGAGCTAACCCCCCAAATCCTCAGACGATGACCAATGTGTACCACAGTTTTGGGGCGGCGTCAACCCGTCCGGGGGATAATTCCGGCGGGGGCCTTTCTGGGGGCTTCCGGGGCGTCCGAAAACTTTTTTTCATGAAGGGCAAAGTTTTTATTGAAATGGGGACAGGGGGAGGCATAATGCGCCCCGAATCTGGTGGAACGGAATGTTGGGTTTCGGGTGAGCCAGTGGAGGATGCAAACAGGCCAGTGAGCGAGTTTCTTGAGTTCGAAAATGTTTCTAAACATTATGGGTCCATCAAAGCGGTGGACCATGTTTCGCTGACGGTCAAACAGGGCGAATTTTTTGCGCTTCTGGGGCCGAGCGGTTGTGGCAAAACAACATTGCTGCGAATCTTGGCGGGTTTCGAACAGCCGGATACGGGGCGGGTGCGTTTGGGTGGTGAGGACGTCACGGATTTGCCGCCGTATGAGCGCAAGGTCAACACCATTTTCCAGAGTTATGCGCTGTTTCCTCATTTGACCGTTTGGGACAACATCGCCTACGGCCTGAAAGTGGCCAAGCGCCCCAAGCGCGAGATTAAGGAAGAAGTCGCCAAGATGCTCACGCTGATTCAAATGGAGGATCAGGCGTGGAAGAAGCCGGATCAAATCTCCGGCGGTCAGAAACAGCGTGTGGCCATTGCCCGCGCATTGGTGAACAAGCCGCGCGTATTGCTGCTCGATGAGCCGCTGGCGGCGCTGGACCTCAAGTTGCGCCAACGCATGTTGATTGAACTGGACCTCATCCACGACGAGGTCGGGATTACCTTTCTGTATGTCACCCACGATCAGGGCGAGGCCATGAGCCTTTCCGATCGCATCGCGGTCATGAAGTCGGGGCGGGTGGAGCAGCTTGGCACGCCGGAAGAAGTCTATGAAGCGCCGCGCTCCAGTTTTGTGGCGGCCTTCATCGGCGACACGAATTTCTTTTCCGGGGTCGTCGCCGAGCCGATGGAGAAAAGTCATGTGTTGAGCGGCCTTCTATCCGCCGCGGTGGACAAGGATTACAGCCGTCTCAAAGTTGACGGCTTGTCCGATTTGCAATGCTACAACGACAAGCAAATTCGCGAGGGTGAGGATGTCTATTTGAGCATCCGTCCCGAAAAAATGCGGATTTCGCGCGAGCGCCCGAAGGCGGAGCCGCACCTCAACGCTCTGCAAGGCGAAGTGGAAGACGTGATTTATCTGGGCTCCCAAACCAAGTATTGGGTTCGTGTGGGGGACTATCGCATTTCCGTCATTCGTCAGCACAGCCGTTTTCTGCTCGATGAAAAACCGATTCGCTGGTTTGAGAACGTGTGGGTCAGTTGGCACGCCGATGATGGCTTCATGCTGGAGAAATACAGCGAGCAGGATGAGAAACTCATTCAACTGCCGCCGGAAGAAGTTGGCGAGCCTGTCGGGAATAACGAGAATGGGCCCGCGCCCACCCCGGAAGGTGTGGCATAATGAAGGCTGCGAACCGCATTCGTGTTTTCGAGTGGTTGGTGACGCTGCCATCCTTTGCCTGGCTGCTGATTTTATTTATTATTCCCGCGCTGCTGGTTTTCGCGATTACCTTCAAGCCGTCCACGCCCTTTGGCGGCATCGGTGAAGGCTGGACGCTGGACACGTTGCGCACGCTCAGCAACCCCAATTATCCAGCCATCATCTGGCGCACCATCTGGCTCAGCGTGGCGACCACCGCGCTGTGCATTCTTCTGGCGACACCCATGGGCTACTACATGGCCCGGATCAGCCCGGCGCGTCGCAGTCTGGTGCTGTTGCTGGTGATTCTGCCTTTTTGGACCAGCTTTCTCGTGCGCATTTTCGCCTGGAAAGTGTTGTTGCATCCGGAGGGTATGCTCAAGCAATTGCTGGTTTTCATCGGGCTATGCGCGCCTGACACCTCTCTGCTGTATAACGCCGGCGCGGTTCTGCTGGTGATGGTTTATACGGAACTGCCCTTCGCCATCCTGCCCATTTACGCGGCGTCTGAAAAATTTGATTTCCGGCTCATTGAGGCCGCGAAGGACCTTGGCGCCACTTCGTTCCGCGCGTTCCGGTCGGTCTTTTTGCCCGGCATTCGCGTGGGATTGCTCACGGCGTTTTTGATGGTCTTCATCCCGTCGCTGGGCTCCTATGTCATCCCCGACATTGTCGGCGGGCCGACCAGCGAAATGATTGGCAACAAAATTGCGCAGCGCACGTTTGTGGATCGCAATCTGCCGCACGCCGCCGGGCTGTCCGCGCTGCTGACGCTGACCGTGCTGGTTCCCATGGTGGTGATTATTTCGCTTCGCCGGACGGGCGCGGTCAACCGTGCGCTGATTGAGGAAGGAGTCTGATGCCATGAGACCCAGCCGCGTGCCCATGGTTGTGACCTGGTTAGTCATCGCCTTCTTCTATATTCCCATCGTGATTTTGGTGGCCAACTCCTTCAACTCGTCGCGTTTTGGCGGCTCGTGGGAGTCCACGTCGCTGAAGTGGTATATCCGTCTCATGGGCGAAAGCGACATCTGGAACGCCCTGACCAACACGCTGATTATCGCCACCATTGCGACGCTGGCCTCCATGATTCTTGGCACCACCGCCGCCTTCGCGCTGCACCGTTTCGCCGGCAGCCGCCTGCAAAGACTGCATTACAGCGTCATCTACACTCCGCTCGTGCTTCCGGAAATTCTGATGGGTTTGAGCATGTTGCTGTTTTTTGTGGAACTCAAGGTGCAGCTCGGTCTGGTCACCATCACGATTGCCCACATCACCTTTTGCGTGTCCTACGTCGCCATGACGGTGCTCGCCCGCCTGCAAGACTTCGACTTCACCATCGTCGAAGCCTCTCAGGACCTCGGCGCGGGCTGGTGGACCACCTTCTGGCGCGTGTTGCTGCCCATGCTGGCGCCGGGCATTCTCGCCGGCGGCCTTCTGGCCTTCACGCTTTCAATTGACGACTTTGTCATTTCGTTTTTCGTGGCCGGCCCCGGCTCGACCACGCTGCCCATTAAAATCTACAGCATGATTAAGTACGGCGCGCCGCCCCTCATCAACGCCCTTTCGACC
>Ga0255345_1002718_pt1 | contig 21897 bp, 16 predicted proteins | sample wastewater_treat_6_FD_192415 | JGI IMG/M metagenome (GOLD analysis project Ga0255345, IMG submission 192415) | Wastewater microbial communities from Lulu Island WWTP, Vancouver, Canada - plant20 | ecosystem: Engineered > WWTP > Wastewater > Unclassified | place: Canada: Vancouver, British...
TTGAGCTGGTAGAAGTCCGGCACCTCGCTTGTCCACAGCACATCGGCCATTATCCTTCCGGCATGGCGTTCGATGGCGAGCTTGGCCATGATCTTGCCCGCGCCGGCTGAGTAGTAATCGAGCTGAATCTCGGGATACTTGCGCATGAAGGCATCCCTTAGCTGCCCGATGATAACGTCCTTCGTCGATGTATACACTATTAGCCCGCGTCTTGGCGTCGCGTCGGCCCAGGGCGCCGTCCCAACCGCCAACAGCGACAGCGCCAGTAGCGCTGCTCTGACCGCTGGCTGTCGTCTCATGGATGATCCCTCCCTCACGAATCGTCGGGCGGCATACCACCGTGCCTACCCAAGTAATATACAACAGTCTTCGGCCGTATCCTCTTCGGCGAACTGTGGGGCGCCTGGCCGTGACGGCTCACCACGGTTCACCGCGCTATAGTACCGTGGTACTATTCGCGCATCTAGCAGCGAATGGGGTACCGCGGTACGGTGACGCGGCTTTACCCACGGCCTATCATGTAGCCTAGGTGGCGAATATCCCAACTAAGGTGAAAGGGTGATACTTATGAAGAGAGCGCTACTAGTTCTGTGTGTGCTCAGTGTTCTGTTGGCATCGGCCATCACCGTGGGGGCCCCGAAGATGAAAGTGATGCTGTACTCATCCATGAAGGATTCTCAACTCTCAGCGTTGCAGAAGGCCTTCTCCAAGAAATACCCCGACATCGTGTTCGACTACTACACAGCCGGCACCGGCAAGGTGCTGACCAAGCTTGCCGCGGAGCAGCAGGCGGGCGGGATAGCGGCCGACATGATCTGGGTGGGCGAGCCCACGAACTACGTCGAGTTCAAGCAGCAGGGCCTGTTGGAGAAGTATGTGTCTCCGGAAGCCAAGACCATCAACGCTATCTACAAGGACAAGGACGGCTACTACTGCGGGGCGAGAATAGTCGGACTGGGCATCGCCTACAACACCAACAACGTCAAGGGAAAGGATATTCCCAAGGACTGGAGCGATCTGCTTAACCCTAAGTTCAAAGGGTTCCTGGGGATGACTGACCCTGCCTTTTCCGGCACCACGCTCTACACCGTTGCGGCCTTCGTGCAAAGTCCCAAGTACGGTTACGACTTCCTGAAGGCACTGAAGGCCAATGACATCAAGCTGGTGCAGGGTTCCAGCGATTCGGTGACCAAAGTCGGTTCGGGCGAATGGGACATGAGCATCGCCGTCGACTACATCGCCAAGGACCAGATGGGTCAAGGCTCTCCAGTGGGCTTTGTGTATCCCGCCGGCGGCGCCTCCATAGTCGCAAGCCCCATAGCAATAGTCAAGGGCACGAAGAACCTCGAAGCAGCGAAGATTCTGTATGACTATGTCCTCTCCCTGGACGGGCAGAAGGTCCTAGTCGAGGCCAACACCATCCCCATCCGCACAGAGATAAAGCTGCCAGATGTCGACCTGGGCAAGCTGCTTGCCAATGCTCTGCCTGTTGACGACTACAAGCTGGTCGCAGAGAAAGACGACATGCTGGACAAGTTCGTCGAGATCATGCGGAAGAAGTAGTGTCGGCTTCGATCACCGGCGAGGGAGGTTTCCCATGGCTGAAGTCAGGTTGGACCGGATAACAGTGCAATACGGCGAAAAGACTGCGATCGGGGACTTCTCGCTTCACGTGCGGGATGGAGAATGCCTTACGCTGCTGGGCCCGTCTCCATGCGGCAAGACCACCGTGCTTCGGGCCATCGCTGGCCTTGCCAAGCTGGCGAGCGGTGAGGTCACCATTGGCAGCAGGGTCGTTGCCAGCAAAGACAGGAGGATCTTCATCCCGCCGGAGAAGCGGAACGTGGGCGTGGTGTTTCAGGACTACGCTGTGTGGCCGCATATGACGGTCGAGGCGAATGTGCTGTATCCTCTGAAGAAGCGGAAGGTGCCCAGGAAAGAAGCTAAGGAGCAGGTAGACGATGTTCTCAGGCAGGTAAGAATGGGGGACTACGCCGCACGTATGCCGTTTCAGCTCTCCGGCGGTCAGCAGCAGCGTGTGGCGCTCGCCAGAGCGCTGGTGGCCTCGCAGGACGTAGTGCTCTTGGATGAGCCTCTGACTAACCTCGACGCCAATCTCCGGGAGGAGATGAGGTTCGAGATCAAACGGTTGCAGAATGAGACCGGCATTACCGTCATATACGTCACGCACGATCAGGACATCGCCCTCGTCATATCCGACCGAATCGCCCTCATGGACAAGACCGGGTCAATAAGGCAGTTGGGGGCGCCCGAGGAGCTGTGCAAGAACCCGCAGGACAGCTTCGTGTACCGGTTCCTCGGCCTGTCCAACTTCATCCCAGTGGAGATCGTCGATGGCGAAATGCGCGTGCGAAGCGGCGCGAAAAGCATCCCATTTCCATACCCTATGCCTTCGGGCATGGGCGATGGGCCCTTCTACGCTGCCTGTCGCCCTATGGACATCACGCTTTCCAGGGAGGCGGCTGATGGGCGAGCGCAGGCGGGAACGGGCCCCGGCGCCGGCGGGGCGCTCGAGGGCTTGGTCACGCGCGTGATCTACTTGGGTAACATCTACGAGTATCGTGTGCAAGTGGGGGATAGTGAGATCCGCGTGCAGCAAGACTCCTTCGAGGCCTTCAAACAAGGAGTGTTTCGCGAAGGGCAGGTCTGTGCGCTTGGCATCGAGAACATCCGCTACTACCGCGACATGGAGGAGGTGTCATAGTGAGAGCTGGTCAGTCTCCTAGAGGTAGCGAGCTCAGGCGCATGGAAGGCTCAAGGTTAAACACCGGCCAGCTGCTGCTTGTCATCTCCACCGTAATACTGATCATTACAGTGGTCCTGCCAGTGGCAATGATCGTGTACAACGTCTTCTTCTACAAATGGTCGTTCGACTGGAGCCTTTTTGCTTCGATGCTCACTGATCCCGATAATCTGGCGGCAATGTGGAACACGGTGAAGATATCCTTCTTCGTCACCACTTTGGGCACTGTTGTCGGCCTCTTCTTCGCCTGGCTGATCGGCCGAAGCGACATTCCGCTCAAGGGGCTCATGAAGTCTCTCTTCGTGATTCCGTACATGTTCCCGCCTTTCATCGGGGCGATGGCTTGGGGGTTGCTCCTAGCGCCGCGCTCGGGATACATAAACAAGATGTTCATGGCGCTAACGGGCGGGCGTACCCCTCTGTTCAACATCAATACATTGGCCGGAATAGTCTTTGTAGAGTTGTGCTACTACTTCCCGTTCGTGTTCATCCAGGTGTCGGGGGCGCTGGAGCGGATGGATCCCACTTTGGAAGAGTCGGCTAGGATCGCCGGCGCCAACCAGATGACTGTGATACGCAGGATCACCATGCCATTGGTGGTTCCAGCGATCGCGGCAGGCGCGATGCTGATCCTCATCTCGTCGCTGTCGCACTTCGGGGTTCCCGCGATCTTGGGATTCTCCAACGGCATCTTCACACTGCCGACCAAGATCTACGAGCTGATCTACCGGGCATCGGGAAGCTTCGAAGGAATCAGGCGCGGAGCGTCTCTGTCGATACTGCTGGTGGCAGTGGTCGTGTTGGCGCTGGCATTGCAGCGCCGGGTGCTGCGGGCCGGGCGTTACGACATAATCAGGGGCAAGAGCATGAGGCCCATGCTGATCAAGCTGCGTGGATGGAAGGTCCCGTTGCTCTTGGTCTGCTTCGTGTTCCTGGTCATCACCGTGATCCTGCCCTTATGCACCATCTTCGGCGTCGGTTTCCTCAAGGCTTACGGTGTGCCCATGAAGCTCGCCAACATGACTTTGAACAACTTCAAGTACGTGTTGTTCGAGTCGAAGATGGCGCGCGACTCCATACGGAACAGCTTCTTCCTGTCCATAACGTCGGCCGTCATAACGATGCTGGTGGGAACCATGATCGCCTACGTAATCGTCAAGATACAGCCGCGGGGCAAGGGAGTACTCGAGGTCCTTGGCATACTGCCGTACTCCATACCGGGAATTGTGTTGGCGGTGGGCGTCATCTTGACGTGGAGCGGGGCGTTCTACCTGAACCTATACAACACGATCTGGATCATCCTGATTGCGTATATCGCACGCTACATGGCGTTTTCTATGAAGTCGGCCTCCGCATCGCTGGAACAGGTGCACGATTCGCTGGAAGAAGCGTCGCGCACATGCGGCGCGAGCCACTTCGAATCGCTTCTCGATGTGACATTGCCCCTGATAAGGCCGGGAATGGTCGCGGGTTTCTTCCTCATATTCCTGCCGGCCATGAGGGAACTTACGACCTCGCTACTGCTATACGGACCTTTCACGCGCACTATGGGGGTGGCCATCTACTCCATCAATGAAGAGGGATACACAGTGCAGGCGTGCGCCCTGGCCGGAGTGGCCATCATCATCATTGTCCTTGGCGAACTGCTGCTCAGGTTCGTCACGCGCGAAAGGAGGGGACAGTGATGGACCAAGTTGTGCTGAAGAGCGTCACTAAGTCCTTCGTCACTAAGGCCTTCGGCGAAGTCACTGCAGTAGATGACGTGAGCCTGAGCATCCGCGAAGGCGAATGCTTCTCGTTTCTTGGGCCCTCAGGATGCGGCAAGACCACAACTCTCAGGATGATCGCGGGGTTTGAGGATCTGTCGTCAGGCGAGATATGGCTGGGCGACAGGCCCGTGTCGATCAAGACGAAGAACTTCTACGTGCCTCCTGAGAAGAGACAGCTGGGTATGGTGTTCCAGGCGTTCGCTGTGTGGCCGCACCTGAACGTGTACGAGAACGTGGCCTTCCCCCTTCGCATCCAGCGGATGAGCAATACCGAAATATCAGACCGAGTCAAGCAGGCTCTGAAACATACCAGCCTGTCTGGGCTGGAGGAGAAGTACCCCTCGGAGCTGTCAGGCGGTCAGCAGCAGCGGATCGCTTTGGCCAGGGCGATCGTCGCCAGCGCCAAAGTGCTGTTACTGGATGAACCCCTATCCAATCTCGATCCCAAGCTGCGCGAGATCATGCGGTTTGAGATCAAGGACCTCCAAAAGAAGCTGGGCTTGACCATCGTGTACGTCACGCATGACCAGGCGGAAGCCATGGCACTGTCCGACAGGATGCTCGTCATGGACATGGGTGTTGTGCAGCAGGTGGACACCCCGACGAACATGTACAACAACCCAGCGAACAGGTTCGTATTCAGCTTCCTTGGGCTATCCAACTTCGTGCCTGTGGCGCTGCACGATGGGCTGATCTGGCCGGCGCGTTCGGCGAGCAGCAGCCTGGAGTGCGAAATCCCCGAGGATTGGGACGATGACAGAGCTGTGCTTGCCGCCCGTCCCAATGAGATTCAGCTCACGACCGAAGGCGGCTATCGCACCCGGATAAAGAACCGCGTCTTCCTCGGCGACTATGTAGAATACCGCATGGATATCGGCGACACCGAAATCAGAGTTCAAACCCATGAACACAGGGACTTCCAGACCGGGGATGTGTGCGGCATCCGACTGGGCAAGGTCAAATGGTACCCCGCCGAGGACGAAGTCTCCGACGAGGAAAGGGAACGGCGGAAGGTAATCTAGAGAAGGCAACCTGGGGAAGGTGCGCTGGGGCGACAGTTGTAGCGAACGTACTCTCGGAGATGCAACCATGGATGCGTCATCTTATGAGCACCCAAGCTAGGGATGCGCGACGAGGACCCGCGGCCTGAAGGTGGAGGCGCGCGGGTCCTTACTTGCGGTGCAATTTACGCAGCAAGCTCGGATACGTACTCGAGAGGCTGGGCACGCTGGGCACGCTGCGCACGCTGCGCACGCTGGGCATTAGGCGCATAGGCCGGCTGAGCTGGGCTTTTGATGACCTGTTCGTTTTGTGAACGCATTTTCGCAGATGTGTCGCGAATCCGGACGATGGGTGATGCATAACGGAACGTATGGTTGCATAAAACGAAATGGTGGCAAAAAGCGGGGCAGATATCTCCATTTAGAAACGATACGTGCCCAGATTTACGGAGGCTGGCGGCGCCAAATGCCGTAATATGGCATCGATACTGGGCGGTATTGTCGCTATGAGCGCGCCGCCGTGCCTCTATGCAGCTATACGTTCCAATATGCATCAGGTAGTGTCACCAATATGAACGGATCGGCAAAAATGCGTTCAGAATATGAACAGACTAAATTTTACCAGAACGCCGCGCCTGCCTCTTGGGCCCTGACCGGCATCCCGGGGCTGTTCATCTACAGATCTTTCGCAGACGGCAACAGGCACCGAGCTACTCGTATGCCTTCCGCCACAGCTCATGGGCCCATTCCACCAACCGGTCGATCCGCTCGGACAGCGACTTCTCGGTCAGCGGCGCGCAGTCTGCCGTAGTGTCACTATCCGATGCAGCTACCGACACAGACAGGGATCCGAACCTTACGATGTCGTCCTGCAGCTCGGCGAAGGTCTGCAGGAAGTCGGGGTCAAGCTTCTTTCCGCCGGCGCCCAAGGCCCATATGAGCGAGGTCATTTCCGTTCGGTCCAGATCCTTGAGGAGCTTCACTGCCGCGACCGAGCTACTATCGACGTTCAGCTCAGACAACCGACGATGCCATTGGGCCTCGAGTTCATCCATGGGAACGCCTGTGTAGCGCTCAAACGTATCGAACAGCTCCCTGTGGGCGGATGCGGCTTCTGCCGGCTGCCCGATCGGCCCCGTGTTTTCAGGGCAGTGCCTGAAGATGTCAGTCAGTGTCGGTCTGCCGTACTCTTCGTCTATGAAGCCCAGCAGTGATGTGGGTACCGAGTAGAGCATCCACTGATTCCACGACAGCCGGCCATGCACCAAGGTGAGAACCTGGCGGATAGGGGGGAGAATGCCTGCTTCGAGGGCGCCTGCCGCGGTAATGTGCGGCGTGAGCACCCATCGATCGTTCTGAGCGTCATCAGCGTCATCAGCGTCATCAGCGTCATATGCCGTGGCCTCCCGCAGTTCCCCGGCCCGCTGCAGGCCGTCGCGTCGCGCATACTCTGGAGCCAGCGAGGCGAATCCTTCGGCAAGAGCCGGGTACGTGTTGCGCATATGCAGCATGTGAACAAGGTGCGAGTACTCGTGCACCATGAGGAACGAGTATCGCCTGACTTCATCTGGCGTTTGGGGCACTGCTCCGCGCACATCAGTCACCCTGCAGGTCGCCAGCGCGAACGCCCCCGTCGGGGGGGTCACCGCCCCGGGTCTGTCGACGGCGTTCAGCCACAGATGCACTACGGCATGGCTGAGGTAACTGCCGAAGAAATCCTCAGCATAGCGCAGCGATTCTGTGGCGGTGTGCAGCAGCAGCTGTTGTACCTCCTCGGAAGGGCAGATGTCATCAGGTATCAGCAGTATGACTCGGTCATTGCCGATGCTCGTGTAGCGAGTGATCTCGTCGACGGCGGGCTGCGCAACCGCAGCCACTGCGCCTGCGCCTGCACCTACGCCCCACACCGCTAGCGCGATGGCTGTCGAGGCCAGGGCGACGACGCCCAGCGCTGCCAGCTTCCGTAGACTCCACGCCGGGCCTGCTCGCGACTGCGAACTCGCGTCAACGCTGAGTCTTCCGATAGCCCCAGCCAACATGATCACCTTCTTCCTTGTAGAGTTTTCATGATGGCTAGAAACGTATGCCTTGCGGCCCGAGTTCCTCCTTGTCCGGGACGCGTGTAGGGATTGTGGTTGCTGGAGACTGGCGCCGTTTCCTTGCTGCCAGTTGTCTAGGTTGCCCTATTGACACTATCGTTGGCGAGCCTGCTCTTCTTGGAGGTCCTCGCTGCCTATTCCCTGCCCAGATCGGGGTAGCCCCGCCCAAAGACAGCTAGGCCCGGCATCAACCGCGACTTAGAACAGTACATAAGGAACTCGGCGGAAGGGCATGCCTTTCCGCCATGGAAGGAACAGGAATTCGCGCATGCTGGAGGAGGCCCAACAAGACGACGGCCACGGGCCCCCTCAACCGAAAGGCCTGTTAGCTGGCGAAACCGCAACAACTCGGGAGCCCAAGGCCTGGAGCTGGCATAGTGGCAGTTTTTATCACTACTTTCGGAGATACCCGCAATTTTTGCGTACACCGATTTCGAAGGGCCGCCTGACCGCCTCCAAATCACGAAAACCGGGGGTATCCGACGGGTTTGGGCAGTGAAACAGGCGGGCGGGCCGACATAATATCCCGCATCATGGCTTTATCTGGTAACGGCGCGCGGGTTATGGCGGGTAGTGCCATCGATTCGCCAGTAAATCGGCGGTATCTGGCCCTCAGGGCTCCTTGCGGGGTCGATTCGCCCCCCCGGGCCTCCGGCCCAAATCGATGTACTCAGAAGTTGCGTTTTCCGCCGAAAGTAGTGTCAAAAAGTGACCGTATCTCTGGGCGGATACCCCCGGGGGTATATCGCTGAGCCACAGCAATCATCTTTCCCTACCTCAGCACGCCCCCGGATGTATCTCCGGACCTATCCCTCGGTCCATTCCTGGACCTGCCCGCGGATCTATCCCTGGACCCGGTGCGATTCCAACTGCTTCCGCCGTGGCCCTGGCGAGACCACACGCCTGAACGCGAGGGATCTGCGACCCCGAAAGCCACAATCCTTACACGAACGCCCTTGTTCGCTTCAGAAAAGGAAACGCGCGCGTGTTCCTGTCATCACGCGCGCGTTGTGTCTGCTTGCTCTTTGTGCCCGGCTACTTGCCGGCGAGGTAGTTCGTGAGAGAACGTATTGAGTCTTCGAGCAGGAGCTTGGTGTACTGATAGTTGTGTATACCCCAGCTCCTGTCGTTGGCAACCAGCTTGTAGTTGGTGTACGCATTCTCTAGCACAAGGGCCGGATCATTGTCGAACGGCAATGTGCCGCCGCGATGGCACGTCGCGCACTTGTCGCCGGGCTTATATCCAGGCAGCACGCCAGAATTCTGTTCGCGGAGCATGTTGCCTAGCTTGGTCCAGAGGGCGTATATCTCCTGCTGCTTCCCGTCCATATCGAAGGAAGTGGCATCGGGGTGGCACTGCTTGCAGGGCGCGAGGTTCAGGACATCGTCTGCTGAGTTCTCCTCGCGCATACGCGCTCGATCATCGGCCGACGGGCCTAACCCGCCGAGCTTGCCGTCGGGACCTGCGTCTCGCATCCTCATGGTATGGCCTCCCAGGCCAGCTACGCCTGCAGCATCCGGTAGGCTGGTCTCCCGGTTCATATGACACAGGATGCACTTGTCGTCGGTATTGTGAGGGTTCTGAGTGGCGTAATCGGTTCCGGCGTACTCATAGGCCGAGCCGAGATCGCCCGCGATCCCTTCAAGCAGCACGTTCTGCCACTTCTCTTGGTGGCACGTTCCGCACAAAACCGACTTGTCGGAACGAAGTCCCACGGGGTTGTCTGCCGTGACATCGTGGGGGCCGTGGCATGTGGTACACGATACGGCCTGGCCTACCTTGTTGGGCGCCTTGCTGAAATCGAACATGAGCGGTCCGCCCGGAACCATGGCCTTCTTGAAGGCCACTTCGCCGAAGGTAATGCCCTTGTCGGCTGCCGTTTGCGTGGCGTCGGCGTAGCCTTCAGGATAGTGGCATTTGGCGCAGTTGAGCATGAGGGGCGCAGCTATTTCGCTGTGCCCGAACGCGTATCCATCGGAGTGACGGGACTTTTCCCATTCGAAGTACTGAGTATGGCACTGCCCGCACTGCGCGCTCTCATACGATTTCGAGATGGTGGTCTTCTTGGCGTCTGCCTTGGCCGTCACATGGGCTTGCCCCGGCCCGTGACATGACTGGCAGTCCATGCCGCTGAAGGCCATTTGAGTCTTGTGACATGCCTTGCACGTGGTTTCCTTAGCATATGCCTTGTTCTCGGGAAGAACGGTGACGGTGATCTTCCCTGTGCCGGTGGCTGGTGTTCCGTATGGGTCACGGTCATTCACTGTGAGCGTGGCTACGTATTTGCCGGGCTTCTCGGCCACGAACCAGGGAAACTGCACTGCAGTAGGCGTCTCGCCGTCCGCTGCGCGCAGCTTGGCGGTTACGTTGGTGACGACGCCGGAAGCGTCCTCGTGCTCTAGCTTCCAGGTCCAGCCGAATTGGCTCTGGTTCCAGTCGTGGTTCTTGCCATAGGTATCGGGCGTGTTGCCGCCCGGGTTGTACAGCTCAGGCGAATTGGCGTTGCTATCGATACCCAGTCCTGCAAGGTACACTCGATCGCCTGCAGCCACGATTGATAGGCCTGAACCGTCTTTGAACTTACCGTCAGGTGTCTTTAGCGGACGATTGGGGCCCGCTATCAGATGTGGGACTGCCTCCGGCGGACTGTTCACAGCTGTCACTGAATACGATGCAGACGACTCTGCCTCGCCGGAGAAGCTGTTCTTGAGGAACACGGTTATGCTGAAGGCTCCGGGTTTGGGCGGGATGAACTCGTAAGTATACACGGAGCTGCCAGGGACCGCTGAACGCTCAAGCTGCAGTGGGCGGGGACCGGCCGAATACGGGTCATTCACTATGTTCCCTGCGGCGTCCCGCACCTCCCAGCGTATGCCGGAGGGCGACAAGTTCTGAGAGCCGGAAATATCGAGGCTGACGCTGCTGCCGTACGAGACAGGCCCCTGAATCGGGGCTCGTCCGCCGGCCTTGATTGCCGCCACCGGCTTGCCGGCGGGCGTTGCGAATAGCGCGCAATCTGCGCTGATCCGCGCCGTAGACGAAGCTACTGTCACTGATTGCGTCTCGCTTTCGAATCCGGCGGCCGAGAACGTGAGCTTGTAGGATCCGGGCGGAAGCGAGATGGAGTACGCCCCCTTTGCGTCGGTAACTGCGCTGTAGTCGCCAGGCTGGGCGACTACGCTCGCTCCGGCGATCGGCGGGAGAACTGCGGGGTTCGGCCCGAGGGTGGCAGTGACCGTTCCAGCAATCGAGCTTCCCGAGGCCATCTGGGCCAGAACGCTCGCTGCGGTAAGGGCGATCGCTGCCACAATGAGGACAGACGCTGCGAGTGTTGCGTTGAAACGTGGTCTAGTTTGCACGAAGATTCCCTCCCGGTGACTGTATGGTATGGTGCCTTACAAGTACGTGTATTTCTTCACAAAGTGCACATGTCCTCCATGGTCCCGCCGACCTTGCCGCGAGGATCTCTTCCGAATTGTCTCTGAAAACATTGGAATAGTTTCTGACACGCGTATCGAAAGACGGAAGTAAATTTTCCGAAGTTGCAGGATTCGCTTCTGGAGGAAGCGAATCTACCAACATCGGCGATCAACGCCACCAGGCGGACTCGAGCCTGGGCGAACATACGAATGACAAGGAGGGTATCTAATGAGGCGTTTCGGGTTGGCTGTGCTTGTATGTCTAGTACTGGCCGCCTCGGTTACGGCCGCGCCCTTCGTTGAGGGGGAGGATCTGACCCCCTCAGCGAAACCTGTCCGTGGAGGCACGCTCTACCTCGCACTGACGGCTTCTCCACAATCGTTCCTGTTCTATGGTTCGCTTGATAACAACGCCTACACCGTCATTGGTCAGATGATGACCGGTCTGGTCGAGTTGCACCCGGTCACCAATGCTATCCGGCCAGGGCTGGCCGAATCGTGGGAGACGTCCCCTGACGGCAAAGAGGTCACTTTCCACCTCAGGGACGTGAAGTGGTCGGACGGCGTGCCATTCACGGCTGACGACGTGATCTTCACGTTCGAGAACTTCATCATGAACAAGGTCGCAAAGGGCAACTCCGTCGACAGGTTCACGATCCTCGACACGCGTGACGGTCAGAAGAAAGAGGTCAAATGGGTCAAGGTCAACGACAAGACCGTAAAGGCGGTCCTGCCGTCGCCGTTCGGACCGTTCTACATGAACCTTTCGCATGCCTACATATACCCGAGGCATAAGCTGGAGAGCAAGATCGACAAGACGAGGCCCGACTCCGTCAACGAGCTGTGGCTAACAAATGTCTCGCCAAAGGAGATCGTGGCCAACGGTCCATACAGGATCGCAAGCTATGTGATGGACCAAAAAGTCGTCCTGGAGAGAAACCCGCACTACTGGAGGGTCGACAGGTTCGGCAGCCAGCTGCCTTACTTCGACAAGCTTGAGTACCTGATCGTGAAGGATCCCGAGGTGCGGTTGGCCAAGTTCATCGCGGGCGAGATCGACTATATGGCAGTCAGCGCCGCTGACTTCCCGACGCTGAAGCAGAAGGAATTGGCGGGTGGCCCGTTCACGATCTTCAAGGCCCAGCCCACCCAGCCAACGCCCAGCCCTGTGCATATCGCGTTCAACTACGACGTCGCCAATGAGCAGCTTAAGGAGCTCTTCAGGAATACCGAGTTCCGAAGGGCAATGGAGTTCCTGCTCGACAGGGAGCGCATTATCGACGAGGTCTATAACGGACTGGCAATTCCAGGCGCGGGCCTAGTCCTGCCGGCCAACAAGGCCTTCTACAACCCCAAGATCGAGAAGATCATGAGGCCTTACGATCCGGCCAAGGCCAAGGCCATGCTCGACAAGCTCGGGCTGAAGGACAAGAACGGCGATGGGATCAGGGAGTTCGCGAGCGGCAAGAACGTGGAGTTCACCCTGACGGTGCAGAGCACGCCGCAGGACTACCAGGACGTCGCGCTGGTGTTCAAGGAGGATCTGGAGAAGGCCGGGATCAAGGTCAACCTGCAGATCCTCGACAGCACGCTCGTAGGGAACATGTTCGGAGCGGGCAACTTCGAAGTAGGAATCAGGGCGTTCGGCAACCAGCCTGACCTGGAACTGAGGAAGGCGATATGGCAGCCGGGCACGCAGCTGTACTACTGGCACTACTCTGCGCTCGACCGCGACAAGCTGGCTGCGATCCCCGCGAACATGCTCGACTGGGAGAAGAGGGTCTACGAGCTGTTCGACCTGGGCTCGATCACGACCGATCCGGCCAAGAGGAAGGCTATCTACGACGAAGTGCAGGAGATCTACCATGATATTGTTCCTGTTATCTTCGTGTGCAAGGGCATGAACCTGTCCGGCGCAAACAAGTCGCTTGGCAATGTGACGCAGGACAAGGAAGGTATAGTCTACTTCGCCACCTACACGGCCTTCAGGAAGTAACGGTGCAATGGGGGGTGGAGGGGGGAGGCGCCGAGCTTCCCCCCGCCTTTACCGGCCTGTGGGTGAACGTGTGAGTTGCACCAAGGAGTGAACGAGTCGATGTGGGCGTTCACGGCAAGACGGCTGCTGATCATGGTCCCCATGATGATCGTGATATCCATGATCTGTTTCGGGATCACCGAACTCCAACCGGGCGACTTCGTCAGCCAGTACCTCGACAACCCAAGGATATCCCCGGAGCAGATCAGGTTGCTCAGGGAGAGGCTCGGCCTCGATAAGCCCGCCTATGTCAGGTACATGATGTGGATCAAGAACATAGTCACCAAATGGGACTTCGGGTACTCCTTCGCATATGAGCGTCCCGTCGGTGAGCTGATCTTTGAGCGGATGGGCTGGACGGTGTTCATCGCTCTGGCAACCATCGTGTTTCAGTGGATCCTGGCTGTTCCCATGGGCATATACTCGGCTCTGCATCCGTATTCGCCCGCCGACTACGCCATGACGGTCGTCGGGTTCATCGGGATATCCATCCCCGACTTCTTCTTCGCACTCATACTAATGTACTTCATGCTCCGGATGGGTTCGACCTCCATCGGCGGGCTCTTCTCCACCAGGTTCATCGGCGCTCCCTGGAGTTTTGCCAAGCTCATAGACCTACTCAAGCATCTGTGGATGCCGCTTGTGGTTGTGGGCATCAGTGGGGTTGCGGGGCTGATGAGGGTGATGAGAGGCAACATGCTCGATATCGTGGGGTCGCCCTTCATCACATCCCTCAGGGCACATGGTCTGGACGAGAAGACCGTGAGGCGACATGCCATCAAGAACGCGCTCAACCCCATGGTGAGCATCGCTGGCGCGGAACTGCCCAACATATTCAGTGGGACGATCATCACGGCCATTGTGCTGAACCTTCCGACGATGGGGCCGTTCTTCTACAACGCGCTTCTCAACCACGATCAATACCTGGTCATGTCCTTCTTGATGTTCATCGCACTGATTACGCAGATCGGGAACTTGCTTGCGGATATAGCACTGGCCTTTCTCGATCCGAGAATCCGAATGAGCTAGGAGTGGCCCGAATGGAAGGAACTACGGCGAGGATCATAAGGAGCTTTCGCAAGCACAAGCTGGGCGTGTTCGGCCTGGTTGTGTTGGCAGTGCTGTATCTGGTGATACTCTTCGCCGGCTTCATAGCGCCCTACGATTTCACCCAGACCCATAGGAACTTCGTCTATGCGCCGCCTTCGAAAATCAGGTTCGTCGACGAGAATGGCAAGTGGCACGGGCCTCACATCCGTTCGATGCAGAAGAGCAGAGACCCAATCACCTACCAGGTTGTTTTCGCAGAGGACACAACCAGTGTAGTGCCTATCAAGCTCTTCGTTCGGGGAGAGGATTACAAGTTCTGGGGCCTATTCAAGACGAACCTGCACTTGTTCGGCGTCGAGGAGTCGCCCGATAGGGCGATGCTGCTCTTGTTCGGCGCAGATAGATTCGGTCGCGATCTGTTCTCCAGGGTCGTGGTCGGCGGCCAGGTATCCATGACTGTGGGCCTGCTCGGCACGTTTCTGAGCGTCTTCATCGGGGCCATCGTGGGCTCTCTCTCCGGCTACTACGGGGGCTGGGTCGATGTACTGATACAGCGCTTCATCGAGTTGCTCAGGTCGTTTCCGAGGATCCCCTTGTGGCTGGCCCTCGCGGTCATACTCCCCCCAAGCTGGCCGAGCACCTGGGTGTACTTTGGGATCGTGACAGTGCTGTCTCTCATCGGCTGGATGGGGGTAGCCAGAGTAATGCGGGGGATGGTGCTTAGCCTTCGCGAGAAGGAGTTCGTACTGGCGGCCAGAGTTACGGGCGTTCCCGGCATGAAGATCATCACGAAGCACTTGATACCGAACACCTTAAGCTACCTCATCGTTGTGTCGACCCTGTCCATCCCCGGGATGATCCTGGGCGAGAGCGCCATCAGCTTCCTGGGGCTCGGCATCAAGGAACCCATGACTAGCTGGGGGTTGTTGTTGAAACAGGCCCAGTCATTGAGTGAACTCGAATCACACCCGTGGCTGATGATACCCGGGGTGTTCATCATGATTGCCGTGCTCTCTTACAACTTCGTAGGCGATGCGCTGAGGGACGCGGTCGATCCTTACAGGACGGTTGACAAGATATGACAGGCGCGATTGGACACGAACACGAGCGCGAATGTGAACCCGAACGCGAGCGGATTCTGACCGTTCGCAATCTCAAGACGTACTTTCCGACCCCCGAGGGAATCGTGCGGGCGGTGGACGATGTCAGCTTCCACCTCGACCGCGGCGAGGTTTTGGCCCTAGTGGGCGAGTCAGGATGCGGGAAGAGTGTTTCAGCCCATTCCATACTCGGCCTCATCAAGGCGCCTCCCGCGAAAGTTGAGGGCGAGATCGTGCTCGGCGACCGTAACCTGATCGGCCTGGCCGAGAAGGAGTACCGCCATGTCCGCGGCAAGCAGATAAGCATGATATTCCAGGAGCCGATGTCGGCTTTTGACCCCCTATACACCGTGGGCCATCAGTTGATGGAGGTCGCCAAGGCGCACATGCCGTGGGACGAGAGCCAAGCCAAGGAGAGGATCATTGACACGCTGAAGTCGATTCACATACCTGAGCCTGAGAAGCGCTACGACGAGTATCCTCACGAGATGAGCGGCGGCATGCTCCAGCGGATCATGATCGCCATGACGCTCATAACCAGCCCTGACATAATCATCGCCGATGAACCCACTACCGCGCTGGATGTTACGATTCAGGCACAGGTTCTCAACCTGATGCAGGACTTGCAGAACCAGTACCGCGGTTCCATCATCTTCATCACCCATGACCTCGGCACAGTAGCCGAGATCGCCGACAGGGTGCATGTGATGTACGCAGGCAAGATCGTGGAGAAGGCGCCGGTAGTGGAGCTGTTCGCGAGTCCCATCCATCCGTATACCGCAGGGCTACTGACCTCGCGGGTGAGGCGAGAATACAAGGGGGAAGACCTGCCGTACATCGAGGGCTATGTTCCGAGGGCTTACGAGTTCCCGGAAGGCTGCAGATTCCATCCCAGGTGCCCGAAGGCCGTGGCGAAATGCAAGGAGATTCCACCTCCCGAGTTTGAGCCGGCGCAGGGCCACACAGTCGCGTGCTGGCTACTGGAGGGGGGGCATAACAGATGAAGATACTGTCTACCAGGAATCTCAAGAAGTACTTCCCGATAAGGTCAGGTGTGTTCCTGCAGGTCAGCGGCTGGGTGAGGGCGCTGGAGAATGTGAACATGGAGATCGGCCAGGGCGAGACGATCGGGATCGTAGGCGAGTCCGGCTGCGGCAAGAGCACGCTCGGCAGGACCATTGTGAAGATCTATGAGCCGACTTCCGGTAGCATCACCTATTGCGATCCGAGCGGGGCAAGCCATGACATCTCCAAGGGCATTGACCGAAGGGTAGAGCCGGTATTCAGGAAGGACGTGCAGATGATCTTCCAGAACCCCTTCGACTCGCTTGACCCTAGGATGACGATCAGGGACACCATACGTGAACCGCTCCAGACTCACAGGCTATTCTCCGGCAGGAAGGCAACAAAAGCGATGGATGAACGCGTGGCGGAGCTGTTGATGAAGGTTGGGCTGTACCCTGAGTACGCCCAGAGATACCCGCACGAGTTCTCCGGCGGCCAGCGGCAGAGAATCGCCATAGCCCGTTCGATCTCGGTCAACCCAAGGCTCTTGATATGCGACGAACCCACTTCAGCGCTGGACGTATCTGTTCAGAGCCAGATCATCAACTTGCTCCGGGATATACAGCGTGAAACCAACATGGCGCTCATCTTCATATCCCATAACCTGGACGTGGTACATCACATGAGCGATAGGATCATGGTCATGTACCTCGGAAACGTCGTGGAGTCGGCGCCTGCCACCGAGCTGTTCGACAATCCAGCTCACCCTTACACTCAGGCGCTGATGTCGGCCATCCCCAGCTGGAACCCGAAAGACCGAAAGCTCGGCCAAGTCAAGCTGGAAGGAGAGCCGCCTAGCCCCATCAACCCGCCTCCAGGCTGCCCATTTCATCCCCGGTGCCCGCATCGCCTTGCGAACTGCAGCAAGGTCAAGCCGGGGATGGCACAAGTGAGTGAGGGGCACTTCTCGGCGTGCCATCTGCACAGAGTATAGAGAGCGTTGGGCAGCGAACAGCGTCTGGGTTCCACACGTTTGCCATGCCCGCATTTGTTGCGGGTTCCCTGATCCCCTGATCCCCTGCTATCCGATGCCTGCCACCCGTTGACTACAAGATTAGTCTATGCTACACTTGACTACAGCAGTAGGCACAGCGGTTCGCAGATTGCGCGGGAGCGGGGGAATACGAGGATGGGCAGGACGAGGAGGCTGCGGATTAACCGCGGGAAGAGACTCACGGTTAATGTCGCCGGGCGCGTTTATGCACGGATTCCGATCAAGACTCACGTCATTATGGCAGCAGACGACATCGCTTGGGTAATTCGAAGATACGCAGGGCCTCTGCTGCGTCCCGGGGACGTGCTGGTGATAAGCGAGAAAGTGGTGTCGATAACTCAACAGAGAGCTTACCCCATCAGTCAGATCCGGCCTTCATGGCTTGCTCGTATTCTGGCCAAGTTCGTGCACAAGTCGCCCTATGGAATCGGACTCGGCAGTCCGTGGACAATGGAGCTCGCCATCAGGGAAGCGGGTCTGGTTCGGGTCCTGGCTGCTTCGGTCGTGGCCGGAGCTGCTAAGCTTTTCGGGGCCCGGGGAGTGTTCTACCGGGTATGCGGCGCTGGCGTTGCCGCAATCGATGGGCCGTGCGACTATACTCTGCCGCCCTACAACCGCTACGCGATCCTTGGCCCTTCGAAACCCGACGAAGCGGCGGAGTTGGCCAGCAAGGCGGCGGGAGTGCCTGTCGCGATCGTCGATGCAAGTGACCTGGGCGTCACAGTGCTCGGGGTCTCGTCGGGATGCCCTGAGCATGTGTTCCTCGCCGAGGTTCTTGCCGACAATCCCCTCGGACAATCGTGCGAACAGACGCCAATCGGTATAGTCCGCCCGGCGCGTTACGTCCCAGTTCGGGGCGGGGCTGTCACGCCTCGGCGGTCCTCGGTGGGTTGGCCCAGATGCTGAAGCATGGAAAGGGACGTACGCCTGGACGTGGGCGCGGAGGCCGGGTCACAACCGCAATCGCGGTTGCTCTTGCGCTCATTGCCGTTGCGGCGCTTGCTGGGGCAGTGTGGCGCGCACGCGGTCCGCTGCGGTCGATGCCGTCGAATATTGGCCTGGACCCTGATGTATCGGCCATAGTGGTGGAAGCCGAGTCAGGAGAAGTGCTGTACGAACAGAACCCCGAACGACGAATCCCTCCTGCGAGCCTTGCCAAGTTGATGACTGTTCTCCTGGCAGCGGAAGCAGTGGAGAACGGGCAGGCGAGCATGCTGGACATTGTCACCGTGAGCAGGCACGCAGCATCCATGGGAGGATCCCGGGTGTGGTTGGGCGCAGGCGAGCGGTACACTTTGGAGCAGCTGCTGGAGTCGGTGATGATAGCGTCGGCGAATGACTCTGCCGTTGCGGTAGCTGAGTACCTTGCCGGGAGCGAAAGGCAGTTCGTCGGCTTGATGATGAGAAGAGCCGGCGAACTAGGAATGCACAGCACGCGTTTCGTGAATGCCTCGGGGCTTCCTGCGGAGCAGGGCGAGGGCGATGGATACACCACAGCCGCCGACATGGCCCGACTCGCGCTCGAGGCCCTTGGCCACCATGTGATCCTGGAGTGGAGCCGAACCCGGAGCAAGGCATTCCGAAACCAACCTCTGTTCATCATGAATAACACAAACTCGCTGCTTGGTATGTATCCCGGATGCGATGGGCTGAAGACAGGCCACACGGAGGCGGCCGGCTATCACCTGATAGCTACTGCGAGGGTGCGCGGCGTTCGTCTCGTGTCCGTGATCATGCATGCAGGCAACGAGGAAGCACGTGCCACTGGCTGCGCGCGTCTTCTCGATTACGGGTTTTCGGCATTGCGCGCCGGAAACACAGCGAGATCCAGAGCAGAACCCAGAGTTCTCTGTACACCCGGAGAGCGGGAGCCCGGGGTGCGTTGACAGCGCCTCGCAGGATCCGTATACTGACTACAGATATAGTTAAGCGCTTCGGGACGTGCGCCATATCACGACTGGAAGGGTGGGGCGGGGGTGTGGCAGGGTTGGAGTTACCGCCTTTGGGCGATCAGGAACTTGAGTTGCTGCGGTTCATCACTGAGCGCGCGCCGATCACGGTACGCGAGGCAGTCGAGAGCTACGGCAAGGACCGCGGCCTTGCTCGAACGACTATCCTTACCATGATGGAAAGGCTCAGGGCAAAGGGCTACCTAATCAGGTCCGAACAGGGAACGGCAAACGAGTACTCTCCCCGCCTTTCCCGTTCAGAGCTCATGCGCGGGGTGGTCCGCGGATTTGTGGAGAGGACTCTTGGGGGCACGCTTTCACCTTTTGTGGCGTACCTCACTGACGATGCCGCGGTAAGCCCGGAGGAGCTGGAAGACCTCAAGCGTCTTGTGGAGGAACTCGAGTCGCGGGAGGGAAGGGGCAGGGGTAGGGAATGAGCGCTGTCTTGTACTACTCACTACTGGTAGTCATGCCGCAGAGATGGGCAGGCTCTATGTGGGGCGCGCTATGGCAGGGAAGCGCGGCGCTGGCAGTGGTGTGGATCATATGCAGGGCTTTCCCACGCATCCCCGCCAATACTCGTTGCTGGCTGTGGCGGCTTGGGCTCATGAAACCCTTCCTTCAGCTCCTGGCGGCTCCCCAGATCGATCTGGCTTGCCTGCCGCGTGCCAGAACCGTCCTGGCGAGTGTGGTATCTCAGCGTTTCGCTGCGGATCTGCCCACTCGTTGCGCTTTGCTGATCGAGGCGAGCCGGCCCATGATGGCCCTCTGGAGCGTGGGCGTAGCCGCGGTTGCGGCAAGCATCCTGGCTGCGCTCGCCAGATCAAGCTCGATAGCGGAACGTTGTGCGCCAGTGCATGATGATGAGCTTGACGAGGTCGTAGCCGAGCTGTGCCGGAGGATAGGAGTCAGCGCACGCCCGGACACGGTAGTCGCCGATTGGGCGTCTGTTCCGATGATCCTGCGGCGGTCGAGAGGGTACGTCATGGTTGTCCCTTCGGATCTGCTGATCTCGGCGCGTCATGAAGACCTGCGATTGGCGCTCGCACACGAGCTGGCGCACATCAAACGGAAGGACTTGGCCTGGAATTGGCTTCCCGCGGCCGCCAAAGCGCTCTTCTTTGTGAACCCGTTGGTATGGGTGGCTGGCCGCGAGCTCGGGATCGCGCAGGAGATGGCGTGCGACGAGATGGCTGTGCGCGCCTCCGGCGCGGGGCTCGCGCGATATGGAAAGCTCCTTCTCACGATGGTCAAGCCTCGCCGCAGAGCCGAGCCAACGTGGGCAGTGGCGACGGTCTCTGCAGGCGCTTCCGCCAAGGTGATGGGCAGGCGACTTATCGAGCTCGGGCACGCACAAGATCCGCCCGCGTTGAAGCTGGCACGATCCGTGGTGGCGCTGCTCATCGTATGCGCCTTGGTGATGCCTTTCCAGATCGTGGAGGCACCGCGAAATGAGGCGAAGTCGCCCGGAGTATCGATGGTCAGAACGCAAGAGATGCTCGTCGGAACCTCGGAGCGGACGGCCATGCGAATTGTCATCGAGCGAAGTGCGGCGGAAAGCCGGGCAAGCCTGCTGTAACACCAATGACGCCCGGCGTAGCGCCGGGCGCCGGTCAATGCTCGAATGCGCGCAGAGGGTAAGGTCAGGCTACCACTTCTTCACCCATGGCTCGTACAGTTCATGTTCTGGCCCCATGACTGAGGCGTAAAGGGCGTTGGCCGCGGGGCTGAACCCACCCACAAATGCTCTCATGGCGCCCATGCGCTGAAGCCGTCTCAGGCCTTCTGTGAGGAGCGCTCTTCCCAGGCCCAGGCGGCGATGGGCGGGCACGGTGGCCAGCGGCTCAACGTAGGCGCTGCGAGTCACATCGTCAAACCAGATGGTGCAGAAAGCAGCTACTGCCCCGTCAGGTGCGATGGCCACGAGATCCAGGTCGCGCCGCCACTGGTATTCAGCTGCGTTACGCTTTTCGTAGCCCCTCTTGCCCAGGATAGACTGGCGGAGCGAGTTCTGCTCGGGCGACCACACGCAGAGCTTGCGCAATCCGTCAGGACCAGTGGACGCAAGACGCTCCTCGGCGATCGATAGCATCTCCTCTTCCAGTTCAGCAGTGTGGTAGTCGGGATGTATCATCAGATGAGCTTCGCCCGGTCCGCCTTCGGGCATAACGATTGCCACCATTTCCTGCTTCCGGCTGTCCTCGCAGGCGGCCTCCCACAGACACACAATGTCCTCAAGACGCACTTTGTCGCAGTTGAGGCAGAGATGCCAGCGAGCATAGTCCAGCCGCGCAACGTGCCAACTCCGCTCAAGCCTACTGTTGGCTCCAAACACCCGGCGCAGGAACTCGCGCATGCGCCAGTAGTCTTCTTCGCTCTGGTAGGGCCGGAAGGTCGGCTTCATCAGCTGCAATCACTCCTCGAGCCCTTCTATGGCTGTGACGAAAGACTGTTCGCTCAGGCCGTTGCCTGTTGCTTGACGGATCATCTCATTCCAGTGCCACTTCGCTCCGGGCCCAAGCACCGAGTCGATCAGCCACTGACCGGCCTCCGGCATGCCGGTGAGCGACTTGGCCCCGAAGCGCCGGGCGATTGCCGACTGGAGTTGCATCGACAGTAGGTTGCCGAGCATGTAGTTTTGGTAGTAGACA
>Ga0255345_1002721_pt1 | contig 21867 bp, 17 predicted proteins | sample wastewater_treat_6_FD_192415 | JGI IMG/M metagenome (GOLD analysis project Ga0255345, IMG submission 192415) | Wastewater microbial communities from Lulu Island WWTP, Vancouver, Canada - plant20 | ecosystem: Engineered > WWTP > Wastewater > Unclassified | place: Canada: Vancouver, British...
TTGCCGGATACTTTACTCAGTCGCATTGCTAACCGAATCGTCAATGAAGTTCGCGGCATCAATCGCGTCGTCTATGATGTCACTTCCAAACCACCAGCTACGATTGAGTGGGAATAAATTAAGTTTTTGATGATGAAATTATCCAGAACCGCTACCTTTATTCTCGTTATTTCCCTGATTTGGGGGTCGAGCTTGTTAGCCGACCAAACAACTGACAAACTGCGAAGTTTGCTCGATGAGGGAATAGCCTGTTATAACGCCGAAAAATACTGGGATGCCCAGAATATTTTTAAAATCATTAATTCCATACCCAAAGACGAAAATCCCTACTTGACAACTTCCGCTTTAATGCTGATTAAAACGACTTACCGCCTAGGCGAAGCAGAGAAGAGTATCGCCCTGGCTTACGATTTTCTCCAGAATTATCCGGAATCGAAATATGTTAAGGAAGTAAAACTGACTTTAGCGGAAGTGCAATTGTCGCTGGGGAATTATCAGGAATCACTGCGAATTTATTTGGATTTATTGAAAAATTATCCCGATCAGGAGATCCAGTCGCAATGTGAAGACTATCTCAATAAGATAATTGATTTTTATCTCGAGGCTGAGACAGTCAACGCCCTGCGTGATTCGACTTCCGATAATTTTTCGAGGCAATATTTAACGATAAAATTAGCCGAGAAATATCACTCCGAAGGACACACTGACTTAGCTGAAGCCGAGCTAAAGCGATTGCCCGCCCATCTCGAAAATAAGTATTTGCGTGAGCAATTACAGAAAGTCGAAGTTCAGCTAAAGAAGCCGCCCGTCGTTCGGAAATACATTGGAGTAATCCTGCCGTTGTCGGGCTCAAATTCTGCTTCCGGTCGAGAAATTTTAAATGGGGTCAAATACGCCATTGCCAATTATCGCAAGAATAATTCCGAGGATATTGTTGCCCTCGTATTTGATAATCGGAGCGATGGCGTTCTGAGTATCAAGCAAGCCGAATTTTTAGCTAGGAGTCCCAAAGTACTAGCTATCTTCGGCCCGCTGATGACTGAAAATGCCGTTTTGGTTGCGGTTATTGCCAATCAGTATCAAATCCCAATGATCACGCCGACGGCTTCCGGTAGTCAATTGGCGTCTTTGGGAACTTATGTTTTCCAGGCAAATGTGGATTATGAAAATCTCGGACGTTTTCTGGGGATGTATGGAGCAAAAGTAAAGGATATAAAAACTGTAGCGACTATCGCACCGGCGGATGAATTTGGTAAGGAGTTCACCGACGCTTTTTGCCGTACAATTGATGAGTTCGGTGGACAGGTAATTTCTCAGCAATGGTATCAAGGCGAGCCGACTGATCTTCAATACCAGATCAACAATTTGAAGATGACGGCGATTGAGCACGCTACTAATCATTTCGAGGCTCGCTTCAATCTAGCGAAAAAGCAATTAGTGAAATTAGTGAGTACTGATTCTCTTTATCTCAATGATTCACTGCGCATAGTTGTCGGCGATAAATATTGTTTCGTTTTTAAACCCGATACCACCTATCGTCTCTCGATCCAGGATGCTCTCATAATGACCGGCTTGATGAAAAGCACCGATTTTGAACCTCTTGATCCCGATACAATTACTTTTCCCCAAGGTCTTGTGGATGGATTACTGATTCCAGCTCGTGCAAATGATGCTCGGCTTATTGTTCCCCAACTAATTTATTATGATATTCGCATTCCTATTTTTGGTAGTGCCAACTGGAATGAGCCGGAATTATTAAGGAAGAATCAGGCAGTTCTGCAAAATTTGTATTTTATTTCGGATTATTATATTGAGACAGAATCAGATAATTATCGTCGGATGGCGAAAGATTTTAAGAAAAATTTTGGCAAAGAACCGGAACGAATGGAATTATATGGGTATGATACGATGAATGCCTTACTCACAGTAATCAAGAGCGGCGCGTCTACGCGGGAATCGGTGCGGCAAGGGCTTTTAACAATGCCGGTCTATCACGGACTATGTCGTAATATTTCCTTCCAGGGTAATCGCCCGCGCATCAATTCCTGTGCCTTCATATTTGGTTTCCAGCAAAATAAAATCCAACCAGTGGCGATCATCGAAAATGGTGCCATTATTGAAGAAAAAACTAAGCCATAATGTTTCCACTAACCGTTTCCAAAGGGATTGAAATCATCCAATCTCCAGAATTAATGGCTTTTCCGGAAATTGTCCACGCTTTCAGTACCCGGAATGGTGGAATAAGTAATGGACCTTTCCGTTCACTTAATCTTGGAATTGCCGACGGCGATACTCTTAAGAATATCTTGATTAATCGAAAAAGATTTTATAATACCCTCAATTTTACTCCGTCCGATGTTGCTCAAGCCGAACAAGTTCATAGCAACAAGGTCGCTATAGTGGAAGACAACGGTCCTATTCCAGGTTGCGATGCTCTAATTACCACTCGAGCCAATTTATATCTGAGTATTAAAACGGCTGATTGTGCGGCTGTTTTATTGTATGATCCGCACCACCAGGTCATTGCGGCGGTGCATGCCGGTTGGCGGGGCACAGCCGAGGGGATAATCGCCAACACCATTAATACTATGCAGGCTCAGTTCCAAACTAATCCGGGCGAATTGATAGCCGCCATCGGTCCGGCTTTGCATGTCTGTTGTTATAAAGTGAAAAATAATGTCGCCAAAAAGTTTAGCGATAATGAAATAATCCAGCGAGAGGGAAATCTTTTTCTTGATTTAATTTTGGCAATTACCAATCGCTTGAACGCGGCTGGTGTTCAACTCGATAGGATTGCCGATAGTGGTTACTGTACCGCTTGTCAACCCGATAAATTTTTTTCCTACCGGCGGGATGAGGGCGTTACTGGACGGATGCTGGCTGTAATTGGCATTAATCAGCGTAATAAATGCTAAGTGATAGATTCGGATGTTTAATTTAATAGTAGCCGTAATTATTGGAGTTTGCATTTTTTTCGGATTACGCAATGGCTTGATAAAATCGGCTTTTAAGCTTATTGGCTTAGTATTGGCGGCGCTCTGTGCTTCACGATATTATTATTTTGGTGGGAAAATAATTGCCGACCTTTTTAATCTATCTGAAGGTGTGCAAGCGGTGATTGGGTTTGTTATCGTATTCATCGTGGTGTTTTTACTTTTTGAATTGCTGGCTTCAATGTTGAGAAGCCTTTTACGAGCTTTGAAATTGATATGGGTTGACCGAATTGGCGGAATGCTGTTTGGATTCCTGGAAGGCGCCCTTATAATGATTGGCATAGTCTGGATATTAAATGTCTATCCGGAACTCGGATTCGTGGACCATCTGCGTCAATCTTCAACCAATTTTAAGTTTTTTGAACGCAGTGGCGAGAAAGTTATCAAAATTTGCGGACTGAATTCGGAGATGGATCATCTCCGTAAAAGTATGCGTAAAATCGTTTTCTTGCCGGAAACCCCGCAGACAAATCCAGAAAACACGAATATTTCTCCAAGTGAAAATAATCCCTGAATTAATGACAATACCTGAATCTATGAAGGAAACCAACGATAAACTCGGTTTTGCTAAAATCATCGAGTTGATTCAGGAAATGGCTCTCTCTACTGCCGGTAAATCTCTGGCTAATACTATTATGCCACTAAAGGATATTGAGATGATTCGATGCCGGCAAAGTCGCATTAATGCGCTCCAAGCCATTCTATCCGCTGGTGATTCGCTACCTTTGAATGCTTTTTCCGATTTCCGCGCCGAACTGGACCGCTGTCGTGTCATCGGAACATTTTTATCCCTTGAAACTCTGATTCAGGTTGATCAATCATTGGAATTGGTAGATCGGCAACGCCGTTTTTTCCGCGCCCAGTGCCAAAAGCTTTTAAGTTTAGAAGAGCTTTTTGCAGGTTTGGATTCTCTGCCACAAGTTCGTAAAACTATTGCGGCTATCATCGCGCCGGACGGTTCGCTTCGCGATAGCGCCAGTCCGCAGCTTAATCGAATTCGCCATGAAATTCGCACTCACCAGCGTCGCCTCAATCATGAGATTGAGCGTTTGATGAACTACGCGCGGGATCAGCAATGGCTTCATGAAGATCAGGCTACTATCCGCGACGGACGTTTGGTTTTGCCTCTGCGAGTTGAATCGAAACGAAAAATTAACGGAGTAATTCACGGCCAATCAGCCACCGGTGCCACCGTTTATGTTGAACCGCTTGAGATCGTAGAAATTAATAATGCTCTTAAAGAGCTGGAACTGGCTGAGAAGGAAGAAATTGAGCGTATTCTACGCCAAACAACCGATAAAATCCGGCCGGACTTTTCGCCTATCCAAGAGAACATTCAGATTCTGGCTGAACTCGACTTGTATAATGCCTGCGCGCGTTTTGGGCACAAATTCAAGTGTACACCGCCGATTATTGCCGAGAATAATAATTTTGTTTTGCATCAAGCGCGGCATCCTCTTTTAGCGCTCCATAAGGAAGTGGTTCCGCTGGATTTTGAATTGGCGAATGATTTCCGGGCCGTTGTCATCTCTGGCCCAAATGCCGGCGGAAAAACCGTCGCGATGAAAACCGTTGGTCTCCTATCACAAATGGCAATGAGTGGATTACCAATCCCAGCCGAAGAAGAAAGTCGCCTTCCGCTCATTACTCGATTTTTAGCTGACATTGGCGACCAACAATCGCTCGAAAATGACCTTTCGACTTTTTCCTCGCATATTAACAATATGAAATATTTTCTTGAAACTGCCGATGACCGAACTTTAGTCCTGATTGATGAGCTCGGTACCGGTACTGAACCGACTGAAGGCGCGGCTCTCGGGCAAGCGATTTTAACCGAATTGATTGCCGCCGGCTCGCTGATAATTGTTACGACCCACCATAACGCCTTGAAAGAATTTGCCCAAAAACAACCCGGCGCCATTAACGCCGCTATGGAGTTTGATATGGTAACATTGGCGCCGACTTATCGTCTGCAAATAGGTTTGCCGGGTAGCAGTTATGCCTTTGAAATTTCCAATCGGCTTGGTCTGCCGACGAAAGTGGTTGATAATGCGCGCCAGATCGTCGGTGAAGAATCGGTGCGTTTGACTAATCTTTTACGCGAAGTTGAACAATTGCGTTCAGAAGTCGAAAAGGATAAAAAGATCATCTCCCAAAATAAAAAAACGCTCGATAAATTAGTAACCGAATACAATAATAAACTCAATACCTTGCGGGAAAAAGCCGAACGGGCTGATACCGAACTGGCACGCCAATTAGAAGAACTTGTAAATGAATCGCGTCGCCGGATCGAAAATGTAGTCAAAGAGATTCGCGAACAAGCCGCCACTCCCGAGACTATTCATCAGGCGCAAAGTACTATTACCGAAATCCAGACGAATGTTCGCAAAATCAAGACGCGTCCCAAGCGAACCGCTCCGGTAGCGCAGGTGGAATTCCAAATTGGTGACACGGTACGGATAGACGGTATTAGCGAGCCGGGCGAGATAATCAAAATTGGGTCGCAAAATAGCCGCTTGGGAGTTGCCGTCGGTGGCAAAATTCTCTGGGTTAGTCGGACAGTCCTGCATCCTTTCAATAAAAGCACTGCTTCGCGCAAGCAAGCCGCAATAGTTTCCGTAGAAAGTGAACCACTTTTCTCCCCGCGTCTGGATTTGCGGGGAATGCGCTACGACGAAGCCGAAAGTGCGCTCCAGAAATTTCTTGATCGCGCCTTGCTGGCTGGATTGAACCAGGTAGAAATTATTCATGGCAAAGGCACCGGCGCTCTTCAGAAATTGACTCAAGAAGTATTAAGAACTACGCCCGGCGTTCGCAGCTTTCATTATGAAAACTTCGATAGCGGCGGCACGGGTGTAACGATTGTCGAATTCTGAAGAAAAAAGTTAATCGAGGAATAAAAAGAACTAACAAGGACTTTGTGGCACGAGGAATATTTTAAACTCTCATTTGTGCCGGCTTTTTACTCTTTTTCTAAAACATCTTTCTGTCTGAAATAGATTTGAAAGCTTAAATTAACAGCGTTATGCCGAGAATTTCCTCCAATACTATCGAGCAGATCAAAGCGCGTACGGATATACTCGAGATCGTTTCAGATTTTGTGCAATTGAAACAGCGGGGGCGCAATTACTTCGGACTGTGTCCTTTTCATGAAGAAAAAACTCCGTCATTCAGTGTCAATCCCAGCCTGGGAATTTTCCACTGTTTCGGTTGCGGTAAGGGCGGCAACGCGGTGACTTTTATAATGGAATACGAAAAAATTGACTACGTCGAGGCTTTGAAAAGATTAGCCGAGCGCTATTCTATCACCATTGATTGGGAAGGCATCGAAGATTCGCAGAAGGGCGAGGTCGCCTTAATTTATGAATTACACGAGATTGCCGCAGAATTTTATCAGAAACAATTAATGACAGAACGTGGTCGTTCGGCACTGGAATATATCGAGAAACGCGGTTTCGATCGCGAAACAATCGAACAGTTTCGGCTCGGCTATGCGCCGGATGAATGGGAGAGTCTTTTCCGGCAGATTGATTTGAACCGTTTTACACCGGCGATTCTCGAAAAATCCGGTCTTTTTGTTCGCAGAGAAGGAAACAAAATATACGACCGCTTCCGTAACCGGCTTATGTTCCCGATAATAAACTTAGCCGGACGAGTCGTTGCCTTTGGCGGGCGAGCGCTTGATCCGAATGAGGAAGCCAAGTATTTGAATTCGCCGGAAACGCCGATTTATTTCAAGAGCGGCATTTTCTACGGACTGAATTTCTCAAAGGATGCTATCCAGAAAGCCGGTGACGCAATCATCGTCGAAGGTTACACCGATTTTTTACGAGTTTATACCAGCGGCTTTCCCAACGTCGTAGCCGGTTCCGGAACGGCCTTGACTTTACATCATGCTCGTCTAATTCATCGGTTTACAAAAAAAGTGACACTCTGTTACGACGGCGACGAAGCCGGCCAAAAAGCCACCGAACGCGCCGGATTTTTGCTAATGCGCGAAGGATTGGACGTCCGTGTTATTCGTCTGTCGGAAAGCGACGACCCGGATTCTTACTTACGCGATCATAAACCCGAAGAATTTCGCGAGCTTTATGATTCGGCTAACGATTTTATGACTTATTATATTGATAGCCATAGCGATGAACTCAATTCTCCCGCCGCCAAGACTCAGTTCGTGGAACGCATTGCCGAAGAGCTGATCGAAATTAAGAATCCGGTCATTCTGGATCTGGTTGTCGGCGAAGTCGCGGAGCGGATTAATGTCAAAGAAGAACATATCCGGGCTCAGATTCGCTATATCGCCCGGCGACGCACCAATCAAAATCGGGGCGAGAGGAGCACTGAAAGCCCAAAAAGTTTGCGTCTGCGCACCGCTGATGAAAAAGCCGAATACGAACTCCTGAAAATGATTTTGACCCGACATCAAAATTTGCAAACAATGATTAAAAATTTTCTCACGGCCGCCGATTTCCGCCACCCCATAATACATCCAATTGCTGAAAAATTACTGAGTGACCTGAGCTCGGGAAAACTTGCCGAAGCCGATGAACTTTTCAATACCGAATGGGATGAAGAGCAACGCCTTTATTTATCACGTTTGATTCTGGAGGCTGATCCGCTCCAATATGTAGAGAATATGGATGATCTCCGCAAACTAACCAGTGATTGTATCGCAGTTTTAGTGACGCGGAATATTGACGCTGAAATCGCCGCTGTGCGGGAGAAAATCAAAGCCGCTGAGAAAAAAGGTGAAGACAGCACTTCACTGGTGATTCAACTCTCAAACCTACGCCAGAAAAAGCGCGCCATCGAAGACAAGATTAAAACCTGAACCTTGCTGAGGGCGAAAAAGTCTTGATCCTCTCCGAGGAATAACTTCTCTGACTTTTATATTCTACAATACTTTAATTGCTCCGCGGTGTGCGCTGACATAATTTGCAACGAAACCAATTTCCGACCCGCCGCAGGCGGAGCTAAATTGGTTTTGGCTCTGCGGTGATTGTTTATCTAATAACCATAGATTCCCAACTAGCCCGTAGGGCTTTAAGTTTTGTAGAAATTATTTCATCCAAATATTATTTACCCTGAAGGGGTTAAACTTTCTCCTATGGCAAATATCAAAATCATTTCGTTAATCATTCCCAATTATTTGATGACTAGCCAGAACGGCTTGAGATTGTTTTCAAACGGTTGATCCATTTAAAAAAGTCACTTTTTAAAACATTTTAGTCATTTGGCCATTTGATCAGACCATTAAATTAAATTGTTAAGTCATTTGGAACTTTAGTTGGATGGTAAAATAGAGTGGCCAAATCATTTGGCCATTTATTTTTACCGGTAAACAAAGTGGCCAAATCGTTTGGACCTTTTATCAGACGGTCAAAATGTTTGGCCAAATCGTTTGGCCATTTAATTGTACCAATAAATCAAATTGTTAAATCATTTATATGTTTGATCAAGTCATTAAATAGAATTGTTTTGTCATTTGATAATCTATGAAAATCATTCGGAAATGATAGTTTCTCCTCTATCCTCTCCGAGGAATAATTTCTCTGACTTTTCTATTCTGCAATACCTTGACCGCTCCGCGGTAATTGTTTATCTGAAAACCATAGATTTCCAACTAGCCCGTAGGGCTTCAAGTTTTGTAGAAAAACATAATCGCCAGAAATTGCTACCTCGGAGAGGTTTAACTTTCTATAAAATTAGGGAGAAGTTCTGATAACCTGGCAAACAACATTACGATGAAATCTTGTTGAAATATTAGCCAAGCGCATAACGCAGGAACTAATCTTAGTCAAATAAAGATTTCCTGCGGCAAATAGTTTCTTCTTGATCCTCTCCGAGGAATAACTTCTCTGATTTTTATATTCTACAATACTTTGACCGCTACGCGGTGAGTACTAAGCTATTAACCACTCGCTCTAAATATTGCGTCGAAACCAATTTAACCCCGCCTGCGGCGTGGCAGAAATTGGCTGAGGTAGAGGAAGTTTTATAGAAAAATACAATTATCAGCAATCCTTACTTCGTAGAAGTTAAACATTCTAAAAAATTGGCGAAGGTCTTGAAAATAGTATTAATGCCCGGGAAAATTGTGACGCGTGGCATAAATCCAGCTCGGCTTTTGGGTTAAATTAGGTTAGAATTTTTTGAAAACTCCAAACCTCACTACCCTCCAGTCCAGCGTGATTCCCCGTCACACTGGACTTTTTCTTAAATCAGCCAGAGCCTTGATATAGTCAGGAGTTGTACCACAGCAACCGCCAATGATTTTAGCGCCGGATTTCAACCAATTTGCCGCAATCCGGGCGTAATTTTGCGGTGTAAAATTGGGATCTTCGCACCAACCATTTTTACGAGAATAAATTCCAGCATTGGCGTATAAAATTAACGGCAAGTCAAGTTTCCGTCCGTAATTTTCAAGAAAATTCGAGATTAGACTATGGTGAGTGCAATTAATTCCCAGTCCGGCGACTCCGAGCGTCTTGATTTCGTTCATCACTAACCAGATATTTTCTCCGCTCAATAAAGCGCCATTTTCCGCGAGGATGAAGCTGGTGAAAACCGGCAGTCCGGTCTCAAGAGCCGCAATAGACGCCGCTCTGGCTTCGCTGAGATTATTCATTGTTTCCAGGAGAGCGAAATCAACTCCGGCTTCCGCCAACCACTGGGCTCTCTGGCGATGGATTCGAAGTGCCGTATTGAAATCGGGTGCGGATTCCGGCTCATAGCAATCAGCCAGAGGCGCTATCGAACCGGCGATCCAGATTTGACGTGTCGAGTGAACATCAGCGATGGCTTCGCGAGCCAGTTCAACCGCCCGAAATGTGGCTTCCGCGGCTTGTTTTTCAGTCAGTCCGGCTCGAGTAAAGGTCAGTGAATCGGTGCGGAAAGTGGCAGTCGTGATAATATCCGCTCCGGCTTGGATATAGTCTGAATGAATTTCGACAATCGCTTGAGGATTATGCAGAATGGCATTGGCTGACCAGAGAGGTAATTCGATGGCGATACCGCGTCGTGCCAATTCCGTACCGAGAGCTCCATCCAGTATTAAAAATCTCGCTTGTTGAATAGCAGATAGAAAAGACATAAAATGTACCTTTAGAATGGTATGGTAATAGAAATTGCCGGTGATCCTGTAGCAGAAATTTGCCACTCGATCTGGTACTGCCGACTAAAACTTTTTCCGATCCAGGTACCGATAAACGCACCGGCGACCACATCGGAAAGATAATGTTTATTATCGTTAATGCGGGTGGACGCTACGAAAATTGCCATTAGATAAGCCGGGATACCAATCTTGTGACCGTAAATGCCGTCCAGACCAGCCGCCAATGCGAAGGAATTGGAGGAATGTCCTGAGGGAAATGATTTATAATTTTCTTCATTAGGACGTTCCCGATGCGTTGCTAATTTAATTGCTTCTGTAACTAGAGCAGTGGTTATGGTGCTGGTGGCTAACAATTCGATTTGCGAAAAGGTTTTATTCCAGGGCTGATGCTGGATGACGCCGTTGATTCCCACAGTCACGGCGGCGGCATAATTGCCCCAACGATGTCCATAAATATAGCCGATCCGTGAAATATTCTCAGGTAAAAAATTATGTTTGGCGACATTTTCCTGCAGTGGCTGATCGCCTAAAAAGGACATCGGTATTAAGATGGCACCCGCTACAAAAAGCGGCGCATTAGGTTTCCAATCGAGGGTTTTCTGCAAACCATTCCAGTAATGAGGTGGATAATATTGTAAGTATTGCAGGGGTTGCGCAATCGGATTAGGCGGCGGCAATTTCAGAGTAAGTTCGGCGCCATTCAATCCGGTTTTAATTAAAAGGCAACAGATGATACTTATATAAAATGGTTTTTTGGTCATTTTTTTCATATTTTTTCTAAAGTACAGACAATTCGGAAGTAATTTAAGTTTTAATACAACTCAAAACATATCAAAAAATAATGGAGGCCAACCTTCAGAAGGCTTTTTGTGTAGATATTCAGGCTTTTGCTAGTGGATACTAAGCTCTGATATTTTATAAAATTTTTGAATATTTATATTGATTTTACCCCCCCATGCGTATATATTACGCCTGTAAATGGAAGGCATTTAAAAATATGGCGCATGCGCAGGTTTTTATCGATTGGTTTTACCGGACAGGGAAGATAAGGACGGAGAATGCAGATAGGAAAAACATAGCCTCGGAAGTTCCGGATCGTTTTAAAACAAGGCTAATAATATAGCGGCAGACTTATTGGGAAGGGGGCGGGCTGAAAACAAATAAGGATAAATCTCAACAAAAATCAAAAAGAATTGCTGCTCTTTTAGTGATTCTATCTGTATCAACATCACTTTTCGCCGAGAAAGGCTTCCGTCTGCTGACCACTATCAGCGGTGAGAAGTCGGGGGATCAATTCTGTACCGTGAAAAATGTCGGCGACGTCAACGGTGACGGTTTTAACGATTTGCTGGTTGGAGCCGCCGAAGCCAGTTATACCAAATTGTATTATGGTGGTTCCGATTTCGATACCATTGCTGATCTGACAATGCGGGTACCCAAACATTACGATTATTTCGGACAAACCCTCGCGGCTGGCGACTTGAACAATGATGGTTTTTCTGATTTTGCGATCGGAGCCCCCTATTATGACGAATATAATCGTTGTGGAAAAATATTTGTCTATTTCGGTGGAACAAATATTGATTCAACTGCCGATATGGAAATAGAAGGTTATGGGTATTGGCATTTAATGGGGTCTCGGATTGTTTGCGATATTGATGTTAATGGTGATGGTTACCAGGATTTGCTCACATGTTCCGGGCAATACCCGCGGAAAACCTATATCTATTTTGGAGGCGCTAATATGGATATTGTTCCGGATATATGTCTTTCAGGGAATGATTCAATTATATGTAATGTGGGAGGACCATCCGGAATTGGTGATATCAATAATGACGGATATGACGATTTCTTTGTTAGCGTAACGTCCGATGTTGGACTACCAAATTATCTTCCTGGAACCGGCAATTACTTAATTTATGGTGGAGAAAATTTATCTCTTGAAAATTCCGTTATTTTTCAGATTGATTCAACTTTAGAATGGACGAACAAAAAAGGTAGCATTGGCGATCTTGATCGTGATGGATATAATGACTTCTATATTTCATACTGGTACAATAGAGTTTATTTTTATTCTGGTAGTTCATTATGTGTTTTAGATAGTATTAATATTGATGGATTTATTTCTTCTACCTGCGCTGATTTTGATATTGATGAAGATGGAAATAATGATTTGATGTGTGGTTTTACTAACTTTAATAATCAGTATCGAGGTTATGTATATATTTTCACGAGTGTCATTGGTAATTATGATACCACCCCAAAATATGTCCTATCAGGAGAATCTGAATTGGAATATTTTGGGCAGTCATTAGATTTTTTAGGTGATATAAATAATGATGGACTTCCCGAAATTGCTATTGGAAAACGATCTGGAAATGGTAAAGTATATATTTATTCATTTGGTGACTTTCAAGATAGGATTGACGATCGTTATGGGGTGAAGTCAGATGAATTCACTGTCTTAAAAGCATATCCTAATCCATTTAATAATTCTACCGTAATTGAATATTGCTTAAAGGCGAAATCCCAGGTAAGGATTGATATCTACGATTTATCCGGGCAAAAGGTCATAACCCTATCAAATGAAGTCAGACAGCCCGGTATCAACCGGGTTGTATTTAATAGTCATAATTATGTTAGCGGCATTTACATCTGCAGAATAACTATCAACGATATTCAGGAAGAAACGATGAAAATATTATTGCTTAAATAAGACTCATAATAACAAAACAAGGAGGTGAATGATGAAAACTTATTTTCTCAAAAAGCCTTTATTAGCAGTAATAGTACTTTTTCTTACAGGATGTATGACAACTGCTTATATTTCATCATTGACCGATACTCGATATGCACCAGTAAAGACAGATCCAATATTCATACTTATCGCAGATAATGCTAGTATAACCGATAGACAATTCTATACTTTTCTAAAAAATGAAATGATTCTCAATGGATTTAATATTGTTGATGAGGCTCCTATAGCACGATATTTTCTTTTGTTCCAAACTGATTCCAAGACGTCTCAAATTAACTCAACATTATTTTTACCATCCACCTCTACGACTTCTGGATATATAGGAAATACATACTATTCTGGATCAACAAAATCAACAAGTGCGGTTCCCTATAGTTATAATTATACAGTAAAAAAAATATATTTGGATTTATACGCTGTTGAGGATGTAAAAAATGAGAAATACATAACGGTTTGGGAAGGCTATATTGGTGCAGGTCAAAAGGAATATCAGACTTATTCTCGAGCAATTATAAAAAGTCTTTTAGATAAATTTGGAACAAACTACGAGGCTCACACACCTATCGATATATATTATGCAAAATAAGCATAACCATTCGCTCCAGCCAACGCTGGGAGCTGTTCGATGAAAGTGAAGTTTTACGAGTTTTCTGAAGATTTGAGAATAAACAAAGGATTAACGCTTCGTCACCCAGCGTGGCTGAGCGTTGATCGTTAAATGTATAAGAGGGAATGAATATTAGAAGGATTTACTTATTTTATTTATTTCTATTTATCTTTTTTTCAGGTTGTGCAACTACGGAAGATTTTGTTAGACCGGGTACACCTAAGGTTGTGAAATAATCGCAATTTGGTTTAGTAAGTTTATCGAATTAGGTAAACGCTTTCCTAATCAATTCACCTATGTTGTGATAATCTTCCATAGGGTGATGAACTCACTATACCATATCATAGATTTCATCTTCAATCAAGTGATGAGCGGCTCCGACGTCATTGTCTTTGGCAAGCTCAGTCGAGCCAATATAGGTTTTGCGGATAACAGTGAATTGAATTTTAAAAAACTGCTCTGAGTTAAATTTATTTATTTCTAAAAGGTTGATGCGGAATAAATAAAACCTTCTGCAGGTTTTTTTATGCCCTGCCCTATTATTTTACGCCTCCGGATTGTAATTTATGTCTGGATTTTTATGGAGAAATGAAGGTGAGTGTCAATAGCGATGTTTGAGGATGTAGAAGGCGAGGACAGCCAAGTATGCCAAAGTCAGGTAATAGTTTATTTTATGTTATTTAAGTTGACAAACTTATCCACAGCATCGGCGCTAAATTTAGGACAGGTAATTTTATTAAAGTGAATAGAGCAGTTTTTTTAGATCGGGACGGCACCCTGAATTATGATAGCCGCGATTATATCAAGAACGTTGCGGAATTTCAGCTTTTTCCAATTACGGTCGCGGCTTTAAGTAAGTTATATTCTGCTGGATTCAAATTAATCGTAATTACCAACCAGGCTTGCGTCGCTAAAGGCTTGACAACGGTTGCCGCTGTCGAAGAAATTCACCAACTATTGCGGAAAAAATTAAGCGAAGCCGGCATTGAGTTGGCTGGTATTTATTATTGTCCGCATGATCCGGAAGCCGGTTGTGATTGTCGCAAACCACGTATTGGTAATATTCTTCTTGCCGCCCGTGAACTTGAGATTAGTCTATCAGATTCGTACTTTGTGGGGGATTCACATCGAGATATCGAGGCGGGACGCGCCGCCGGTTGTCGAACTATTTTAGTCACAACTGGTGTTCGTCAATCCAGTTATGCCGATATTGCGGAATGGCAAGTCCAACCGGATTATGTGGTTCCCGATTTACTGACTGCGGCTGAGATGATTTTAAGTTTAGAAAGGAAAATGAATTAATGAAAATCGCCGTCCTGATGGGTGGTGTTTCGTCCGAACGGGAGGTATCGCTCTCCAGCGGCCGCAATATCGTGGCGGCTTTACGGGAAAATGGGCATGAGGTGCTGGCGCTCGATACAGTTTTACCGATTGAGCAATTAAGTCAGGACATTCAACCAACCAGCGAGCATCTGCAGAAAGGCGAAGAAAACCTCATTAGTTTATTAAGCAATGCGACCGTCCGCGCCGTGGATTTCGTTTTTAATGCCCTGCATGGCGGCAGTGGCGAAAACGGGGCGGTTCAAAGCGTACTCGAAATTATGGGTTACAAATATAACGGCAGTGACCATGAAGGTTGTGCGATTGCTATGGATAAAATTGTTTCGAAGATGATCTTCGAGGGCATAGGGATTAGAACGCCGGAATGGATTTCTTTCGATCTAAAAGTCGGGTACGATCCGGTCGCGATTCAAGAAGAAATATTACGAAAAATTGAACCGCCGCTGGTCATCAAGCCCGCCCATGAAGGCTCAACCGTCGGCCTCTCCATTGTAAAAGAGGTTGCCGGGATTCAACCGGCTATTGCTACCGCCTTTAAATACAACCGGGCTTTGTTGGTCGAGCGCTATATTCCCGGGCGCGAAATTACCATAGCGATTCTCGGTGAAATGGCTTTGCCGCTGGTTGAAATTCGTCCCAAGCATGGCATTTATGATTATGAATGTAAATACACTTCCGGTATGAGTGAGTATATTGTGCCGGCTTTGGTGGACGAAAAAATTGTTAAGCAGATTCAAGAACAGGCGTTAGTGGCTTTCAAAGCTTTACGTTGTTCTGGATACGGCCGTTTTGATTTGCGTCTGACTGATGAAGGCAATGCCTTTTTCCTGGAATTTAATACCCTGCCCGGTATGACGGCGACCAGTTTAGTACCGAAAGCCGCCAAAGCTATCGGTATGAATTTCAATGCTCTACTTGAAAAAATTATAGAAATCGGTAGGGATAGATGAGCGATAAAAAAAATGTTGACCCGGAGTTGATTAAATCCAATTCCAATAGTTTGGATACCAAAGGTAAACATTGGTATGCAGTCTATACCCGACCGCGACATGAAAAAAAAGTCAATGGACTTCTGCAAGAGCAACAGATTGAGAGTTATTTACCTTTAGTATCCACGAAGCGACAATGGGGCAACCGCTGGGCTCAGGTTGAAGAGCCATTGATTCGTAGCTACGTCTTTGTTCACATTCGTCTCAATCAGACGCTTTATGTTCTGGAAACCTACGGCGTGGTGCGCTTTGTAATGTTTGCAAGAGAGCTGGCGGTCGTGCCCGATTTTCAGATTGAAGCTTTGAAAAAGAGCCTGGAGAGTGGTTTTACTCTTTCACCAATTAATTATATGCAGGTTGGCCAATTGGTTGAAGTTACCGAGGGACCATTAAAAGGCGTAATCGGAAAGATTCAGCAAATCGGCAAAAATGAGCGATTTGTTCTGACACTCGACGCGGTTCAAGCCGCTTATACAATTCAGATTGATCCCCAGTGGCTTCGTCCGTTAAGTCCTGAGAAGAAGAAAATTTTCACGCTACCACTCGGATTTTAATATGAGCATTTATTTTTATAATACCCTGAGTCGCCAAAAGGAAGAATTCCGTCCGATAGAGGAAGGTGTGGTTCGCCTTTATACCTGTGGGCCAACGGTCTATAATTTTGCTCATATCGGTAATTACCGGGCTTTCGTTTTCGAAGATTTATTGCGACGATTCCTGAAATTCAAAGGTTTCCGTGTTATTCAAGTAATGAATATTACCGATGTTGATGATAAAATTATCACAGCGGCGAATCGCGAGGGCGTTTCCATTCGCGAATTTACCGAGCCCTTTCGGCAGGCGTTTATGGAAGACCTAACGACGTTGGGAATCGAACCAGCTGAATATTATCCGCGCGCTACCGAACATATCAATGAGATGGTGGCATTGATTGAAACTTTGTTGAAAAAGGGTGTCGCTTATCGCTCTGAGGATGGTTCGATTTATTTCAAAGTTTCCGAATTTCCGCGCTATGGGCAGTTAGCCAATCTGAATGTTACGGAAATGCGGCGTGGCGATCGAGTAGCCAATGATTCCTACGAGAAAGAAGAAATTCGTGATTTTGCACTCTGGAAAGCCTGGAAACCGGAAGACGGTGCGGTTTTCTGGGAAACGTCGCTCGGCAAGGGGCGTCCCGGCTGGCATATCGAATGTTCCGCGATGAGTATGAAATATCTTGGACGGCATTTCGATATTCATACCGGCGGCGTTGATAATATTTTTCCTCATCATGAAAATGAAATTGCCCAAAGTGAAGCCGCCACCGGCGAGAAATTCGTTAACTATTGGATGCATTGCGAATTTTTACTGGTAAATGATGAAAAAATGTCGAAGTCAATCGGCAATATTATTTACCTGCGGGATTTGGTCAAAAAAGGTTATAATCCGACTGCTATTAGGTTAACTTTGCTGGGCACCCACTATCGGCAGAAATTGAATTTCAGTTTCGAGAAACTCGAAGAGTCCGGCAAGATCATTACGCGCTTGCGCGATTTTAAGAAATCGCTGGAAGGTGAATTCCCAATGGGAAATGCCGGTGCTATGGAAATCGTCGAGAAAGGTGAAGCCGACTTCGAGGCGGCGCTCGATGATGATCTGAATATCTCCAATGCCCTGGCGGCTGTTTTTAAGTTATTGCACGAAATCAATTTATATCGCCAAAAAACTCCGCTGACCCAGGCGGATGTAGAATTAATTCGACAATCTCTAAAACGAATTGATTCCGTTCTGAACATTCTGCCCGAACCGCTTGACATGCTTTCTGAAGAAGAGCGGAAGTTAATTGATGCCAGAAATCAAGCCCGGCGGGAACGTAATTGGGCGGAAGCCGATCGCTTGCGAAACCTTCTCCTCGAGCGAGGCATTATTCTCGAAGACACTCCCAAAGGTACCACCTGGAAACGCAAAATCTGAGTTTTCAAAAGGCCAATAAATTCAAAAGAAACTAAACTCTAAATCCCGAGCGTCGGGTTGATTTCTTGTTGGTTATAAAAGTTTGGGAAATTTTTCTCCCGTATTATGCCGTAAATGTTCCGCCGGAAGAAAAACTAATGGAATCAATTTTAAAAATAACGAATATTTCTTAGTGTTCTTTGTGCCTTAGTGGTGAATAGCTAATAATCTTCAGCGAGAATTTCAGCGGTTGTGACGGTAGCCGTGCCGATTTTCCCGACGGCAATCCCGGATGCTAAATTAGCTACTACAGCTGCTATTTTCCAATCATTAGTAACCATTAGAACGGCGGTGAAAACGGCGATAAAAGTATCACCGGCACCGCTGACATCGAAGACTTCGCGCGCCTTAGTGGGAATTAGAGCGGCTTTCCGGTCTGTATCGAGTACGAAAACCCCTTGTTCACCCAGAGTAACAATCAAGCCCATCAGGTTAAGTTCATCAACCAATTGTCGAGCAAGCGGTTCGATTTTAGTGAGGGCTAGCTCGGGATGACGCACCGCCATACAAAATTCACGGAAATTAGGCTTGAGGGCGGTAGCGCCACGATATTTTTGATAGTTGAAACCCTTGGGATCGACCAGTACTGGTTTATCCTTGAATATTTCCAGAATGGATTGGATAAAGTCTTCCGTGACCAGACCTTTGGCGTAGTCGGAAAGAATTACGGCATCGAACCGATCGGAAAAAGCCGTAATATTTTTAAGAAGTTGCTCGGTCTCTTTCTGGTCAACCGGCTCGACGGTTTCTTCGTCAATGCGGAGCAATTGTTGCTGTTGCGCGATGATTCGCGCTTTGCAAGATGTACGCCGTTCGGGCAATGTGGCGATAATTGAGTTAATTTTTTTCTGGTGACATAAAGTCTGTAAATCCCGCCCGGCTTGATCGGAAGCGCACACACCAGCTAAAGTTACCGGACATTCCAAAGCGCTCAAGTTGGCGGCGACGTTGCCGGCTCCGCCGAGGCGATTTTCTTTACGGCTGACAGTTATAATAGGCACGGGCGCTTCCGGTGAAATGCGTTCGACCTTACCCCAGATATATTGGTCGAGAATTAGGTCGCCCACCACCAGAATATGCAGGTTTTGGATTTCCTGGAAAATTTTATCCAGGTTGTTCAAATCGGTAGGTAGTGTTTCAAGCATATTTTCTACTTTTTAATATGATAATATTCGAAATACCAATCGAGGAATAATTTGATGCCTTCTCGGATCTGCGTGCGCGGCACGAAGCCGAGTTTTTCCGTAGCGGTGGAGATGTCGGCATAGGTTTCCGGTACATCGCCGGGTTGAATCGGCTGAAAATTTATCTGAGCTTTTCGCCCCGAGTATTCTTCGATTAAATGAATGAAATCCATCAAGTTTTCACTGCGATGATTTCCGAGATTAAAAATTTCATACGGAAAAGGTTTGTCAATTGCTGACCTCAAACCAGCGACAATATCATCAATATAAGTAAAATCGCGCTTCATCTGACCAAAATTATAGACGTCAATCGGTTTACCCTCAAGAATATTTTTAGTGAAAATAAACAGCGCCATATCCGGTCGCCCAAAAGGACCGTAAACCGTAAAGAAACGCAAGCCGGTGCAAGGCAGTTGATAAAGATGAGCATAAACATGTGCGATTAATTCATTGGATTTTTTAGTGGCAGCGTAGAGCGAAATTGGGCGATCAACATTGTCTTGGACGGAGAACGGCAGGTGGCGATTATTGCCGTAAACGCTGGAACTGGAAGCATAAATGAAATTCTTGACCTTAGCGCACTTTGATAATTCGATGATGTTCAAAAAACCTTCCAGATTCGATTTCTGGTAAGCGAAAGGGTTAATCAGCGAGTAGCGTACCCCAGCTTGGGCGGCAAGATGGACCACTTTTTCGATCGTTTGATCGCTAAAGACTTTTTGAAGGGTGGCGAAATCGCACAGATCGGCACGATAAAATTTAAATTTGTCAAAGTCATTCAAAATTCGCAGACGGGCTTCCTTCAAGGACGGATCGTAATAATCATTGACATTATCATATCCGACGACTTCTATGCCCTCCTGCAGTAGCCGATGAGCTAAATGAAAACCGATAAATCCGGCACTTCCAGTTACGAGAATACTCACTTAATCACACCTAAAAATAAACGCAAAAGATTAAACCAATTATGTGAGAAATTCAAATGATTTGTTCATACAAAAAAAGTAGGAATGGGTGAGCGCTTGAACAAATTTGGTAACATTTGTCCCAAAACAGATGTCAAGTGAGTAGTAATTGTTATCGGGTGTGAATTTATGATTGCTAACATAACGAGTTGATTTCTTGGAGATTGGGTGGTTTTTCGGAATTAAATACAGAAAATTCACCAATATTTCCCAAAAATAGCTTTAAAATAAGCCGAAGTTTTATTAAAATATTCTACATTAGATCGATTTAATAAACTACACTTTTATACTTTTAAGAGCAGCTTTTTACTTATGATTGAACTTTTAACATCAATATATTATAAGAGGTTTTGATGAACACAAACCAGCGTCAAAATACTCGCTTGAATTAAAAATCCACAAAAATCCGTTGAGAATATGTAACTTATTTATAAGAAATATGCTCTAATCAGCCGTGAAATTAAACTTTAACAAAGGAGTTATTTTATTATGAAAACTATCAAAGTTTCCGTACTTATGCTTTTGCTACTAGCGTCTTCGTTGCTTTTTGGGCAAGCCTATCAGGTTACTGCAATGAACGGATATAGCGTTAATAAACCTAAATTGGATGTAGTAGGCGACCAAGCAATGATTACGTTTGCAACCAATTTTAATTTCTACAGTTTCCCGCTAACAGGTCCCACATCACCCATCGAAAATCCAGTTAAACCAGATATGAATGCTTGGGGACCAAACCATGTTGATATAGCCCATGCTAATGGACGGGTTTATATTGTGTATACGGATTATAATAGTAATTCAGACGATAGAATTTACGAGGTGCGATATGTCACAAAAACTCTCGATGGCTCCGAGTGGACATATCCAATAATATTAGATACTGTATCGAGTGGTGGTTCTATTATGATAGGTTACACGAACCAGGATCTGCAAGTTGGAGCAAATGGAGCTTATTTACTGTGGAGGAATCAGCTCGATGATAATAGCATTTATTTTTCGAAATCGTACGGCTCCCTTTTTTCTCAAAAGAGGAAAGTACTCGGAGACTCTCTCTCATTAATAAAAGATTACTCACTCACTGTGATACCAGTTGAGGGCACTGATCATCTCTTCATGATTTATGCGCAAGATTCGTCCCTCTTTTTTGTATCATCTTCAGATGAAGGGAATACTTTTTCCGAGCCCACCAAGATTGACAGTCTCGAAGGATTCTGGAGTAACTTCTATGATCTTCAGATAGTAGGCTTATCGAATGGCACTCTCTATGCAAAGGGGCAGTTTTGGCAATTTGTACAGCATTGGGATGAAACTGAACCGCCCGGGGAGGATGAACCACCGATGGATATGTATGGCACACGGCTGTATCGTTCAACGGATTTTGGTGCGCATTGGTCTATTGTTAATACGCTCCCCGAAGGTAACTCTCAGATTGCACTTACTCCCGGTGGAACGATCGTGCTGACTCAATATCCTGATGTTAATCTGTATGTTAAAACGAGTACCGATGCTATTTCATGGTCAGATTCTGTTCGTATTAATCCAAATGAAAATACTGCTACTGGATGGTCTGACATTGGTTTCGATGTGTGGATTATTGATGAAACAACGATGGCGGTTGCCTGGATTGATACCACAACAGGATATGATGAGATTTGGTACCGCACTCTTACAATTCCAACTCCACCACTTGTCTCAATAGAAAAAGATGGGATTAACACTCCTCAAAAAGCCATCCTAGTACAGAATTATCCCAATCCGTTTAACCCAGTTACTAAATTTTCCTATCAGCTACCGAGAGAATCTTTTGTTGAACTATCCATATTTGATATTAACGGTAGATTGGTAGATAAAATAGTAAATCAGTTTCAACCGGCTGGTTATTATTCAGTTCAATGGAATGCAGGAAATTATAGTACAGGCGTTT
>Ga0255345_1002730_pt1 | contig 21817 bp, 18 predicted proteins | sample wastewater_treat_6_FD_192415 | JGI IMG/M metagenome (GOLD analysis project Ga0255345, IMG submission 192415) | Wastewater microbial communities from Lulu Island WWTP, Vancouver, Canada - plant20 | ecosystem: Engineered > WWTP > Wastewater > Unclassified | place: Canada: Vancouver, British...
TTCCATCAATTCATCAATTTCCTGATGATCTTTGTCTATATTGAGTAATAGACCTATTTCGGGGTGATATTGTACGATGGAACCGTCACTTTCGTCAGCTTCAATAACCAGCCATTCGCCTTTTCCTACTTTGGCGTTACCTATTTTCCCTTCACGAATAATACTCGTTAAGCCTGCACCACTAATGATGCTAGGTTCCATTCCTGCAAATTCTAAGGTGTCGAAAATCATTGCCGAAACCGTACTTTTTCCCGATGTGCCACCTACTGCAATGGTTTTTTTGCTTTCGGCAATCATAGCCAGTACTTGCGAGCGTTTGAGTATGGGGATGTTTAGTTGTTTCGCTTTTTGAACCTCAGCAACCGTGTCTTCAATAGCGGTAGAAACCACTACCAAATCGGTATTCTCCGATATTCCCGTTCCGTCTTGCGGAAAACAATGAATTCCTTCAGCTTCTAATTTGTTTTTTGTGTCGTTGGGTTGGTCTGCCACAAAGTACCTATCGCTACCACTCACTTGTTTGCCAATACCTTGTAGATATTGTGCAATAGCACTCATGCCAACACCGGCTACTCCAATAAAAAAAATGTTGTTGTACTTGTTTATAGACATACTCTTTTTGTTAAATGCTAATGATTTCCAAAAGTAGTAATTTTTTACATTACAACAATGTAAATTCCACTAAAGTATAGGCAAAAATAAAGCCCAAAGTTAACTTTGGGCTTTTGGTTGTGGTACCACCAGGAATCGAACCGGGGACACAAGGATTTTCAGTCCTTTGCTCTACCAACTGAGCTATGGTACCAGTTGCGGGTGCAAAGGTAATACCTTTTTGATAAATACCAAATATTTTTATAAAAAAAATATGTTTACCATGCGTTTTGAATAATCCCACCAGCAATAAGTATATCTCCATCGTATAAAACAATCGATTGACCTGGAGCCATTCCGAGTGTAGGTTCGTGTAAGGTAACTAGGGCTTCCGAGGTATTTATCATGTCTAATGTAGCAGTACATGCTTGTTTTTTATACTGCACTTTTGCCGTTAGTTTTTTTTCTTTTTCTACAAGTTGGCGACAAATTAATCCTGTTAAATGTACGGTCGTTTGGTAACACGATTCTTTTGGTGCTACAATAATGGAATTGGTTTCTCTATTGATTTTTTTTACATACAAAGGAGAGATATGTTGCAAACCCAAACCCCTACGTTGACCAATGGTGTAAAATGGGTAACCCTCGTGTTTCCCTAGAAAATTACCGATTTCATCGGTAAATATTCCTTGATGAATCTGTATTCCTTTTTCTGTTGCAAATTTTTTTAAAAGAGGTCGGTAGTCCGTAGGACAAAAACATGCACCTACACTGTTTTTATTTTGTTTCACCGGAAGTTGGTTGGAGGTAGCAATGTTTTGCACTTCGTGATAGAGCAAATTACCCAAAGGGAAAATAGCTCGTTCAATGGCTTCTTGAGGCATGCCCCAAAGAAAAAAAGTTTGGTCTTTATCAATATCTTTCCCCATAGAGAGGTAGGTGCAATTATCCTTTTTGATTGTATTCACATAATGTCCAGTAGCAATATGGGGGCAATCTAACCGATGAGCTTGTTCGAGTAAGGCATCCCATTTCAGATATGTATTACAATGGGCACAAGGAAAAGGGGTACGCCCTGCAAGGTATTCATTCGTGAAATTTTCTATTACAATTGATTGGAAGTCCTTGCGTTTATCAACAATATAGTGTGGCATGTGTAGGTGTTTTGCCATATTACTAGCCTTCTGTAGGTAGGTTTGGTCATTGTTATGCTCGTAAAAACGGAAAGTAACGCCAATAACATTATACCCTGCTTGTTGGAGTAAAAAGGCTGATACAGAACTATCCGTTCCTCCGCTCATTCCTAGTAAAACATTTTCTTTTGTATACATAAACATGTTAACTTTGTACAAAAGTACGTTAAATTATTTTTTTGTCTATATCTTTTTGTATTTTTACGGAATGAAAAAAAATATGCTGGTTTTTATGCTCCTTTTGTTGCTATATGTGCCTGTATATGCAACTGAATCTACGTGTGTGTCTGGCACGGTATCTGGATATCCAGGTACTACGATAGAGTTGTACTATTTTACCGATGAAATCAGCTATAAACAAGAAGTTTTAACGACAACAAGCATTGATTCTGCAGGTGTATTTGAGTTTGTTTTTACCCTTGATAAAGTTCGTAAGTGTTTTGTCGATTTGGGTGCTTTTAGGGGTATTTTGTTTATCGAACCATCAAAAACGTACCATTTGCAACCGATGCCCTATCAGCCCAAAACGGACGCTCAGTTGTTAAACATGTATTTTACACCACAAGAGGTACTTGTTGGGTTACAAAATCAACCTCCAGATGATATTAATCAACGAATTCTTCAATTTGAACTAGCTATTGATGAGGTATGGAATAATGCCATGTATACCGACCTTTCTAAAAGATATCTTTCTGCTGTAATAGATAGTCTTGAAATGGTCTTTCCTAGTAAGAATGATTTTTTTTCTATATACAAACAAAGTACGTATGCATTATTAGCAAATTTACAAGTAGAATTAGCTCCGAATTGGAGCATTCAAGATTATTTTATATCCATGCCAGTACACTATCATAATCCAGCATATTGTGAAGCATTTACAGTGTTATTTGAGGGATATTTTAACCTCCTTGAATCTCAACCAAACGCTAAAGCATTTTTTCAAGCGTATCATAATGCAGATATTGTATCGCTTAGGGAACAATTTGCACTGCTTACGCATTGGAATAATCCCCAATTAGAGGAGCTCGTAATTTTGTATAACTTATGGGGAAATTTTTCTCTAAAACCGAAAGATAGAACAACTATTATCAATTTATTGGAACAAATCAGCCATACAAGCTTGTATCCAGAAAATAAAAAATTGGCACAGGAAGTGTTGTATAGATTGAAAAAAGCCCATGTTGGAAGTAAGCCCAATGTGAATGAATTACGTACTATTGAAGGAAAAATAATTACGTTTTCGGATTTTGCAGGGAAGTATGTGTATATAGTTTTTGCTAGTTCGTTGATAAACGAAACCTATGCAGATATTATTTATTTGGATAAATTGCGTAAAAAATATGCTGAAAACCTAGAAGTTGTATTTATCTTTGCACAAGAAACTGAGGCGAAAACAATAGCCTATACAAAGGAAATAGGTGCGGACTTAATTTTTTGCAATTGGAATAGTGATGCCCAATTGATAGATGCATTTGGTGTGCAAAATATTCCTTCCTATTATTTGTTGGATAGAGAAGGTTTTTTTAGCCATAGTCCAGCATTAAGTCCATCGCAAGGTTTTGAGCGTAAACTCGATGCTATGTTGGAAGTAGAAAAAGCTGCTGAGGGTTCGTCTACTATGAATAAACCATTTTTTTAATCATTATACCATATGTCATTTACTATTAAAAAACATATCCCAAATACGATAACGTGTTTCAATTTATTCTCTGGTGCCATTGCAGTAGCCTTTGCTTTTGAGGGTAATTTATTGTTTGCTACATTATTTATTTTCCTTTCAGCTGTATTCGATTTTCTGGATGGTTTTCTGGCTCGTTTGCTCGGAGCATATTCAGAATTAGGCAAACAACTCGATTCGTTAGCCGATTTGGTGAGCTTTGGATTAGCACCTAGTGTTATTGTGTTTTCTTTGTTTAAAGAATTTCCGTATCCAGAGGCAATGTTTGATTATGCTTTTTTATTCCCTTATACAGGTTTTTTTATTGTTGTATTTTCTGCACTACGATTGGCTAAGTTTAATATTGATGAGTCTCAAACAACCAGTTTTAGAGGCTTGCCTACGCCAGCGAATGCGATATTAATTGGTGGAATTGCGTTAAGCCAATTTTCATTTTGGACAATACCTGTTGTGGGTTTATATCTATTACTAGCGTTGGTTTGTGTATCTTGTTTTTTACTAGTATCGCCTTTACCTATGTTTTCTCTCAAAATGAAAGGATTTAGTATTGCTAACAATAAGGTGCAATATACTTTTTTATTGCTTTCACTTGTGCTACTTGTTGCATTCTTTTTCTTTGGCTTTGCGTTGTCTATCTGTTTGTATATCCTTATGTCAGTTGTACTTGCAATAAAAAATCGTCTATCGAATAAGAAAGACTTACATATATAGATTGATGCAACATATAAAACCATATATACTATTTTTTGTGTTTCTTCTCGTGTTTTTTTCTTGTACCAAAGAAAAAACAATAGACACACCACCAACCCACGAAACAAACAGTATTACACAAACAAATGTGTTGGAGAAGGTGCTAGGAACCTATTCGTTGTTTGATAGGAATTGGAACTTGATGGAGTACACTATTTTTCAAGAAGATTCCGTATTTAAGGCAAAAATTACGTATAATAAAAAAACATCTGTTACGCTTTTACGGTTAGTAGATTTGTCGAGCAATTTGTACTCATTTGAATATGACGGTAAAACCTATTATTTACGTGTAGATAATATATTGGCTGAGAAACGAACAATACGAATTTTGAATGAAAGGGAAGAGCGGTTTTTAAATTTCTTTGAAGGGAAAGGTTTTGTCGATTTGAGTGAGCAAGAAAATAGGAAAAATCAAACGTTACGCAGGAAATTAGATATATCTTCTTTTGTTTCTGCTATTCGTCCAACAAAGAAAAACTGGAGTAGTGATATGAATTATACTGATACCTTGCAGTATATTTCTTTTGATGATGTGTCCAGTCCCATGAGAGCTATTTTTACAACAAATACAAGGGATACTGTTTATTTAAGCTTCGAGATACCTATTGGGTCGGAGTTTAATGGAAGTACGATGGAAGTACGATGGAAGATAGATACAGTGATGGTGAATAAATTACCTAAATTAAACCAAAAGTTGTTGCATTATAGAGTAGTACGATGATACGAGAAGATGAACATGAACAAACGTATGTAGAAGTTTTTGGAGCGAAAGAACATAACCTCAAAAATGTAGACGTTAAAATACCTCACAATAGCCTAACTGTAATTACTGGACTGAGCGGAAGTGGTAAATCTTCTTTGGCGTTTGATACCATATTTGCGGAAGGACAAAGACGCTATGTAGAAACATTCTCTGCGTATGTACGTAATTTTTTGGGCAATATCGAACGTCCGAATGTTGATGAAATAAAGGGTTTGAGCCCGGTTATTGCCATAGAACAAAAAACAACCAATCGCAATCCACATTCTACTGTGGGCACGGTTACCGAAATATACGATTTTTTACGTCTTTTGTATGCACGAGCTGGTGTGGCGTATTCGTATATCACTGGCGAGAAAATGGTAAAATATACCGAAGAGCAGATTCTTTCATTGCTTTTACAGCAATATAGTGGAAAAAACGTGTATTTGTTAGCTCCTGTCGTTAGAACCCGCAAAGGACATTACAAAGAGTTGTTCGAACAAATAAGAAAGAAGGGCTATTTGAATGTGCGGATAGACGGCGAATTGAGAGAAATTGTACATGGATTAAAACTTGATAGATACAAAAATCATGATATTGAAGTCGTTATTGACCGATTGGAAGTAGCTGCCAAGCACGAAAAAAGATTGAAAGATTCGCTACATATAGCGATAACCCAAGGCGATGGAATTGTTATGGTATTAGATAAAAATAGCGATGAAATCAGGTTTTTTAGCAAAAAATTAATGTGTCCTTCTTCTGGAATTTCGTACAATGAGCCTGCTCCTCACGATTTTTCTTTTAATTCGCCCAAAGGCTGTTGCCCAAAATGTAATGGGGTAGGTGTTATTACCAAAATAGATAGTAGTAAAATTATTCCTGACGACTCTCTTTCTATTTATGATGGTGCCATTGCACCCTTAGGAAAATTCAAAAATGGGATATTATTTTTACAAATTCAGACATTATGCGAACAATACGATTGTACGCTGAAAACACCTATAAAAAAATTGCCCCCAGAATTAGTGGATAAAATTATTTATGGCACATCCGATAAATTATTTATCAAAAGCGAAACAGCAGGCTTATCTAATTATCCTATTGCCTTTGATGGCATTGTGCACTACGTAACCATGCAACAAGATAGCGATGCCTCTGCAACAGCTCAAAAGTGGGCTGAACAATTTTCAGAAACAGTCGTATGCCCAGAGTGTAATGGTACACGCCTTAAAAAAGAAGCCTTGTTTTTCAAAATTTTGGATAAAAATATTGCTGAATTGTCTGCTATGGATATTGAGCAATTGCATAGTTGGATACAACTCAACACACAACATTTTGATGAAAGACAAAAAGTAATTGCCACAGAAATTTGTAAAGAAATTACCACAAGGTTACAGTTTTTATTAAATGTGGGACTTACTTACCTCTCTCTTAATCGTCCTTCCATGAGTTTGTCGGGAGGCGAAAGCCAACGCATACGGTTGGCAACGCAGATTGGGTCTCAATTAGTCAATGTGCTGTATATTTTAGACGAGCCCAGTATTGGATTGCACCAACGAGATAATTTAAAACTGATAGACTCGCTAAAGCAATTACGTGATATGGGAAATACTGTCATTGTTGTAGAACACGACAAAGACATGATGTTGGCAGCCGATTATGTGGTTGATTTAGGTCCCAAAGCTGGACGATTAGGTGGTGAGTTGGTTTTTGCAGGAACTCCCTCGGAAATGCTGCGTGCACATACCTTAACTTCTGATTATATTACAGGAGTTAGGAAAATAGAAATACCCCCTAAAAGACGCGATGGAAACGGCAATTATTTGCGAATTAAAGGAGCAAAAGGGAATAACCTAAAAGGGGTTGATGTGTCTTTCCCATTAGGAATGTTTATTTGTGTTACGGGTGTATCGGGAAGCGGAAAATCTAGCTTAATTAACGGTACCTTGTATCCCATTTTGAGCCAACATTTTTATCATTCTCTTAAAAATCCGCTACCGTATGATACTGTAGAGGGATTGGAGCATATTGATAAAGTTATTCAAATAGACCAATCGCCTATCGGACGTACACCTCGTTCTAATCCAGCTACCTATACTGGAATATTTTCGGATATACGCAATTTGTATGTTAATTTGCCTGAAGCACAAATACGTGGATATAAACCAGGTCGTTTTTCGTTTAACGTAAAAGGAGGTAGGTGCGAAACCTGCAAAGGAAACGGGTATAATCGCTTAGAAATGAGTTTTTTGGCAGATGTGTATGTGCCTTGTCCTGATTGTCATGGAAAACGGTATAACCGAGAAACATTGGAAGTGCGGTTCAAAGGGAAATCCATCGCAGATGTCTTGAATATGACGATTAATCAGGCGGTAGAATTTTTTGACAATATACCAACCATCGTTCATCGCTTGCGTGTGTTGCAAGATGTAGGACTAGGTTATATCAAAGTAGGGCAACCCTCTACCACCTTATCGGGAGGCGAAAGTCAGCGAGTAAAGCTAGCCACCGAATTGGCAAAAAAAGACACAGGACAAACCATGTATATACTGGATGAGCCAACTACAGGTTTGCATTTCGAAGATATCAATGTGTTACTAGGCGTACTGAATCGATTGGTTGACAAAGGCAATACCTTAGTTGTAATTGAACATAACCTAGATGTGATAAAATGTGCCGATCATATCATTGATATTGGACTTGAAGGTGGAGAAAAAGGCGGTACTATTTTGTGCCAAGGCAAACCCGAAGAAGTAATACAACAAAATTGTGGTTACACCGTTCCGTTTTTAAAAGAAGAATTATTGGCTGCACGATGATGTGGATTTTTCTCTACTCCTCGTTTTCAGCGAGGAGTTTTTGGTTTGTATGCATTACATTTGAGCAAAAACTAAACTAAACAGAGTGTTTATTAGAAAGATTATTGTTAGGAGTAAGCGTGGAAAATAATGACTAGAGAGAAATAAAAATGTTAAATATAAACCTATAAGTTGATTTTATGAAAATAGTTCGTATCTTTGCAGACCAATTACACTTATTTGCTTTTTGCTTTGAAGGCGAGAAGATGAATGAGTTGCGAAGATTATTAACATTATGGAACGATACAGCATACTTATTCGAGTTTGTTACGAACAACAAATCAGATGTTCCAAAAGATGTCCCAATACGTACGTTAGTTTTTCAACTTATTGAAGATGCAAATGATATCGATGATACCATTATTGAAATTTCAAGCAATCCAAAAAGAAGTTTGGAAGAATTTTTCAAACCTTTGGACAATCAAGAATACCACTTTGTGGAACTTTCAAAACAAAAGGGAAGGAAAAATTATTTGAGATTATTTGCAATCAAAATTGACAATAATTGTTTTGTAATAACAGGTGGTGCAATCAAATTTCATCACTTAAACAAAGACAGACCACATACACAAAAGGAAATGCAAAAGATAAATAGGTGCAGAGACTATTTAAAAGATAATGGAGTATTTGATGCTGATTCTTTCTATGAATTTTTAAACGAACAAAAATGACAAATAAGGAAAAATTTCTTCAACTCGTTTCAGAAGAAGACACTAAGACATTAGCAGAGGTAAAAAAAAGAATTAAAAACCGTGCAATGTTGCGTGAATCGCAACAGATTGCCCTTAAAGTGCTAATGAAATTAGATGATTTAGGGTGGTCACAAAAAGACCTTGCAAAAGCAATGGATGTTACGCCACAACAAATTTCAAAAATTGTAAGTGGCAAAGAAAATTTAACCATTGAAACCCAAATCAAGTTACAGAATATCTTAGATATTCCTGTATTAGCAAGTTATTACGAACATAAAATGACTGAAATGGATCAATGGATAGTAACCATTGAAAAAAGAGTTGAGAAAATTGTTGCTCAAGTATTTGAATATAGCAATAACTATCAATCAACTAAGGTATTGAAGTTAGAAACAACTGATTATTCACAAGAATATTATCAAGCAATCGCAGTATAATGAAAAAGGAAAATACACAAGTTGGTTTTGCTCTAAAAGGAATAAAAACTGAGCAGTTTGCCATTTTTGAGGAAAATTATTCCCCAAAAAAAGAAACGAGTTTGGGTACAGAACTGCAATTTAAGCTAGACCAAAATAACAAACAAATTGCTGTCTTTCTGGGATTTGAATTTTTGCAAGGGAAAAAAGTATTTCTTAAGATTCAAGTTAGTTGTCATTTTAAAATAGAAGAAGGTTCTTGGAATTCGTTAATTCAAGAAAATAAATTGATTGTGCCAAAAGGTTTTTTAGCACACTTGGCAATGATAACGACAGGCACATCAAGGGGAGTTTTGTTTGCAAAAACTGAAGCAACGCCATTTTCAACCTTTATAGTTCCTACTTTAAATGTGGCAGAAATGATAAAAGAAGATGTTTCGTTTGATATTGCAGTGCAATAACGATATCCTCCTCGTTGAAAACGAGGAGTTTATGGTTTGTTGTTTGTAACAACAAGTTGAAAAAAAACACACTTCAAGTTTTTTAAATCCAAAAATCTTTAGTAGCTTTACGAGATTATTACAGAGATAAAGTGTTTCGAGGAAATTGAGAAAAGTAGAGATTTAAGCATAATTTAACAAATGGATAGGTGTACCATCAATTTGTTCTGTCTAAAACAATACAATACTAATTATCAGCATATTAAAATATGCAAATAATAAACTATAATCGAAATAGGTGCACTTGTGGTGTACATACACAGATGTTGCCAGCAATTTTAAAAAAGACACAGACACAGCATGAAACGATATAACAAAGGAGATATTATAATTGGAGAATTTCAAGTTCTTGACATTTTCGGCGGAGAAGGAAAATCAGGAATGGGAGTTGTTTACCTTGTAAAAAGTAGAGAACTAGATTTGCCAATTGTATTAAAGACTTATCAAAGAAGCGATAATGATTCCTTAAAACGATTTCTCTCCGAAGCTGAAACATGGATTAATATTGGAATACACCCGAATATTGTAAAAGCGCAATTCGCAAGAGAAATAAATGACCAACTATTTATTGGAGCGGAATATATAAAACCTGATAATTATGGACGTAATTCAATATCGGATTATTTAAGGCAAGGTGGTGTTTCAAATTTTCTTGCAATTAAATGGGCAGCACAATACTGCTATGCCATGGATTTTGCTCTTTCCAAAGGTTTAAGAGTTCACAGAGATATTAAACCTGATAATTTAATGGTTGATAATGGAAATCTAAAGGTTACTGATTTTGGTTTGGCAAAAGCGTTTTATGATTTTAAAATTCAAAACAACTCTTTTCAAAGTACTTTAAATCCAAATTTAACAGGTCAAGGTAGCTTTTTAGGAACAATTTTGTATGCCTCACCGGAACAAATCATGGATTCTTCTAAAGTTGATTTCCGTTCTGATATATATAGCTTTGGGATTGTATTATATCAAATAATCGCATTAGGTCAATTCCCTTATTCTTTAAAGGGAAAAACAACGATTGAACATTTTGCTATAATGCATTTACAAGAACCATTAATTAAAATAAAGCATCCACTTTTTGATATTGCTTTAAAATGTTTAGAGCGTAAACCCAAAGACAGATATAATTCATACAAAGATTTGTTAAAAGATTTAGAGAAAATTGCAAAAAAACTCAATATAGCAATGCCTTTGAACAATGTTCAAAAAGACGATAGATTAAAGGAATTGTACATTCAGAGTTTATCCTATCTGTCCATGGGTAATAAACAGAAATCTTTAGACCTGATAAATCAATATATTGAAAAAGATAAATTTGACAGTTCTTCATGGAGTTTAAAAGGAAGGATTTTGTATGAATTGGGGCAGATTAACGAAGGTATTCAATCGACATTAAGGTCATTAGAATTAGACCCATATAATTCTCATACTTTAAACAATTTAGGAGTATTTTATAGAAACAACGGGGATAAAGACAAAGCATTGAAATATCTTACCGAGTCTGTCGAAGTAGATAATTTCAATTCAGGAGCTTTTATGAATCTTGCAATTGCTTTTGAAGATAAAGGCAATTATTCTTTGGCTTGTGATTGTATCAAAAGAGCCCTGGAGCTTTCGCCTGATAAAGAAACATTACAATTTAATGCTAGTAATATTGCCGCTCTTGCTTCAAAAAACAGTTTGTTTAACAAGGCCATTGAAGTTTTAGAAATTCTCATTAAACATACTCCGAATAACACAAATAACTTGTTTAATCTTGCATTAAATTACAATGCCATAAACCAAAAAGAGAAGGCAATTTTATATTTTCAGCGAGTCGAGCAAATTATTCCTGATGATACACAGGTATTGATTTCATTGGCTCGTTTAAATGGTGAATTAGGACGTTATGATGAAGCTTTAAACTATTGTGAGAAAATGCTTGATAGAAAGATTGAACTATTAAAAGCAATTAGCTTTAAGGCACAATTAATGCAAGCTAAAGGACAGAGTATTGAAGCCATAAATTTTATAAAAGCTGTTTTATCTAACAATCAGACAAATGATAATTTATGGAACGTTTTATCTGACTTGTATGGTAACATTAGTGATTATAAAAACGCTCTGAATTGTGTATTAAAAGCAAAATCAATTTTAACATCACAAACAGAGATAAATCAGGAAAACTTAGATTATTTGAATAGTAAAATAGAACATTATCAAAGACTTATGAAATAAAAACTGCTGGCAACACACAATATAGCCAATAAGGGTTTCAGTGGTATGCGAAGGGTTGTAGCCCGCTTTAACTTTTCGTGTAACCTGATAGAAAATCGCCCGCAATCCCTTACTGGCCATATTGTCATCCGTTATGGCCAATCCTAAAAAAAAATAAATACAGATAAAATACGAATAATATATAGATATTTTGAAAAGTTAGATTATCTTTGTTCGAATAAAATACGAATAAAATATGGATAAATTTCAAAACAAGCTAAATTTCAACTTTGGCATTAATCAACAGATAATCAAGAAGATAAGTTTTATTGACTCTTTTAGAGGTAAATGGAATCTTGTTGAACAAAAAGAAAACAATTATCTAAAAGAGCTTCGGAGAATTGCGACCATTGAATCAATTGGTTCTTCAACAAGAATTGAAGGCGTTCAGTTGACTGACAATGAAATCAAAGAGCTTCTCGAAAACATGGAGATTACAAAACTTGTAACGAGAGACCAACAAGAAGTAGTGGGATATTATGATGTTCTTGAAATTATTTATGAAAGTTATTCAGATATTCGAATTTCACAGAATTACATTCAACAACTTCACCAAAGACTATTGAAATACAGCGAAAAGGACGATAGGCATAGAGGAAACTATAAAAACTTGTCAAATAAAGTCGTTGCAAATTATCCAGACGGAACTCAAAAAGTGATTTTTAATACGACTGAACCTCACCTTGTTGAAAGTGAAATGAATGAACTAATAGATTGGACAAATCAGGAATTAGAAAAAAACGAAATACACCAATTAGTAATAATTGCACTTTTTATCTATGAATTTTTATCAATTCACCCTTTTCAAGATGGTAATGGTCGACTATCAAGACTTCTGACAAATTTACTTCTTCTTAAAAACGATTATCAGTTTATCCAATATGTATCATTTGAAAACTTAATTGAACAAAAGAAAAAAACTTACTACGAGGCTTTAATGGACGGACAAAAAGACAGAAATACTGAGAATGAAAATATAAATGCTTGGGTTCTTTTCTTTTTAGATTCATTGGAGACTCTAATACACAGATTAGAACAGAAGTACGACTTGTTTAAATCAAAAGGAGGTTATTTGAGCGAAAGACAGAAAAAAATTATGGATTTTATTTCTTCAAATCAGCCAATTAAACTTACAGATTTAGTACTTGCAATGCCTGAAATTTCAAGTCACACATTGAAAAAAGACTTACTTTATCTTAAGACAGAACAATTTATCGACTCTATTGGCAAATACAAAGGGACGATTTACATAAAAAGAGAAAATTAAAGGACTGGCCATAACACACGCCTATGTTCACAGGCTGGCTGACGTGCACTTAGCAGGTTTTGCGCCCGCATTAGCTACGCTGATTTTCAATTCACTTTGTCGCTGTGCGACTGTCTTGTCCTGAAATAGGTTATTGTCAAACGTTAGATTTTATGACAGAGAAACAATTAAATATCATTGTAACTATTTGGGTTGCTTTATTTGTGACAGGAATAGTTATTCAGTTATATCAGATTAGACAAGATAAAAACCTAAAGAACAAGAATACCTATCAACTGAATAGTTTAAAGCAAATTAGTAAACTTAATTTCTCAATTAATCTATTACTAATGTCAATTGGAATACTATTTCTTGGATTAATAGCATTCAGTATGCTGTTTAAAGAAATATATATTCCTGGCATAATTGGACTATTCTTAATTTTATGCTCAATAATATTTGGATATTATTCTATTGTTGCAATTCTTTTGCATGTCCAGTATTATAGATTGGAGAAGAATCGAGAGATTATATTTGATACTGATAAAAAAGAGATAATAATAAAATTTTCAAAAAAGAACAAAATTGAAGTTATTACAGAAAGCGATATTTCAAAAATCGAAATTCATCAATGCTCAGGAAATTTGAGAAAGCCAACTGGAGAATATGAATTTATAAGGTATATAACAAAATCTGGAAAAATTCATACAATAACAAGTTTACAGACACATATTACCAACTTGATAGGAATGTTAAAGAGTAGGAATAAACAGTATATTTATAAACAATTTAACTGGATAGAATAAAAAACTGTGGCTATACCAGGAACGTTACAAGCAACCCTAAAAACAGATAACAATAAAGTTTACAAGGACAAAGCTCTTCCGTCAGGTCAGATTGCTAAATCGAACTATAACTATCTTATAAGGATTTTATAATCCGCTGAACATACATTTTTTTACACTAACACCTCCTCCTTTTCAGCGAGGAGTTTTTGGTTTGTTGTTTGTAACAACAAGTTGATGCAAATCCACTCATCAAAATTAACAAACTAAATTCCAAACAAATACACATACTCACTAATTCCCAACGCAGCAATTAGCTAAAAAACATCCTTTTCTGCATATTATTTCATTTTTTCAACAAAAAATACTTACTTTGTGGTGTCTTACAAAAAGCATAGTATTTGCTGCTAATAACTTGACCCTTATACCCAAAAAAATGAAAAATTGGATTTCTCAACCATTTGTTCCACATATAGTGGCTGTTGTAGTATTTTTTCTACTTACTTTTTTTTATTTAACTCCCGCATTTCAAGGAAATATCATTTTTGGTCACGATACGCTTAGCTATGTAGCTTCAGCTAAAGAAGCACATACCTACAACGAGCAAAACGACGACCAAGCCCTATGGACAAATTCCATGTTTGGCGGTATGCCTACTTATCAAATTTCGATGACGCAACCTCAAAGTATATTAACCTATATCGATGCTGTACTCAGGGTGTTGCCAGGTCCTAGTTATCGCTTGTTTTTGTATTTAGTTGGTTTTTATGTGTTGTTGGTGGCGTTTCGTGTCAATCCATGGTTGAGCATAGGAGGTGCTATTGCGTTTGCTTTGGGGTCGTACAATTTGATTATCATTGTTGCCGGACACAATACCAAAGCGGTTGCCATTGCCTATATGGCACCTATTATTGGCAGTGTGTATCTTGCTTTTAGAGAGAAACGTCTGATCGGTACCGTATTGCTGACCTTGTTTTTAGGCTTATCGCTTTTTGCTAACCACATACAAATTACCTATTATACCCTGTTTATTGTGTTGTGTTTTGGGGTGTCGGAATTTATTTTTAGTGTAAAAGAGAAAAAACTTGTTCCTTTTTTTACTACTGTTGGCATCTTGTTGGTGGGTGTCGTTATTGCGGTTGGCTTAAATGCCACACGTTTGCTTACAACAGCCGAATATGCTGCTTATACCATGCGTGGAGCTTCTAACGGTTTATCGTTAGATAATGGACAGGAGCAAAAGGGATTGAGCAAAGACTATATTACCCAATGGAGCTATGGCATAGACGAAACGCTTACGCTGTTTATCCCAAATGTGAAAGGTGGCTCATCTGTGGGTAAGTTAACAGAAGATTCCCAAACAGCTATGAAATTTGCAGAGTTGTCGGGGTATAAACCTTTGGGTCGAAACTTAACCAAGGAAGAGCAAAGTCGTATAGATAGCATTTTGAAACGTAATCCAGATAATTTTACTCCCAAAAACTTAGCAGAGTTGATGTATATGTACGAGTTACCCCTGTATTGGGGAACCCAACCTTTTACATCGGGTCCAGTGTATATCGGAGCCATTGTAATTTTCTTATTTTTTGCAGGGTTGTACCTATTGCCTGCACGCGACAAGTGGTGGATGTTAGCCGCTACTTTATTGGGCATTATGTTGGCGTGGGGAAAGAATTTTATGCCGCTAACTGATTTCTTTATTGATTATGTGCCAATGTACAATAAGTTCAGAACAGTTTCGATGACATTAACCATTCCTGCTATTACCCTGACATTGATGGCTATATTAACGTTGAAATCGTTTTTTAATACCAATGTATCTATTGATTCAAAACGTAAAGCTTTGTATATTGGTGGAGGTATAGCAGGGGGAATTACTTTTTTATTTTGGCTATTCCCTTCTCTAGCAGGCTCGGGTGTATCCCCTCAAGATGTTAATTATACGGGCAATTTTGCATTCTTGCAACAAACCTTACCACAAGATCGGTTGCAGTTGGTAAGCCAAGATGCTTTTCGCTCTCTGTTATTTATTGTGTTAGCAACTCTTGTTATATGGCTATCCATAGAGGGAAAAATCAAACAGTATATAGCCTATCCAGCTATCATCATATTATTTACTATAGATATGCTGCCCATAGCAAGTCGTTATTTAAATAATGCTAGTTTTGTGCCAGACACGATTACTACCACATCATTTCCTAAGAGGGAGGTAGATAAAATTATTTTGCAAGATAAGGATCCTAATTACCGTGTTCTTGATGTAACGGTTGATATTTTTAATAGTGCAGTTCCTTCGTATTATCATAAGACAATAGGTGGGTATCATGCTGCCAAAATGCGTAGATATCAAGAAATGATTGAAGTGCATCTTGCAAAACAAATTCAGGCTATTACAGCTTCTTTTGCTACTGCCAAAACGGAAAATGATATACAAGCAACGATGCAACAACAACAAGTATTGAATATGTTGAATATGAAATACTTGATATATCATGCCGATGCTCCTCCAATTCAAAACAGATATGCTTTTGGAAATGCTTGGGTTGTAAAAAATAGTATGCCAGTAGCTTCTGCCAACGAAGAGATGCTTGCACTCACTACAGTTGATTTAGCTTCAACAGTTGTTATTGATACCACAACACAAACTTTGTTTTCCTCTGTTCCTTTATCTTCCGATTCGCTTGCTCGTGTTGAATTGTCCTTGTATTCACCGAATGAATTGCGGTATACTTTCTCATCCACAAGTAATCAGATGGTGGTATTTTCTGAAATTTTTTACGATAAAGGATGGAATGCCTATATTGATGGGGAAAAGACCCCGTATTATAGAGCCAATTATATACTTAGAGCGATGAATGTTCCTTTGGGCACACACGAAATAGTCTTTCGTTTTGAACCCAAATCGTACGAAATTGGTAATATTTTAAGTTTAATTAGTTCTATACTATTGACTTTCGCTTTTTTAGGTATTATCTTTGCGGGTTCAAAAAAGAATAAAAAGAATAGACAAGCATAAAAAATTAGATACGCTTATTTTACCTTAACATACAATTATGAGAAAAGATCTTTCTTCAAAACCCGCCCTCCGTCATTTGGTTAATGCCCGAGTAACAACAGTTATTAGTATATCTTTGGTGCTTTTTTTAATTGGTATTACCTCATTGCTGGTTTTACTTGCCAATCAGTTATCCATACATGTGCGTGAAAATTTGGCAATATCTATTGTAATGAAAGATAATGTGAATGAGGTAGAAATTCAAAAATTACAAAAAATGTTGGATGCTACTCAATATGTAAAATCTACCGAATACATTGATAAAGAGACTGCAGCTAAAGAATTAGCAGCAGAACTAGGCGAAGATCCCATCGCTTTTTTGGGATATAATCCTCTTTTAGCATCCTTGGAAGTCAAACTTCATTCCGAATATACACACAACGATAGTATTGCAAAAATTGAAACCGAACTGAAAAACTTCCCAGAAATTAAAGAAGTTATTTATCAAAAAAACTTAATGCAAGCAGTAAACGAAAATGTTAGTAGAATAACGGTCTTTTTGTTAGGCATTTCTATTTTATTGCTATTTATATCGTTTGCCCTTATCAATAATACCGTGCGTTTAAGTATTTATTCAAAACGTTTCTTAATCCATACCATGAAATTAGTGGGGGCTACAGGAAGCTTTATTCGTCAACCATTTATGATACAAGGTATTTTTACGGGTATTGTATCCGCATGTATTGCTATGGGATTGTTGTCGTTACTTGTGGTATCTTTCCAAACTGAATTAGGTGGAATTATTACCCTCGAAAGTATTGATTTTATGCTGGTGTCATTTGTGGTAATGATTGCTGTTGGTATTATAATTACCTTTGTGTCTACTTATTTTGCTGTCAATCGTTATTTGCGTATCAAACTTAATGATATGTATTACATGTAATTTTTACACAAAAAAAACAGTTAACATGAAAAAAGAAGGTGATTTAAGTAAACGATTAGGCCGTATCAATTTGAAATTAATTTTTATCGGTGTTGTTGTTATTATTATTGGATTGGTATTAATGTCTGTGGGAGGGATATCTACAGAAGAGGTTTTTGCTGAGGATATTTTTAGTGTAAGACGTATTGTAGTTGCTCCAATGATGGTATTTTTTGGATTTTTATTTCTCGTTTTTGCTATTTTGTATACACCTAAAACGAAAGCATGAGTATAGTTGAAACTGTTATTATAGCCATTGTTGAGGGGTTAACAGAGTTTTTGCCCGTATCTTCTACAGGGCACATGATTATTACACAAGCCTTATTGGGTGTTGAAAGTACAGAATTTGTAAAAGCATTTACCGTAAACATTCAATTTGGTGCAATTTTAGCTGTTGTTGTTTTATATTGGCAACGTTTCTTTAAACTGAATGATACTTCTTCTAATTATTCTATAGCTAACCAAAGTAAGTGGAAACAGTTATTGTATAAGTTTGATTTTTATGTAAAACTTTTTGTAGCTTTTTTGCCAGCAGCGTGTATCGGTTTTTTTGCTGGCGAGTATATAGACATGATGCTAGAAAGTGTAGAAGTAGTTGCAGTAATGCTACTTGTAGGCGGTATTTTTATGCTTTTTATTGATAAATTATTTAATAAAAAATCAGATAACCAAGCTATTACATATAAAAGAGCTTGGATTATAGGGTTTGCTCAGTGTATCGCCATGATACCTGGAGTGTCGCGTTCTATGGCATCTATTGTAGGCGGTTTAGCTACTAAATTGGATAGAAAAAATGCTGCCGAATTTTCGTTTTTTTTGGCTGTACCAACTATGGCTGCCGCAGCTGGGTATACTTTGATGAAGTTAGTAATGGATGAGCGTACTTCGGCTATGTTGGTTGACAACTTGGTCGTTTTGTTGATAGGTAATATTGTAGCTTTTGTTGTGGCTATTATTGCCATCAAATTTTTTATTGGGTTTATTACAAAGTATGGCTTTAAAGCATTTGGTTGGTATAGAATCATAGTAGCTACTGTTTTACTAATCTTGTTAGTTGCAAACGTTGACCTCGCTATAGCCTAATGAATTTTATTGAAGGAGAGATTTTGGTTTTTAATAAACCGCTAACGTGGACATCTTTTGCTCTAGTACATCGTGTGCGTGCGATGATATGCAGAAAACTAAAGGTAAAGAAATTAAAGGTTGGTCATGCAGGTACACTCGACCCCTTAGCCACTGGGGTAATGATTATTTGTACAGGCAAAGCTACCAAACGTATAGAAGAGTTTCAGTATCAAACAAAAGAATACGTTGCTACGTTGCTAGTTGGAGCAACTACTCCGTCGTTTGATTTAGAAACAAAAATAGATAATGTGTATCCTACTGAGCATATAAAGAAAGAAACGGTACAACAAGTTCTTGCTCAGTTTGTGGGCTCAATAAGGCAAGTACCACCTGTTTTTTCGGCGGTAAAAGTTGATGGAAAAAGAGCATACGAATATGCCCGTAGTGGAGAAGAAGTAGAGATAAAAGCCAAAGAATTGGTAATAGATGAAATTGAATTAATCGATTATTCGTTGCCAAAAATTACCATAAGGGTAGTGTGTAGCAAAGGTACATATATAAGGGCTTTGGCTCGGGATATTGGAGTAGCCTTGCAAAGTGGAGCTCATCTTGTTGCCTTAGAGCGTACGCGCATTGGTGAGTATAGAATAGAAAATTGCTTGACCTTAGATAATTTTCAGAAAATAATTGATTCAGAATAAGATATGTGGCTTCATAATTTGTACATATCTTAATAGAGTATAGTAATAACAAAAACAATCAAAATGAAACTTTCACAATTTAAATTTAAGTTGCCCGAAGAGCTAATAGCAACACATCCTACAAAATTTCGCGACGAATCGCGCTTATTGGTGTTGAATAAAAAAACTGGTGAAATTGAGCACAAAGTATTTAAAAATGTGTACGAATACTTTTCCGAAAACGATGTATTTGTATTTAACGACACCAAAGTGTTTCCAGCACGTATGTTTGGAAATAAAGAAAAAACAGGAGCACGTATTGAGGTGTTCTTACTAAGAGAATTAAACCGAGAACTTAAACTTTGGGACGTATTGGTAGACCCCGCTCGCAAAATTCGTATTGGCAATAAGTTGTATTTTGGTGATAATGATGAATTAGTTGCCGAAGTAATTGATAATACTACTTCTAGAGGACGTACTTTGCGGTTTTTATACGATGGGAATTATGAAACATTTAAGCAATTGCTATATTCTTTGGGAGAAACACCACTACCACGATCTTTGAATAGAGAAGCAGAACCAGAAGATGCCGAACGTTATCAAACTATATATGCAAAAAATGAAGGAGCTGTGGTTGCCCCTACCGCTGGGTTGCATTTTAGTCGCGAATTGCTTAAACGTATGGAAATTAGGGGAATACATTTTGCAAACGTAACTCTACACGCTGGATTGGGAAATTTTCGCGACATTGATGTGGAAGATTTGACTAAGCACAAAATGGATTCGGAGCAAATGATGGTAACGAATGAGGCTTGCCAAATTGTAAATGCTGCAAAAGAAAATCGTCAACAGGTATGTGCTGTCGGAACCACCGTTTTACGTTCGTTAGAAACAGCCGTTAGTACCAATGGTATGATAAAACCTTTTGATGGTTGGACAAATAAATTTATTTTCCCTCCGTATGATTTTACAGTAGCCACTAGCATGATTAGTAATTTTCATATGCCATATTCTATGTTATTAATGCTTGTAGCCGCTTTCGGCGATTATGACTATGTAATGCATGCATATAGCGAAGCTGTAAAAGAAAAATACCGTTTTGGAACTTATGGAGATGCTCTTCTCATTGTGTAAGTTACTTATATGGTATTTGATATAAAGGTTTATTTAACTGTAATATAGCTTTTCTCTAAAAAAAAAACTATATTTGCACCCTATTTCATTAAAACTCAGTAAAACAAATAAATATTAATTTAAAATTTTAATACAAACATGCAAAACAAAGGACTTGTACTATCTTTTACCATTGCCTTGGTCTTAGTGTGCCTTTTTTACTTGTCGTTTAATGTTGTAACATCACATTACAATAAACAAGCAAAAGAGTTTGCACAAGGAAATGTAATGGAAGAGTACCGCTATTTAGATTCTCTTTCAACTGAAAAAGTGTGGCTTAACTATACCTTGAAAGAGTGTAGAGAGAAAGAATTAAACTTAGGCTTAGACCTAAAAGGCGGTATGAATGTTATCATTGAAGTGTCAGTGCCCGACATTCTAAAAACCCTTGCAGGTAATAGTACTGACGAAACATTTACTAAAGCCATACAGTTAGCACACCAACGTCAAGCAACAAGCCAAAAAGATTTCATTGATTTGTTTCAAGAAGCTTTTCAGGAAATAGATAAAGATGCTCGTTTAGCAGCTATATTTAGTACCTATGAACTAAAGGATAAAGTTAATTTAAAGAGTACTAATGCCGAAGTTATTGCCGTTATCAAAGAAGAAGTACAAGCAACTGTTGATAATTCATTCAATGTATTGAGAACTCGTATTGACCGTTTTGGGGTAGTTCAACCAAATATTCAACGTCTTGAAACCAATGGACGTATATTAATAGAATTGCCTGGTGTAAAAGAACCAGAACGTGTGCGTAAACTGCTTCAAGGTTCGGCTAACCTAGAATTTTGGGAAACATATACCTTACCAGAGGTGTACGAGTCTTTAGTAACAGCCAATAATGTAATAAAGGAATCTCAAAAAGATATAATACCCGTTGTCGAAACACCTACTAGTGTTGCTGATTCTACTTCGGAAGAGAAGGTAGAAGAACAAAAAGATAATGTAAACTCTTTGTTATCTCAACTGGAACAACCTAAAGACACTCTTTCTGAAGATGATTTCTCAAAAGAAAATCCCTTATTCAGTGTCTTGCAATTAAATGTTCAAAATGGTCAGTTGGTGCCAACTCCTGCCGTCGGTGTCGCTCATCAAAAAGACACAGCTCTCGTAAAGAGTTATTTAAATTTACGTCAAGTAAAAGAAGTGCTTCCTCGTAACGTAGAGTTCAAATGGTCTGTAAAATCAATCGATACCAAAGGGAATTTCTTT
>Ga0255345_1002739_pt1 | contig 21786 bp, 20 predicted proteins | sample wastewater_treat_6_FD_192415 | JGI IMG/M metagenome (GOLD analysis project Ga0255345, IMG submission 192415) | Wastewater microbial communities from Lulu Island WWTP, Vancouver, Canada - plant20 | ecosystem: Engineered > WWTP > Wastewater > Unclassified | place: Canada: Vancouver, British...
ATGACATAAGAGAAGATAGAATGGAGGAGGAAATCTATGAGACTGATCAGATATCCGGGGAATCCGGTACTTAAACCTGCATATATCTGGGAAGAAGGTGGGGTATTTAATGCCGGAGCCGTGTACTATAATGGACTCTTTCACCTCTTATACAGGGCTGTTTATGGAGAAAACCGCTCAAATATAGGATATGCTGTAAGTAGGGATGGATTTCATTTCTTTAGACTGGACAAACCTGTCTTCGAACATACAGGAGACCATGAAACATTTGGGGCTGAGGACCCAAGAATTACAAAGATAGGCGATACATTCTATATGCTCTATACAGCATATTCAGAGATAGGGGTCAGGGTATCTCTGGCAAGTACAAAGAATTTTATAGCCTGGACAAGATACGGGGTGGTATTACCAGATGTGGATGATAAGGATGCGGTGCTTTTTCCAGAAAAAATTAACAATAAATATGTAATGCTCCACAGAATACATCCAGATATATGGATAGCCTATTCTGATGACTTGATACACTGGAATGGACATAGGGTTATAATGACTCCCAGAAAGGGATACTGGGATAGTGAGAAGATCGGCGCTGGAGCTCCCCCAATCAAAACAGAGAAAGGCTGGCTGATATTTTATCATGGAGTAGATGGAGATAATGTGTACAGACTTGGAGTAGCCCTCTTGGACCTGGAAGACCCGTCTATCGTATTAAAGAGACAGGAAGAGCCAGTACTTGAACCAGAAAAGTACTATGAGTTAGAAGGGATAGTCCCGAATGTTGTGTTTACCTGTGGAGCGGTAGAGGTGAACGACACCTATTATGTATATTATGGGGGTGGAGACTATGTGATTGGAGTGGCAACGGTAAAAAAAGAGGAGGTTCGTGATTTTATAGAGGAATGAGGATAACTGTGAAGGTCAAACCAAACTCTTCCAAGCAGGAGATCAGATTAAAAGACAATATCTATAATGTTAGCTTAATCTCTCCTCCTGTAGAGGGTAAAGCAAACAGAGAACTGATAGAGCTGCTCTCAGATTACTTTAATATCCCAAAGTCAGAGGTATCGATTATAAGTGGTCATAAGAGTAGAACAAAGATAGTAAATATAGAAAGGGAGGATTTAAATGCCTGAACTACCCGAACTGGAAATTCTCAGAATCAATCTAAATAACAGGATAAAGGGGAAGCGAATCGGTAGACCAACAATAATTAATCCAAAGGCAATCAGTGGGGATCCAAATCTACTGGAGAACAAAAAGATTGAAGAGGTTATGAGAAGGGGAAAGTGGATACTGTTCTCTCTGGATAAACTCTATTTATCATTTCACCTGAGGCTCAATGGATATATATTTTTATTAGACTATGGTGAACCAGATGATTATGACTGTGCAATTCTCCCTGTAGATGGAGAGTATCTCCACTTTGGAGACCCAAGAAGGCTTGCTCAGATGAAGATAACAGAAGATGTGGATTCTTTTATAGAAGAGCTTGGAATAGACCCTCTTTCTAGTGACTTCACCTTAGAATATCTCGATAGAACATTAAAGAAGAAAAGGACCAATATAAAGACATTCCTGATGGATCAGGATATCATCTCCGGTATAGGCAATACATATGCGGATGAGATACTGTTCTCTGCGAGGATAAACCCAACCAGATTATGCCAGAGTTTAAGCAGGGATGAGGTAGAGTCTCTGTATAAATCAATAAAAGAAATCCTGGAAGAAGCCTTAAAACTTGGAGGAACTTCCATAGAAGAATTTACAAATCTTATATCCGGAGAGAGGGGTTTTGAACCAAAGGTTCACAGGAGAGAAGGAGAACCCTGCGAGGTTTGTGAGACACCAATAGTTATGATAAAAATAGGAGGAAGGGGGACATATTACTGTCCTAAATGTCAGAGATAACTATAGTGGTAACAGGCACCATAGGAAGTGGTAAGAGTACAGTATGTGGTTTCTTTCAGGAGCTTGGAGCCGAATACATATCAAGCGATGATATAGCAAAAAGACTTATCAGAGAGGATGATAGGGTAAAAAGACTTATAGGATATTTCTTCCCTGACTATGGCTCTAGAGATTTTGTAAAGAAGATATTCTCAGATACCAGTAAAAGGCTTACACTTAACTCCATAACCCATCCGTTTGTCCTGGGTTATCTGAGAGATTATAAGAAAAGCTCAAAAAAATTTCTGGTTATAGAGGTACCGCTATATATAGAGATAAGAAGCTGGGACATAGGAGATATAACAGTAGTCACATACGCACCAGAAGATGTTCTGTTAAGGAGGATTATGGAAAAATGGAATATAGACCTGGAAGAGGCAGAAGAAAGACTTAACTCACAGCTACCTCAGGAGATAAAGCTCCTATTTGGAGATTATAAGATAGACACCTCTATAAGTCTGGATTTTACCAGGGCTCAGGTTGAGAAAGTATGGGAAAAGATAAACTTGAGCAGCTCTCGGACTATAAGCAGGACCAGATAACCAACTATACAACCAAGAATAAATCCATTGAATGTACGGAAAAGTGTCAATATAATAGGGGTATGTATATGACAGAAAGAGTTTATAATAGATATTGGGGTTATGAGAGAGACAAAGCCAAATATGATTCCTAACTCTCTTTTTGTCTTCAAAAACTCTATCGCAAGAAAGATCGCCGGATAGCCTATAAGAAATTCCTGTGTCCTGGGTCTTACAAGCATAAGTTGCTCAAGGGCAGACCTCATCTTCAACTCAAATCCCCAAACTGCCTCTGATGATATATTTCCTGTCCTGGCTATATAGAACAGAGCTCCCCCAGCAAGAAGAAGTATAACCAGAAAACTCAAGATGTTTAAAGGATAAATCAGTATATTATTAACAGGCTCTCTATCTTTAAGATATATTACAATAAAGAGAAGTATAAAGGGGATGATGTGAGCAACCTTTACCCCCATAAACTGATTTATCTGAAGCATAAAATCCGTTGATGATAAGCCACCACCTACCAGAACTCCACCAATAATACCCAGCAAGGCTATCTTTATAATTTTATATAAAACTTTTTCCTCTCTACCATTAAATAAAACCAGCCAGATAGGAAGTATCGGGAATATGGATGCTATCCCAAGCGCAAGGAGTTTTCTAAAAATAGTAAATGGTAAGATGGTAGTTCCCAGACCTGCAAGTAAAGATATCACAACTAGTATACGAAGTACAGAATAGGGTAAGATGTCAAATCCTATCAGAAGTATTACACTGGCTATACCAATCCCCATAGATATGTTGGCAAACCTGAAACCACCCCACTTCTCAAAGAAGCTGGCTTTTCCTAAATTAAAACCTTCCTTCTCTAACTCAGCCTTTATAGAGGTTATTAGCTGTAAATTTTCCTCTATAATAGAATCCTCTCCAGTAAGGGTATAGATTGGTCGCATATATATAAGTCTTATATTTCTCTCCCTGATTGCCCTGATAACCCTTCTTAATACATCTTCTGACTTGAGTTTATATACCTCACCTGGAAGAATAGAATGAAGCCTAACAATCCTGCCACCGAGATGCTCTGTTAAGACATCTATACCCTTCTGTCTGCTAAATTCCACCGCTGCTATGCCAAGATCTTCCTCTTTAAGATAGTTAGCGGTATCTTCCAGATAATCTGGATAACCCAGCACTTCTGTGCCATCGAATACCAGGGCAGTAGTTATGTCTTTATACGGAGTGATGATATTCAAGATCTCAGAGATTGTCTCTGGTTTTATATAAGGAGTATTGCTAGGTCTGAATACAATCCTGTAACCAAGAGATTTAACAGTCTCAAGCAGAGAGAAATCGATACTTCCGCCTGGAAGCCCTCTCAGGTAGGATGGGGTGGTTTTTACTATATAAACCTGGTTAGAATTGTATCCAAAAAGGCTTATCCTTCCATAACCTATAAGCTGCTTAAGGACATCTATACTGCTGGAGATATCAACCCCAGGTCTCACTATTATATAGGTCTCTGAAGGACTCCCCTGTCTATAGAGTGCAGATATAAGAGGGTCAACATTTCCAGAAAGTATAAGTCTACCAATCTCTCTGTAGGAGAATATACCCACATAGTTTTTATTCTCTAAATCCTGCCAGGTCATAAAAGGTATACTCACAGTAGTAACGCCTGCAGACTTCAACTCCTTGAGAAGCTCATAATAAGAAACACCTTCCTGATAAGCCAGATTCTGAAAATCATCAGAGTCGATTACAAGCTCTACACCCCTATTATTCTGTTCAATATTGATTCTCTTACCTAAAGATACCAGGGGAAAGATTAAGGATAAAACAAGAATAAGAATAATTATTCTTTTATCTTTCAAGATCCTACCCCCTCTCAGTGATTTCAACAAGATGTGAATATAGCCCTCCAATTTTCAAGAGTTCCTCGTGAGTCCCCATCTCTGTTATCTTCCCCCCCTGGATGACTATTATCCTATCCATCTCCTTTATAGTTGATAATCTATGAGCTATTACAATGGAAGTCCTGCCCTCCATAAGTCTCTGAAGTGCAATCTGTATGAGTTTTTCAGTCTCAGTATCTATATTAGAGGTAGCTTCATCCAGGACCAGTATCCTTGGATCAGCTAATATAGCTCTGGCTATAGAGATTAACTGCTTCTCACCTACCGATACTCCAGCTCCTCTTTCTCCAAGTTCTGTATATAACCCTTTTGGAAGTCTGGAGAGTAAATTGGTAAGGCAGGCTGATTCACAGGCTCTTTCTATCTCCTCTACAGTCGCATCTAATCTTCCAAACCTTACATTCTCCAGTATAGTGCCAGAAAATATAAAGGGTTCCTGGGGGACAACCGCTATCAATTTTCTCAGGCTCTTATTTGATATCTTCTGGATATCTATCCCATCCAGCAAGATTCTTCCACTCTGAGGCTGATAGAATCTTAACAACAGGTTAGTTACGGATGTTTTCCCCGCCCCGGTAGGTCCAGCTACACCTATCTTCTCGCTCGGTTCTATATGGAGATTAAAATCTTCAAGTATCATCCTACCTGGTTCATAACTAAAATATACATGCTCAAAATCTATACGACCCTCTATATAATCAAGGTCTATCGCATCTGGAGCATCCTTTATTTTTGGCTCTATATCCAGTATCCCGAAGACTCTTTCCGCCCCAGCCATAGCAGACTGCAATATATTATAAATATTTGTCAGGTCCTGTATTGGACCAAAAAATCTACCAAGATAATCAAGGAAAGCAATCAGAGTCCCTATTGTTATTACCCCCTGGACTACCCTTGTACCTCCATACCAGAGTATGATAGCCGTACCGGACGCAGAGATAAGTTCTACCAGAGGGAAATATATACCTGAAAGATGCACCGAACTCATAACTGCCTCCAGGCTATTCTGGGTAAGCCTATAGAAATTATCTGCACTCTCTTTAAATCTGGCGAATACCTTTGTCACCTTTATCCCAGCCATACTCTCGGCGAAATTCCCGGTAACGATAGAGATACTTATCCTCACCATTCTGTAGATATCTCTCATCCTCTTTCTAAACTCAAAGCTCAGGACAAAGAGTACAGGAAGTAGTAAGAATATGAGCCCTGTAAGTACAGGGTCCATAGTAAACAGAAGCACAACGATACCAATGAGGACAAATCCATCTCCAATAATTGTAGTAATCCCAGAGCTTATAAGGTCCAGTATAGCATCGATATCAGATGTGAGTCTGGATATCATCCTCCCGACCTTTTCTCTGTTATGATAAGATAAGTCTAATTCCTGTAAGTGAGTAAAAAGGCTATTTCTCAGCTCCAATACAATAGTTTCTCCCATCTTTGTCATAAAATACGACTGTAGACCGGAGAATAGAGAGCTCATACCTATAGAGAGAAAATAGAATATCCCATATATTATAAGTTGCTGTAAATCCTTCAAGAGGATAGCATTATCTATAGCCAGTCTGAGTATATATGGTCTGATCAGGTTAGCAGCGCTTGCTATCAGCATAAATATAACTGTAATAATTATTTCTCTCTTATGCGGAATAGCAAGTCTAAATATCCTTCTGGCTAGCTTAGGATCGTACGCTTTACCTAATACTTCTTCTTCAGCATCAATCTCTGGCATCAGTCCTCACCAACTAATTGAAGATGATATATCCTGGCATACATGCCATTTCTATCTAAGAGTTCCTCATGGGTTCCTCTCTCAACTATCCTGCCATTTTCTAAAACCAGAATTTTATCAGCACTTCTTATGGTGGATAACCGGTGGGCAACGATAAATATAGTTGACTTTTTCCTGAAATCCTCCAATGCCTCGTGTATTGAGAGCTCCGTTTCCACGTCAACACTAGAGGTGGCTTCATCCAGAAGAAGAATAGGGGGCTGTATAAGGAGAGCCCTGGCAAGACTGATTCTCTGTCTTTCACCTCCAGAGAGAGTTACCCCTCTCTCCCCAACCAGGGTGTCAAATCCATCAGGTAAATTCATAATGAAGTCGTAACATTGTGCCTTCTTACAGACCTCTATAATTTCTTCCATACTGGCAGAAGGAGCACCAAAAGCGATATTATTCCTTATTGTATCTGAGAACAGGAATGGTTCCTGAAAAACCATCCCTATATTTTTTCTAAGATGATCCAACTTATATCTTTTTATATCTACCTCATCTATGAAGATAGTTCCATACTGAGGGTCATATAGTCTCGGGATAAGTTCCAGGATTGTACTCTTACCACAACCGGTCGGTCCAACAATAGCTATCATCTCTCCAGGTTTTACTGTAATATTTATATTTTTAAGAACTATATTATCTCTATCGTAACCAAAAGTCACATCCTTAAAGACCACCTCTCCCTTTATAGGTTTAACTATTGGGGTCTTTGGCTCAACTTCACATGGAGAATTAAGAATTTCAAGCAGTCTATCTTTGGCAGCGATATATCTCTGGGAGAGGTTCACTATATTACCAATAGAACGCATGGGCCAGAGTAACATACCTATATAAGAGTTAAATGCCACCAGTTCACCAATAGTAAGATTATCACTTATTACCTGGATACCCCCATAGAGTAATACAACGAGAAGACTTGAGTTTGCTATAAAACCAATAAGAGGTGAATAGACAGCAGAGATCCTGGTGGACGCCAAAACCCTGTTCAGAACACCCAGAGACTCCTTATTGAATCTGTCTATCACATACTCTTCCCGTCCATAGGACTTTACAATCTTTATCCCATATAAATTCTCCTCCGCTACTCTGGTCATAACAGCGATCTGTTGTTGAGTCTTAAGATGAAGAGGTCTTACCCTTCTGGAGAATTTAACAGTAGTTATAGATATAAAGGGTAGTATGAGTAAAGATACAAGGGCAAGCCTCACGTTCGTAGTAAAGACAAAGTACATAGAACCACAGAAGAGAAGGATAATCCAAAATACATTTATAAGGGCATTGTTGACAAATCTTTTAACTACCTCTACATCACTGGAAGCCCTGGAGACAAGTTCTCCTATGGGCATTCTGTTAAAGTAGGATACCGGAACATGATGCAGGTGTTCATAAAGTTCATCCTTTATAGCCTTCCCGATCTTCTCAGTGAAAAGTCCACTAAGATATCTCTGTATATAAGTCAAAACACCTCTGACAGTAGCTATACCAACAATAAGACCAGCATAATATGGAAGGTTCCTCGTATCTTTACTGGTAAGACTATCAATCCCTGACTGGAGGATTCTTGGTGTAATAAGACTAAGTATAGTAGCAATCGTCAGAGCTACTATACTTAGTACCAAATATTTCCACCATCTAGACACATATTTAAATAGAAACGTATCCATTGTATTCAACTAGATTATATGATAACATATAAAAAAAATAAATCAACAATCTAAATCTTGACGGGAGACCAGAGAAAATATGACATCTAAAGAGATAAGGGAAGAGTTTTTAAGATTTTTTGAGTCTAAGGGACACCTTAAACTTGCCAGTGCAAGTTTAATCCCTGATGACCCAACTGTACTGTTGACCATAGCTGGGATGGTACCATTTAAGAAATACTTTCTTGGGGAAACACCTCCTGCCAGAAGGATTACAACCGTTCAAAAATGTATAAGGACCCCGGATATAGAGAGGGTGGGCTACACAAGAAGGCATTTAACATTCTTTGAGATGCTCGGGAATTTTTCTTTTGGAGACTATTTTAAGAGAGAGGCGATAACCTGGTCATGGGAATTTTTAACCGAAAGGTTGAAACTTCAAAAGGAGAAACTCTGGATAACTGTCTACAAGAATGATGAGGAATCCAGGGATATATGGGAAAGAGAGATAGGAATCCCGGCAGAGAGAATAGTCCCTATGGGAGAAGATGATAATTTCTGGACTATGGGTCCCGTGGGTCCCTGTGGACCATGCTCAGAGGTGATATTCGATCTTGGACCAGAGTTTGGATGTGGAAAGCCAGACTGTAAGGTAGGTTGTGATTGTGACAGATATCTGGAAGTGTGGAATCTGGTATTTACAGAATTTGATAGAGATAAGGATGGCCATCTGACCCCATTACCCAGAAAGAATATTGATACCGGGATGGGTCTGGAGAGGGCAGCATTTGTGATTCAGGGAGTAAATTCAGTCTTTGAGACTGACCTGTTCCGGCCTATTATGGACTATATAGGAGAGATAACAGAACGTCAATACAGTGAGAGCAGAGATATTACCTATAACTTCAATGTGATAGCAGACCACGCAAGAGCGATAACCTTTTTGATAGGGGATGGAGTAATACCGGGTAATGAGGGGAGAGGGTATGTTTTAAGACGTATAATAAGAAGAGCGGTAAGATATGGAGTAAAGCTTGGCTTAAACTCACCTTTCCTCCATAAGATAGTCCCTCTGGTTGTCTTCATTATGAAGGATGCCTATCCAGAATTAGAAAGAGAGAGCGAATTTATAACAGGCATAACAAAAAGAGAAGAGGAAAACTTTTTATCTACTTTAGAGAGAGGGCTTGACAGGGTAGAAGATATTATAAAACAGGAAGGATATATCTCTGGAGAAGAGGCATTCAGACTTTATGATACGTATGGATTTCCACTAGAACTTACCCTAGAGATAGCCAGGGAAAAGAATATAGGGGTTGATATAAAAGGCTTTAAAGAAATAATGGAGGAAAGCAGAGAACGTACCAGAGCGGGTAGAAAGAAGGTCTTTCTGACAACATTGAAGGAGGATCTGACATCTAATTTTATAGGCTATGACACACTAGAGGGAGAAGGTGAGGTCCTGTATCTGACCAGGAACAACAATCCAGTTGAAGAACTTGGTAAGGGAGAGAGAGGGGAGCTAGTAACCGACGTTACTCCTTTCTATCCAGAGAGTGGAGGACAACTGTCAGATAGAGGGATTATTTTCTCCAATGGTACTAAGATCAGCGTCCTTGATGTCCAGAAAAAGGGTAACGCTATATATCATACGGTAGAAGTTATGGAGGGAAAAGTATCTATTGGGGATAAGGTCTATCTAAAGGTAGATGGGTCTAGAAGGAAGGCTCTAGCCAGGGCACATACAGCCACACATATACTGCATTCAGTCCTGAGAGAGAAGCTTGGAGATATAGTCAAACAGGCAGGCTCTCTTGTGGACACAGATCATCTGAGATTTGACTTTGTGTGCTTCGATGATATCGACCCTACAACGAGAGATTCTATAGAACAGGAGATAAATAAACATATAAGAGAAGACCTTTCAGTAAAAATAGAGAGTCTTCCTCTGGAGACCGCTATTAAAGAAGGAGCAATAGCCTTATTTGGAGAAAAATATGGAGATATGGTAAGGGTGGTCGGTATAGATTCCTTGAGCAAAGAGTTATGTGGGGGTACTCATCTAAGGGGTACAGGAGAGGTAGGAGCCTTTGTGATAAGAGAGATATACAGTGTCGGAACAGGGGTAAAGAGAGTTGAGGCATTGGTTGGAGAAAAAGCAATAGAGTTTGTGCAGAACGAAAGGGCTCTTATAGAAGAGATATCTGATATACTCAAAAGTAACCCACAAGAGATTATCCCCAGTATAAAAAAGAGAGAGGAAGAATTAGAGAGTTTAAGAAAAGATAGCCAGAAAATTCAGCAGATACTTGCTAAACTTCTGGCAGAGAGGATTATAGATAACAGAATAACGTTAGATGGAATAGATATAGTTGGATTTCTGTTAGAGGATTTCTCAATCGATTTCTTAAGGCTAATAGGTGACAGGATAAAAGAGTATCTGCCAAGTTCAATAATATTCCTCGGGTCTAAGAATAAAGATGGTCTGAGATTTGTTATTATGGCTTCTAAGAGTGCAGTAGAAAAAGGGATAAAGGCAGGAGAACTAATGAGAGAGATAAGCAAGCTCTTCAGTGGAAGTGGAGGTGGACGGGAAGAGCTTGCCCAGGGCGGAGGAAAACTTATCGTACCATTTGAAGATGGAATAAGCAAACTTAAGGAACTTGTAGAGAAGAAGCTTAAGAATTAGAGTATGTACTTAGAAATATCTCTTTCCTCAAGAATGCCAGAAAGCTTTTCCTCTATATAGTTCTCGTCTATTGTTATTTCACCATTACCTGTATCTGGAGCATTAAATGATATATCTTCCAGCACCTTCTCTGTAACTGTGTATAATCTCCTTGCCCCTATATTTTCCAGCTCTTCATTCAGCTGGAATGACCTCCTGGCTATAGCATAGATGGCAGACTCTGTAAACCTCAGATTAACACCTTCAGTGGCAAGTAACATTGTATACTGCTTTATAAGCGCATTCTCTGGCTGCGTCAGTATTCTGACAAAATCCTCCACCTTCAATGGCTCCAATTCTACCCTTATAGGAAATCTCCCCTGCAATTCCGGAATAAGGTCACTAGGTTTAGTCTCGTGGAATGCCCCTGCTCCGATAAATAAGATAAAATCTGTTCTTACCGGTCCATACCTGGTATTAACAGTGGAGCCTTCTACTATAGGAAGAAGATCCCTCTGAACCCCTTCTCTTGAGACATCAGGTCCTGCCCCTCTCTCACGTCCCGCTATCTTATCCATCTCGTCTATAAATATTATCCCCGACTGCTCTGCCCTGATAACTCCTTCTCTTATAGCACTTTCCTCATCTATAAGTTTCTTTGCCTCTTCCTCTTCAAGAATCCTCAGCGCTTCCTTAACAGTTGTCTTTCTATGCGTCTTCTTTTTAGGAAGTATACCATCAAAGATATTCTGCATATTTATCCCCAGGTCATCCATACCTACCCCACTGAGGATATTAAAGGCAGGCATAGTTGAACTTTCGACCTCTATCTCAACTATAACATTGTCAAGCAGACCTCTTCTTAAATCTCCCCTAGCATTCTCCCTCTTCTCTCTGATCTCAGGAGGGACAGCTTTAGTCTGGGTTCTGGCAACACCCTGAAATATCATCTCCAGAGGATTAGCAGATTCGTAGGTCTGAGGGTTTGGATAGAGATACTCAAGAAGTCTATCCTCGGCAAATAACCTCGCCTGAGCTCTGACCTTTTCCATCTCTCTCCTTTTCACAGTCTGAACAGAGACCTCGACCAGGTCTCTGACCATAGAATCTACGTCTCTACCAACATATCCAACCTCTGTAAATTTAGTTGCTTCAACCTTGACAAATGGGGCATCTACCACCTGAGACAATCTTCTTGCTATCTCAGTCTTACCTACTCCAGTAGGACCTATCATAAGTATATTCTTGGGGGAGACCTCTCTTCTGAGCTCTTCTGGCAGTTTCATCCTCCGTATTCTATTCCTTATAGCTATAGCAACAGCTCTTTTCGCCTGGTCCTGTCCAATTATATATCTATCAAGTTCTCTGACTATCTCTTTGGGTGTAAGTTCTCTATTGTCCAAATCAATTCACTTCCCTTTTAATAAATTCTCTCATCTTATTATAACATTTTTAAATCTCTCGTATTCTTTTTCCCACAGGTTGACATCCCTTGGATAGTACACTACCGTCTCAAAAGAATTTTTTATCAATCTTCTCCCCTCTTCCAGATCCTTAATAGCACCCTTAGCCATAGCCTGAACCATAATATTTCCCATAGCGGTAGCTTCCACCGGACCAGTATATACCGGTACTTCCAACGCATCAGCTGTAAACTGGGATAATAGAATATTCTGAGAACCACCACCCACTATATGCAGGGTATCTATATCCTTCTTGATAAGACTCTTCAGTGTCTCAAAAACATCCTTATATCTAAATGCAAGGCTCTCAAAGATGCATCTCGCGATCTCCCCCCTTGTCTCAGGGACTCCCTGACCTGTCTTTATGCAGAAATCTTTTATAGCAGATGGCATATCAGGAGGATTCAAGAAGGAAGAATCATCAGGGTCTATAAAGAACTTAAAAGGCTTGGACTCTTCAGCTAACCTGACTATCTCATTATAGGATAAATTGTCCCCTTCCCTCTCCCAGGACCTTCTGCATCCCTGGAGAAGCCATAGACCCGTTATATTTTTAAGGAATCTAAATGTCCTGTTAATTCCTCCTTCATTGGTAAAGTTGGCATCCATAGATTCTTTAGTAATTATAGGTTCCTTTACCTCTACACCCATTAAAGACCATGTTCCGGAACTGATATAAGCCCAATTGTCTCCCTCAGCTGGAACAGCAGCTACAGCTGACCCAGTATCATGCTCGGCTGGTGCAACAATAGTTATACCTCTTACACCAAGTTCTTCCCTTATATCAGGATATATGTCTCCAAGATCTGCCCCTGTATCCAAAATCTCAGGCATAATCTCCATGGGTAGATCAAGGGCATCGAAAATATCTCTACTCCACCTGTTATTAATAGGGTCGTATAACTGAGAAGTGGTGGCAATAGAAAATTCAGTACTCACTTTACCTGTAAACATAAAGTTAAACAGGTCTGGCATAAAAAGGAGCTTATGTATAGAATTGAAAAGGGGGGAATTCTCAAGTTTCATACTGTAGAGCTGAAAGATAGAATTTATCTGCATAATCTGAATCCCGGTCAACTGATACAGTTTCTCTCTCGGTATTATTTCAAATACCTTCTCTGGCATACCATTTGTCCTGGAGTCCCTATAACATACCGGCAATCCCACCAGTTCATTGTTTGTACTTATAAAACCAAAATCCACACCCCAGGTATCTATTCCTATACTCTCTATATCCGGAAATTCTCTGACCCCATTTATCAATCCCTGTTTTAATTCCTGAAACATCTCAGTTACATTCCAGTAGAGTCTTCCCAATATTCTCACCGGTCTATTCATAAACCTGTGAACCTCTCTGAGTGTTATCCTGTTCTCATTTAAAGAACCGACCACTGCCCGACCACTCTCCGCTCCAAGATCAAAGGCGAGGAATACTCTGTTATCCATAGATATCTCCCTCCTTGTTTTTTATTCGGTATCTTAATTATAACAGATTATGGTAATATTAGTATTAAATTATATGCTGGGAGGATAAAGATATGAAGAATTATGAGAAAAGGTATGAACTGCTGAAGGAATCTCTAGGAGAGAGAGGAATATCCATAGATGAGGTAAAAGAAAAGTTAAAGAGTCTCAGGATAGAGACCCCAAGCTGGGGATACGGAGATTCTGGAACCAGATTTTATGTGTTCAAACAAAAAGGAGCTGCCAGGGATGTATGGGAGAAAATCCAGGATGCAGCCCAGGTTCATAAACTCACTGGAGTCTGTCCCACTGTCGCCTTACATATACCCTGGGACTATACAGAGAACTGGGAAGAACTGCTTGAGTATACGAAATCACTTGGGGTAAAACCCGGAGCAATAAATCCAAATCTATTTCAGGACGATGACTATAAATTGGGAAGTCTCTGTAACCCTGATAAAAGGATAAGGGAAAAGGCTATAGCCCATATTCTGGAATGCATTGACATCGCCAGTAAATTAGGCTCCAGAGACATAAGTCTATGGATATCTGATGGGACAAACCATCCAGGTCAGGATGATATAAAGGAGAGGAAACATCGACTGGAAGAATCCTTGATGGAGGTTTACAAGAACCTGGGTAATAATATGAGACTTCTCATAGAGTATAAATTTTTTGAACCTGCCTTTTACCTGACCGACGTTGGAGACTGGGGAATGGCTTATCTACTCTCAACAAAATTGGGACCAAAGGCGATGGTGTTGGTAGACCTTGGACATCATCCTCTGGGGACAAACATAGAACAGATAGTTGCCTATCTAATAGATGAGAAAAGATTGGGTGGATTCCATTTTAACAACAAAAAATATGCGGATGATGACCTTACAGTTGGTTCAATAAACCCCTATGAACTGTTCCTTATCTATAATGAGCTGGTTGCCGCAGAGTATGACGGGATGAAACTGGATGTAGCTTATATGATAGATCAGAGTCATAATATAAAGCAGAAGATAGAAGAGATGCTGCAGAGTGTAGAGAATATTCAAAAAGCCTATGCTAAGGCTCTGATAGTGGATAGAAAATTCCTGAAGAAGTATCAACTTGAAGGAGATATAGTCAGTGCAGAAAAGATTCTCACAGATGCATTCGAGACAGATGTTATGCCAATAATATACAAAGCCAGAGAAGAACTAGGAGTACCCCTTGATCCGATATCCTCATTAAGAGATAGTGGATATCTGGAAAAGATAAGAAAGGAAAGGGTTTAGAGAGCGGGGTCTACCCGCTCTTATTTACCCCTTATAAGCCACCGCCTCTATCTCTATCCTGACTCCTCTGGGAAGTTCCTCTACCGCTACCGTACTTCTGGCAGGTGGATCTTTTTCAAAAAAGCTTCCATAAACAGAATTAAATTCTTTGAAATCTTCCATATCAGTAAGAAAAACAGTGGTCTTTATTACTGAACTTAGATTTAACCCGGCATTTTCCAGTATGGCTTTTATATTCTCCATTATCTGAACTGTAGCTCCTTTTATATCTGACTTGATTTCACCTGTAACCGGATCAACTGGGATCTGTCCTGATATAAATATAAAATTTCCAGCATCAATAGCCTGAGAATACGGTCCGATAGCCTTTGGTGCCTTATCGGTCGATATCACTTTTTTCATCATTCATCCTCCTGCAAGATATTTTTAGTTATTTTATCACTTTCCAGAATATTTGTATAATCTTTTCTTTTGCTGTATAATTAAGCTATGCAGATAGAAGAGCTTGTAAGGTCAACACTCAAATTTGAAGGACGGATTATAAAAGTAAAGGTAGATGAGGTAAGAATTCCTGATGGAAGCATAGTAACCAGAGAGGTTGTCGTTCACAGAGGAGCGGTAGGAATCCTCCCCATCATGGACAATAAGGTATTCCTGGTAAGACAGTATAGACATCCAGCTGGAGAAATCCTGTGGGAGATACCTGCTGGAATATTCGGAGAAAGTGAAACCCCTGAGGAATGTGCCATAAGAGAGTTGAGAGAAGAAACGGGACTATTTCCATTAAATTTGGTAAGGTTGGGGGAAGTATTTGTATCTCCTGGATGCAGTACGGAAAAGATATACCTCTTCTATGCAGACAAGTTTAAGTCAGACCCACTTCCAAAGGATGAGGATGAAAATATAGAGGTGGGAGAATTCGATATAGATACCTTCAGAGATATGATAGAAGAGGGAAAGATAAGAGATGGTAAAACGTTAGCCTCTTTCTGTCTCTACCTGTTAAAGAGATGAAGATATTCTGCGACCTTCATATACACATAGGAAGTACATCAAGGGGAGAGGCGGTTAAGGTAACAGGGGCGAAGAACCTTACCTTTGGCAATATTGCCAGGGAGTGTAAAGAGAGAAAGGGGGTACAGGTCGTTGGTATAGTGGACTGTGCATCCCCGGTCGTTCTAAAAGATATAGATGAGCTTATAGAATCAGAGGAGATGGTTGAACTTCAAGACGGAGGGCTCTTCTACAGGGATGAAATCCTGATACTCCCAGGTTCTGAGGTGGAGACAACGGAGGCTAATGGTGGGAATGCACATCATCTAGCATTTTTCCCAGGTGTAGAAGGGGCTAAAAAGTTCAGTAAGTTTCTCTCCAGACATGTAACGAATATAAACTTCAGTACTCAAAGGTGCAGACTTCCTGCCCAAAGGGTATGGGAAGTGGTAAATAGCCTTGATGGAATTCTCATTCCAGCTCATGCTTTTACCCCACATAAGAGCGTATATGGAAACTGTTACCCAAGATTATCCCAGATCTTTAAAGATTCCGCTCTGGACAAAATACCTGCAATAGAACTAGGACTAAGTGCAGATACTGATCTGGCAGATAGAATAGCAGAACTATCCAAATTTACATTTTTAAGTAATTCGGATGCACACTCACTTACAAAGATTGGAAGAGAATATAACATAATGGAGATTGAAAGTCTATCATATAGAGAAGTTTTAATGGCTCTACAGAGAGATGATGGGAGAAGGGTAACAGACAATTATGGATTAGACCCAAAACTGGGCAAATATCATCGCAGCTTCTGTCCTCTATGCGATAGAATAGCGACAGAAAATCCTCCGGTTACTGTATGCAGGAATTGTGGAAATGAGAATATGGTAATAGGAGTGCTGGACAGAATCACCATGATACAGGACTACCCAGAGCCAAGGCATCCAGGACACAGACCACCTTATCACTATCAGGTTCCGCTGGAGTTCGTCCCTGGTATCGGAGAAAAGATGTACAAGATACTTATAGAAACATTTGGTAGTGAGATGGGAGTCTTACACAATGCAGATGAAGAAAGTCTCTCCAGGGCTGTAGGAAGAGATTTAGCCCGGCTGATCATAAAGGCACGAGAGGGTACGATAAAGCTGGCTCCTGGAGGAGGAGGGATATATGGAAAGGTCGTTGAAGAAAAAAGACAGAGACAGTTATCTCTCTTCCAATAGATACTACATAGATAAATTTCTCTCATTTTTATTCTATGAAAGGGGATATTCCAGGAACACTTTATCATCCTACAGGATTGATCTTATGGAGCTCTCTGAGTTCTTATTAGAAAAAGATGCTTCATTGCTTACAGCCAGCAAAGAATTCATCAGCGAATTTATAAATGACCTCTCAGAGAGAGGATTTTCCAACAATACAATTATAAGAAAGCTGGCGTCTATAAGAACATTTTATAAATATCTGTTAAATGAGGGTATAATAAATGAAGACCTGGTATCTTTCCTTGATACACCCAAGAAAGAGAAAAAAATTCCTAGGGTTTTATTCGAGGAGCAGATAAAGACGTTGCTGGAGCAGCCACTTCTCCAGGAGGAAAGATACGCAAGGGAGAGGTCTATCCTTGAGTTACTTTACTCCTGTGGACTCAGGGTAAGTGAGATAGTAGGACTCACCCTGAATGATATAAACCTGGATGAAGGATTCGTAAGAGTAAAGGGGAAAGGGGGCAAGGAGAGGATAGTCCCACTAGGGTCAAAGGCTATATCTGCCATCAGAGAATATCTGAATCAGAGAAGAGAGATAAGGGAGAAAAAATTATTTTTAAATAACAGGAAAAAAGGGCTATCCAGACAGAGTGTGTGGCTCATAGTGAAACAATTTGCCAGCAACGTTGGGCTTGATATAAGCCCTCATACCCTGAGACACTCTTTTGCTACCCACCTTTTAGACAATGGTGCCGACCTTAGAGTTGTTCAAGAACTCCTTGGACATTCAAGTATATCAACAACTCAAATATATACTCATGTATCTACCAAAAGACTTAAAGAAGAGTTTGAGATGGCTCATCCAAGAGCCATAGAAGGGAGAGACGTATGATACTGAAGGATAAAAGAATAGCGATATTCAATGTGGCTAATAAGAGAAGCATCGCCTGGGCGATAGCTCAATCTGTAGTAAATTGTGGTGGAGAGATCATTATAGGGTATCAGAATGAAAGATTTAAAGAAAATGTAGAGGAACTTATAAGTGATTTATCCCCAAAACCCTTAATTGTAGAGTGTGATGTAAGCAGTGACGAAAAGATAGAGGAGACAAGGGCTAGGATAGAAAGAGAGGCAGGAAAGATTGATGGTCTGGTTCATTCTATAGCCTATGCTCCCGGTGATGCACTAAAGTCTCCATATATGGAAACTTCGAGAGATGACTTCAGAGTTGCTTTAGAGGTTAGCGTATACTCATTTGTAGCTATGTCGAGGATATTCAGCCAGATGATAAATCCAGGTGGAAGTATAATCACTCTCACATATTATGGATCGGAAAAGGTGATACCAAACTATAATGTTATGGGTATAGCCAAGGCAGCATTAGAAGCCAGTGTAAGATACCTGGCATACGAACTGGGAGAAAAGAATATAAGGGTAAACGCTGTATCTCCTGGTCCTCTAAGTACACTGGCAGCCAGAGGTATATCAGGATTTGTTGATATGTTACAACTTCACAGGGAAAGAGCCCCACTCAGGAGAAATATAGAACGTCGAGAGGTTGGAGATACATCAGCGTTCCTTCTGAGTGATCTTGCTTCAGGTATAACGGGAGAGGTTATATACGTAGATGCAGGATATAATATAATGGGAATGTAGGCTCCATCATCTATTCTGTCCTGGTTAATCTGAATGGTTTTGGAAAAAGGTCTTTCAATCTGTATACCTCCAGATTATTGTTACCAGAGCACAGGATAACCTCAAGGTCGTCATTACAAAATTCAGACATAACCTGAAGACAGGCACCACAGGGAACAGGGAGAGAGTCATTATCTGACACGACAACAATCCTCCTGAAAGCTCTCTCTCCCTCAGAGATGGCTTTAAAAATCGCAGCTCTCTCTGCACAGACAGTAAGTCCGAAGGACGTATTTTCGATATTACACCCCGAGTATACCCTGCCTGAAGAGGTCTCTATTACAGAACCAACCCTGTAGTGTGAATAAGGGGCGTAAGCTCTATCCAGCATATCTTTAGCCATATCAATCAACTTCTTCATTCTCTTCTCCTTTAATAGCTTTTTTTATTCTCAATTTAGTAATTCTTCTACCTCTCACCTCTTCAACCCTGATTATAACGCCGTTATACTCAAACTCTTCTCCTGGTTTCGGGATATGACTTATATGGTCATAGACAAAGCCAGCGAGAGTATCTGTCTCTTCAGCAGGAAGCTCTACTCCGAGGATCTCATTTAATTCCTCAAGATTCATTCGTCCATCAACGATAATCTCGTCTAGTGCTACCCTCTCTATCATCGCTTCCTCATTTATATCATACTCATCCATTATCTCTCCAACCAATTCTTCCAGAATATCCTCTATAGTCACCAATCCAGCTGTCCCTCCATACTCATCGATTATAATAGCCATATGAACTTTCTGTGCCCTCATCTCTCTAAAAAGTTCATCTATGGGTTTCGTCTCAGGGACATAGTAGGGTGCTCTCATAATAGACCTTAACGGCGGGGGATTTTTTGATCCAAAGAATTTTAGAAGATCTTTGGCGTATATAATCCCCACTATATTATCGATAGTCTCATCATAAACCGGGATTCTGGAATGTCCACTCATATTTATAGTATCTATAGCTTCATCAAAGGACGAATTGACATCTAGGGCTACTATATCTACCCTAGGAACCATCACCTCTCTAGCCAATGTCTCAGAAAACTCAAATACCCCCTCTATAATCTCTTTCTCCTCTTCCTCTATTACTCCCTCTTCTTCACCTAAATCCACCAGGGTCTTTATCTCATCTTCGATAACGAATGGCTCTGGATTCACCAGACTGAGTCCAAAAAGCCTCAAGATAGAATTAGCGATAGCGGTTATACCTATAGCAAAAGGAGAAAACAATCTGTGAATTACCGACATAGGGACAGCGGTAAATAGGGCAATTTTTTCCGCCCTCTGAAAGGCGTACGATTTTGGAGTTACTTCGGCAAATACAAGAATAAGAAAGGTGGTAACAATGGTAGATAGAGGGATAGCCCAACCTGCGCTCAATCCAGCTCTATTAAGCCATCTAAATGATGCCGTAGTTACCAGTGCAGCCAGAGCATTTTGAGCGATATTGTTACCAAAAAGTATGGTGGAAAGGAGTCTAGTAGAATCTTCCAGAAGATTATTTAACCTCTTAGCCCTTACATCCCCCTCATTCTCTAATTGCTTAAGCTTAACCTTGCTTACTGCCGTTATAGCTGTTTCTGAACTCATAAAGTACGCTGATAAGAAAAGAAAGAAAAACATCAGAACATAGTTGAACCAAAAACTACCACCGTCTTCCAATCAAAGTTTCCCTCCTATCTAAGAAGAAATTCAAATATTGTTAACATCACTATTACACCAAGGAAAGAACCAAGGATTACCTCTCTCCATGAATGAATGTTCCCCTCCACCCTGCTCTGAGCCACCATAAATGCAAGAACAAATCCCAATAAAGATATAAGCAAAGAACCAGAAAGATAAAGTATAGCTATAGCCAGACCGAATGCCACCGCTGAATGCCCACTAACAACACCCCCTTTGGAGAATCTATCACCGTATAACCCCTTCAACAGCGCAACCATAAGTATAATCAAGATAAATCCACCAACAAGGAGGTGATATGGAATTGTCCTCAGCAGTCTTATCGAACTTTTAAATGGAGTTTCCAGATGTGGATAAAAAATAAGATAGCCAACAACAACAGAAAACACTGCAGTGAGGAGGACTGCTCCTGCTGACACATCCTTTATGAACTTTATCTTTGGATCATAATTGTTATTTACCATATCGAGCAACTTTTCTATAGCGGTATTGAACAACTCTGCAGAAAGCACCACAGCGATGACAAGAGAGAGGATAGCCAGCTCTATCCTTGTAAGATTCAGAATTATACCACAAGCTACAACTGCTCCAGCAGAGATAATCTCTATCCTAAAGTTTCTCTCTTCCCTTAGAGCAGATATTATTCCATCTACAGCCAGATCTATACTCTCATGCAGAGGTCTCGTCTTAGACATATCTATCCTAATAACTCATCTGTAAGTTCCATCATCTTTTTATACCCCTCCTCATCCTCATCATTATAGCCTATCAGGTGAAGCATTCCATGTATAGCCAGAAATCTAATCTCTCTATCCAGATCCCACCCCAGTTCCTCTGCCTGCTTCCTTGCAGTATCCAGAGATATGTATATATCTCCCCATACCTTATCTTCATCCATAGAAAAGCTGAGTACATCGGTTGGAGAATCTATCCCTCTATAGTCTTTATTGAGCCTTCTAATATATTCATCATCTGTCAGTACCACATTTATCTCTTTAATAACAATACCCATCTCTTTGATCTTTTCTCTAAGAAACTTTTTCAGTCTGCTCTTATTAATCTTTATATCAGGATGTATATTAACTACTTCTAGCGCCAACAGGTTTTACCTCTCTCTGAGTTTCTGGATACTCTATCCTGGGATGGAATATCCCATTTAAAACTTTAATAAAAGATTCAATAATAACGTCTAGATCTCTCAGGGTAAGGGGGCTATCGTCTAACTGCCTGTCATTCAGACGGTCCATAACTATCCCTCTAACCGTCTCTTCTATCTTTTGAGGAGAAGGTTTGGAGAGAGACCTCACCGCCGCCTCAACCGCATCTGCCAGCATAACAATTGCAGTCTCTTTACTCCTTGGCTTTGGACCTTTATATCTGTAATCCTCTTCCTTCACATTATCTGGATTTTCTTTCATCGCCTGGTAATAGAAATAGGAAACGAGGGACGTACCATGATGTTCTCTGATAAAATCGATGATCTGTTCCGGAATCTTATACTGCCTCGCCAGCATAACCCCATCATCAACATGCTGTAGTATTAT
>Ga0255345_1002753_pt1 | contig 21688 bp, 31 predicted proteins | sample wastewater_treat_6_FD_192415 | JGI IMG/M metagenome (GOLD analysis project Ga0255345, IMG submission 192415) | Wastewater microbial communities from Lulu Island WWTP, Vancouver, Canada - plant20 | ecosystem: Engineered > WWTP > Wastewater > Unclassified | place: Canada: Vancouver, British...
CGGATGATTGCCGTCTTACCTGAATCGGATGTTCCCACAATGACATTGACTCCAGGAGAGAACTCAAGTTCTGTGTTTGCATGACTTTGAAAGTTTTGTATGTGAATTGATTTAATCATATAATACCGCTTTATACATTATATAATCTCCAGAATTGTATAATATCTTTGCATTTAATTCGTCTGTAAAAACTATTATAATGGACGTCATTATTTTATGAGCACATACCCAACATGGTTTTTCTGCTTTCATCGCACATTGTTCAATATATTTTCTAACTCTGACTACTGCCTTTGCATATTCCTCTCTTGTAATTTTTTCCTCTGCCATTTTATTAGTACTTTTGTAAATCGTTTATAGCAAGTTCAAGTAACCACAAAGCATCTGCTTCATTATCATCTTTACCGGGATAATCAAGTTTGTTTTTTGCGGCCTCAATCATAGCTGCTTTATTGGCATTGCCTTTTCCAGTGGCAAACTTCTTGATTTCCTGAGAGGAATACCCACGATATTGAATACCAAGGTCTTCGCAAACAACCTTGACCTGCCCTTGTAATTCTGAATGGACGATCACTGCTCCAACATGTCGTCCTCCGGGCCTTTCAAAGACTACTAAATTAATACCTTCCTTGGCAATAATCTCGTTAAGTTTATACCGGAAACGAATAAGTCGCATTCCAATGCTTTCATCACGTTTAGGCGTTAAATCCCACACGCCGTATATAGACCTGTCTACGGCCCATCCGCAGTGCGTAGCGACATCAAGGGCCAGGATTTTGGCATTTATTACTGGCTTTACAGAACTGACTCGTTTCATGATCTTTTAGGTTTACGATCACTTTTGAATTTTCTCTCAATATTTTCCCACAGATGGATCACTTCTTCCTTTAATTGTTCTTCCAATGCATTATCTTCCACATACTTGATAGCCTCTTCAATACTTCTTCCGATATTCTCCCCACCTAGCTTGTAAGTAGTTGATTTGGTATAGGTCTTGATATACCGAAGATTTTGCCGGATATCATCAATTCCATAATCAAATATGATAGTTACCGGAGCGGTGCGATAGGGCTTGCTAATGGAACTTTTCGATATTTCAATCTGAACGTTTACGCCTATCACTCGCTTGACTTCCTTATCCGCCACTTTCCGTATTTCGTAAATCTTTTCAGGATTGAAGGTTCTGAGTCTCAAGCTAGAATAGAATTCCATGGCCATCCCTCCGGGAGCTTTGTACTTTTGCCCATATGCCCCGGCATCCAAGTTCTCTCTTACCTGATTACTGCAAACCATCAGATAGCCTTTCTGCTTAAGAATACGGCAGGTCTTACGGAGTTCCTCACTGAACTCTTTTGCCCTTCGCATCCCCATCTTATCCCCTTCTTTCGCCTCCATTTCCATATCAGTAGAAAGTGCAGCGAGGGAATCCGCAAATACTCCATGCACATCCCCTTTATTACTAGGCTTCCATTCCCGTACTGCTTTGAAAACTTCCGTTACAGTATCCGGTTGAGAATAACTACCTTCCTGTAACTCCAACCCGAATAACTTTGCAAATTGAGGATTGAGTCGGGCTTCAGGATCACTGAATTTAATATCCCCTCCCAAACGTTGGATGGCCCCGGCTATTTCAGAAAGCAGGACAGTCTTACCACTTCCACTTGGACCAAATATCTCTACCAAAATACCACTGGGTATTCCCCCTCCGTGGATTCTATCCCCTGATATATTCAAATCAAGTAGGGTACTTCCCGTATGAATTATATGATCAAAATCTCCATCATATTCTTCCACAGGAGATGCTTTAGCAGACACCCTTTTCTTCATCTGACTACTCAGCGACTTCTCTACTTTCTTTATCCTTTGCATAACATTGATTTACTCCGGTTTTAATCTTTTCGATATAGGTTTCAGGAAGGCCACTGCGTTTAAGTTCATGAGATAATAGTTCAACGAATTTGATAAAGGTCATTCTTCTCCTACCTGAAACCCGTTGAATTATCCATCTCTGCCAAATTCTTTGCGTTATCTCCTGAACTAGAACTTTTTCGGTTTCCCCATGATTTTTAAGTCGGTCTGCAATCCAAGTGTTAATCAGCTCTTTTAGAATATTCGTCCTACTGGTTCCTTTTGCTAGGGTGTACAAAGTTACATAATTATAAACCTGTAGGGGGAAAAGTGCCCCTACAAGTTTACTTTCTGGATGTTTACCCTCTCGAAGGATACTGATTACCTTCTTTCCTTTTCGTCCAAGCAGTCGCTCCATATCCCGCAGGTTTCACATTCCTTAAAATCTTCGGCATCTATACCAAAGCGATGTCCGTGAGGACATTTGTTTTTACCCCCTGTAGGTTTCTTTGAGGTATCTTTGCCAGGAGCAGGTTTAGAACTTCTGGACATTCTCGATCTTGGAGCCTCTTCCTCTTCTTCCTCTTCATCATCATCAGGCTCTTCTTCATCCTCTTCCTCTTCCTTTTTTGAGGGACGGGGTTTTGTTCTTGAAGATGTTTTTCTAGCAGAAGGTCTGGTATCTTCTTCCTCTTCATCATCGTCATCATCAGTTTCCTCTTCCTCTTCCTCTTCCTCTTCTTCCTCAATCTTACGCCTCCGTGGAGTACTGGAACGTGTTTCAGTATGACGTTTTTCTCTCTTCGACCTTGGGGTTTCCTCTTCCTCTTCTTCAATATCTTCCCCAACCTCTTCTGTATCTACCTCAAAGAACTTCGCCTGAAGCTCATCATAGGGGAGAATATTTATAACGTCATCGAGTTTTGGGACTTCTTCCAGAATGGACTCATCATACGCTTCTTTCCTCTCTTCAAAGTCTATACGACTTGCTTCTGCGTAAGGCTTACCACCCCCAACAGTTGAAGAATCAAAGCGAACTTTGAGGGTCAAACCTTCTTCAAGGTCCGGGAATATCTGAACGCTATCATCTGTCTGAATCTCTTCATTGAGGAGTTTCTGGAAGTTATAATCTGCAATATCGAAGATATGTGGAACGGCTTCCTCTTCCCTGTCATTGAGTGGAACTACTACATACAGATTCCTCTTGGAAGGACGGAGAGCTTTGATATCTTCCTTGTCAGCTCCCTGTTTCTGAAGCTTGGCCCGGTATTCACATATTGGACAGGGTTTCTTGGCTGTCATAAGAGGGCATATAACAGTATCATTCCCAGCTCCAACATTACGGTGAGTCCATATTGGAGATTTGTACCACAGAGAACCTTCAACAGCTATTTCTTCCTCTTCATTGCGGTCAGGGTGTTTTTTGCTCGTAACCTCATAAGGAAGGATGTCAAGTAGAACGTTGCGGCTGCCCGGTTTGGCACTCCATACGTTTACTCCTTTGGGAAGGTTAAGGTATCCATATGAAGAAGCCTCTCGCTGCTGACGGGCGACATCCTTACCGACCTTTCCACTAAATCTACTTTTTGTTTTCTTCATTGTGTTCTTTTTTAAGTTTATTTGATCTTTTCAACAGAAATTTCTCTCCGAAATAAGTCCATACTCGTATCTGAATATAGCTTGCAACTATAGCTATTACCACAAGACAGATAATACCTATTCCAATCCACTCAATTGTCGTCATCTTCTCTCCTAGTTTTACGGGCCATTCTACTTTTTATTGCGGAATTAGCTGAACGGGTGCTTTCTGCCTGCCGGACTTCAAATGAAAGGTCCCTGGGCATTTTAGGTCCTGCAAAATACTGCTGTCCATGTAAGCGGACGAGGTTCTCTAAAGCATCCTTACGAGCATCAAAGGCCCGAACAGCACTCTGGGCTATATCAGATTCATACTTGGCTTCAAGATAAGCCTTATTGGCTTTCTGATAACGGGAATCTGAAATGATAGCTGCTAGAACAGTAGCCTCCGTAATCTTTGCAATATCAAAGGAATCCGGGTTCATACGTATTTCCTTATCCAATTCGGACCGCATAATGTCAAGCTTTTCCTTGGCAATATCGGTTTCCATACGCATTCTCGCTGCGTGTTGAGCGTACCGAAGCATCAGCTTTGGTTGTCCTAACCACTCTACATCAAGAGCAGTCTCGTCAATTTTAATGTCCTCTTCGTAGTTCATATCTTACTTCTCGTAGTTAGTTTTATTGTTTGCTTTATATCTTCCATTCGTGCATCAAAGCGTTTCATTCCTACTAGTATATCATTGTCAACAATAGATAATCTATTGCGGATGTATAGTAGTTGTTCCTCAAGCCAAACGGCATAGTCAGCATCCGATTCAGGGTATTCTCCGGTATCGAAACGATATTCAAGTTGTAAATCTATCCGTGTCATATTTATCCTTTTACTACTGAATAACAAGCATATACGACTCCGGGGAATCCTATGTTGTAAGTTGGCTCCCAGAAAGCTTCTATAATAGCTGCAGCCCGATCATGTTCATTGCGAAGTAGAGTGGACTGACAATAACCCAAAACCATCCTACGAATGTTTTCAGGTTCCTGATCTCGTATGGAATCCAGTATAGTTTTCACCTTCTTCCAATTGCTATTGTCCATCAAAGCCCTACAAAGGTTTATAACTTCCCCCTGTTGAGCTGCAGTCTGACGAGCGACTTCCATTCTCTGCTCTGCAGGGGCGTTAATAACCTGTTCGAGAATGTTAATTGCATTTCTAGGTAATCCCAGACTATCCTGAATGATCTGATCCTGTATTTCATCTTCGAGGGCTATCCCTTCAGCCATTAGGATTTTTCTGAACATTCCCTTCATTTGGGAATCGTTCAAGGGTTTTACCTGTAATTGGATACAACGCCCTTTTATAGTCTCCAGTAGCTTATTTGGTTCAGTCGTGCATAAGACAAAATAAACATGACTTGGGGGTTCTTCCAATATCTTCAGTAAAGCGTTCTGTGCATCGTTAGTAAGTTTATGACACTCATCTATGATCCAAATCCGGTTAGCAGATGAAGTAGCCATATACTGACTCTTCTTTCGCAGGTCCCGAATCGTATCAATGCCTCTGAAATCGGCACTATCAATCTCTCTCCGGTCCTCTCCTTCACAACCAAGCCTCTTGGCTATGATGCGGGCAATGGTAGTCTTTCCACATCCGGTCTGACCATGAAGTAAAAAGGAATGAGGACATGTTTCTAGGTTAGATAACATACCCTTCAAAGTATCCACAATGTCTTTATTCCCTTTAATCAGGTTTAGATCATCTGGGCGGTATTTTAATGCTAAACTCATAATTATTTTTCTATATTATACAAATAATTTTTTATTTACTTTTCCTCTATCCACGGAGAGTCTACAGGATATACTTCCATATCCACTTCCAATGGTATGATAATCCATTTCCAAGTAGCAGGAAGGTCCTCACAAGTAATCTTGTGAATCTTCTCCTTGAGATATTCGAGTTCCTCCGGTAATACATCCAAAATCATAGAGTCATGTATTTGACCGATTAAACGGCTTTGTAATCCTTCGCTGAGGAGTAACTTGTCTAGCTGTATAAACGACCAAAGGAGACAATGAAAAGCAGCCCCCTGAACAGGGTAGTTAATACTATCATTACGACTCATCGGACCCCAGCATCGGAATCCGGTAAACATATCTATGTAGCCGTACTTTTTATAAGTCTCATACCAACGATCTTTCCAAGCGGTATAATCCGGGTAACGCTTTTCCCAAAAGTCCGTCTCAATCCGTTTAATATGATTTTCAAAAGCCGAAAAGGATTTAATACCCTTGGATATAAGATGATCTGATATATTCCCTTCTTCGAAAGTAACTCCCATCCCTTTAGACCATTTCCCTTTGGGAAGTTTGCACCAACCATTAGCTATGTTAGTAGCACAGTTCTTAAAGTAGTCTCCATAAAACTGCGGGAATACGAATCCATTCTTTGCAGCCTGTCGTAGAACTTTATGATCTGATCTAGACTTATCCAACGAATCCAGAAGGAATATCTCACGGGCCATATCAGCGTGCATATCCCCGTGCATGATATCATATTCTAGTTTTGGATCACGGTTGTAGCAGTAGGAAATCCGCACTTCCAACTGTCCATAGTCTACCTCTAAAAGCTGATGCCCCGGTCTAGGGAACAGGGCCTTTCTACAGATAGAATACATTTCCGCATCACGTTTAGGTATATTTTGAAAGTTGGGGCTGTCTGAAGAGGAGCGGAAAGTGCGGACTAAATGTAGATTGAAGAACGGGTGAATATACCCGTCCACCTGTTCCCTAGCAAAGGCTTCCAGGACATCAAGAGCTTTCTTATACTTATTTCGCTTAACAAGGAATTCCAATTCAGGTATAGCTAGTTCCTGCAAGGCTTCTTCATCTGTGGAACCCTTACCGGTATCAGTAAACCTAGTTGGTTCTATTTTCTTTACTCCGTAAAGGAAGTTACCCAACTGTACTCCAGAATTGATATTAACCTTGCCTTTGGTAGAGTGTTCCCAATGGCGGTATAGAGAGGTGGCTTTAAAGGAATCTTCTAGCTGTTGCATTCTACGGGCGAGTTGAATACGTTTTCTTTCAACGTATTCCATATCCACTCGAATCCCCTGCCTTTCAGCTCGTGCTAGGGCTAGAATTCCATCATGCATTAATCGGTAGGCTTCTTCTGATCTGACGTGGGTATCCATTCTTTAAATCGTTTTTCAAATGTTTTTACTATTTCATCTACTTTACAACTGAATACAGTATCAGACATTTCTTTCAATCCCTTGATTATTTTCAATTCATATTCAATATTATTGTAATTCTCAAGGGTTATCCCACATTTGTTTACAAAGTCTGCAAACATACATAGTCTTGAATAGACAGCACTTCCGTACACTTTATGCACTTGTTCGGCACTATGCCTTCCTACTAACCATAGTAGAAAGAACGTGAGTGCTAATGCCCCCAAGAGGACCAAAATTTGAGCACTTGTAAGAGTCTCTTCCATCGTTCTTCTTTTTTTATTAGTTTCTGTAAAAATTCATGACGTAGTTTTCTTTCTCCCATCGGCCACCAATATGGTTGATACTTATATGCATCATCTGGTTTATATTTTGTTATATAGTCATGTAAAACTCTTTCTTCAGATGATGTTATTATATTAAGTAATAGAAGACGTCTAATTAATAGACACAATCCCGAATAAAACAATGGACCATCAATTTTTTTGTCCAGAAGTTCTAATAACTCAATAATTGATCTGTCTTTCATGATTAGAAAGGTAATAAGATTTCACTTTGCTGTAACATAGCTAAACGATATTCGTATATCGAATCTAGAGCACAGTAATACATTAACTTTTCAGAACCCCCTGGCATTTGCAGTAGTTCATATATTCTATTAATTGCATTACTATCTTTCTCGTTATTGGAACGTAAATAAGGGGCTATCTCACTATCATAGTCTACTATCCCAAAGTGAACATAAACCAAGAATTTTAAACCAGTGACCCCATATCTATTATCCAATATATGAGCTGCTATCATCGTATCCCATACCCAGTTCTGAACTTCTACCCTCAATTTAGATTGAGTCCACATATGTTCGAACTTCATGTTTTGAGCTATTTTTCCAACCTTTGGATCAGTTAGTAACCGGATAAAGGGTTTCCATTCCAATGGAGTTTTTGGAGAATGGAATACGTAGCAGTGATCTGGGGAATCTGCTACGGATGCTATTACAATCCTGTGAGCTCTTGCATGTGGTTTCTTTCCGGTAGTCTCATAATCAAAGGAAATTACTCCATCTTTGATCCGATCCAAAACCCTTAAGTCCGGGGGGTATTCTACATATGGCTCTTTATGCTTGAGGAAAGGCTTTTCCAAAAGGGAGAAAGCCTCCCTCAAATCCCTTATCCATATGGAATCTATATCAGCACTATCTGAACGCTCTACGAAACTAGGATGGTAGGTAGGACAAATCCATGTATTCAAATCCTGATCAGGTATCTGCCATCCTCTCCACTTGGAGATGCCTCCTAACTCCTTCTTCCACCTAGAACCTATTACGCTAGTCACTGCTGAATTACCTAGCAGTACAACTAGTTTAGGATTATATTGATGAATATACCGCAGCGTAGTTCTTCTGCAGTTCTCAATCTCATCATTCGTGGGTGCTCGATTATCCCCTCTAGCATCAGTCGGCCTACAGTGACAGGCGTTAATGTTAATGCAATCTTCAAACAGGTCTATCCCCAATTTGCGATAGGTCCGCTGAAGTAACTTTCCTGTTTTACCCTGCCAAGGTTTTCCAGCAGCATCTTCTTCTTCTCCGGGAGCCTCTCCGATATTCATTATTCCCTTTTTGAAATTTCCAAAAGGTTTCATCCTGGGGGTGTTTACATTTTTGTAAAGCCCACAAGAAGCACAGGAACGAACTTTACCATCCGGACGGGAAACTGAAGCGGTTTCTTTTGCTGTAAAAAATCCTTGCATCATACTTTCAATAGTGATACATATTCCCAGCCCTCTCCTACAAATTTTATTTTGTTAGTTCCGATCAGGCATAAAGTAGTTCGCTTGAGAATATCCTTCAAGAAAGAGGGAGCTATTCTAATTGAAAATTCTCCACTTCCTTCATATTCTGCTTCCACCTCTTCCTCAAACCAGGCTACATCACATTCAGATACTACTCTGAATTTACCGCCTTCCAATTCAAATATTACTTCTTCATCTACAGCAGTTTTACGAGCGGATAAGATAACTGCTCTACTCAGAACCTCTTCTATGGTTTCAGGTAATACAAGCCTTTTACCATCTAGTTTTAACCAAGAAGTAGCATTAGGATAAGATTCCTCAAATATGCGACTGGAAAATTCTGTCCCTTCTTCCGTCTTGAAATGGATCCATCCAATCCCTTGAGCAATATGGGTAATGTTAGGCAGTCTGATTAGACTAGAGATGTTAGAAGCAGGGATTACAAAAGATTCCACTTCCAAATCTCCTTTTAGTGCATATCTAGCCATTCGGTATCCATCGGAAGCTTCTACAAATCCTTTAGAACTTACATGAATACCAGACAGTATAGGAGAGTCCAACCCCCTACCGGCTGAGAAAACAACAAAGGACAACGCCTCAATAAGATTTTCCGGTATTAGGGTCCAGGCATCCCTATCTTCAATCTCTTCTTCAATGGGTAGGTCTATCTCTTTTTGTAAAAGTAATCCTGAACGCATTTTACCTGCCTTGATTACGATCTCGGAATTTTTATTCCGGGTAAGTTCTATTGTTTCCTCTTTTATCCTCTCCAGTAAAGGGTATAAGATTTTAGCCTCAATAGCTCCTTCCAGTCCTTCCATCCCTTCAATAGGATGTGAAATACTGATTTCGTCGTTGTACGTTACTACTCGGTCTTTCAAAAAGGCAAACGTGGTTGCCTGTTCGATCGCCATTTCTTTATTAGATACTCCGGGACTTACAATACTCAAAGTGTCTAACAGTTCTTTTCGATTGATTTTCATGATGTTCTTATATATGAATAAATTTTAACTTTTGAAATAGGATTCATTTTATCTTTAAATCTTTCCAATCCTAAATTTCCTAGCGTACCTCCATCATTTACAAGTTTTTCTCGTTGTAGTATATCCTCATCTGTGAAGAAAAGATACCGCATAAATTCATCTAGAAAGTCCTCTCCAGGTTTTACTATACAAACCCGATAATTTATGTATTTCCAGTTTTCGTCCCAGGCGTTAATTCCTATTAACTGCCCTGTACTATTATACAAAAATTTCCTTTCTATACCGGAGAACTGTGCAAAAATGGCAAATCTGGCTAGGAACTCGGCATCCTCCACCGACTGTTTACGAATCTCTAACCATTCTCCAATTAGCTCTCCTGCTTCTTTCAATGTTGGACTTTTTTCACTATAAGTCCACCCGATATTTCGAGAAGGCCATTTACGCACGTTCTTGCGAAACGTTTCCCAATAACCTCCTGTCATCGCAGTGAAATTATGAGGACAGAAAATATACTGCCAATCCAAAAACTTGTAATCAGAACTGATACTTGAACCGGAATCCCCAAACAAAGCCCAGATACGACTCGCACTATAATCTATGTTTGAATCTCCTAAAGGTAAAGGAGGAAATACACACCAGTTCTTATCCTGTATCCATACCCACCCGTCTTTAACTCGCCCTCTTAAATTACTCAATCGAATGTAAGCAAGACTCATAAAGAAGTTTGGTTCTACTTTTAACTCACTCGCCCTCGTCAAGTAAAGTTCTGCGTTTGTTTTTGTCATCTGGAACTTGTTCTTTCTTCTTGTTTTTACTCTGAGGTAGCCGTCCGCTCTTAATGTGAGCTATCAGCTGCCTGCTTACGCCTCCTGACTTTCTGCTCTTGCCTCCCATTGTTTTGTACCTCCCTTATTTTAATTATTTCATCATATAAACACCCTGCTATTAGGGCTACCATATCTTTCTTTTCCCGATTGAAACTCCGGACAATTATGAAAGAGCCTTCTGTTTCACGACCTGAGAATTCAAACTTAAGATCGTCTTCAAATTGAAATAGACTCGCCAAGTCATTTGTTTTTATTCCCACTGGACCGAAGCCTTCTTCCAACTCCAAAGTTCCAAATCTTTCCAATTCCTGTGTGACTGTTATAACTCCTCCTGAATAGATATTGCGTTGGACGATGGTGTAAGAACCTCCTTTTTCTCCCGAAAACTCAACATGACTCAAATCTGCATCCAATAAGCTCATTATGGCTTGATTCAACATTATCCCCTTTACCATTTCAGGAGCGGTAGTAACAAGATTATTGAACATTTGACGGACCTCTTCAGGAGAGTATTCCGCCCTTCCACAACTTTTGTTCCGTACGTGCCCGGCCTTTTTAGTTTTAAAAATGATTTTACCATCTACTTCTTCAAATTCAGAGCCTTCATAGTCACTCGCTCTGAAGGAGATTGGTTGAGTAAATGTTGGCTCTTTAGGTTTTAATCTGAACCGTACTAGTACGGTATGGTCGTAATTGAGAATGTAAATCTCCTTTCCATCCGCATATACGGAATTTCGAAGACCTCCATTCTGATCCATAATTTGGGCAAGAGCAAATATTTCCTCTACCACTTTTCCATTAGGTTCTTTAGCTATGTTCATATAATTTCATTTAAAAGTTTCTCCCTATAATCTTCACCTTTTACGTATGTCCAAATAGTTCCATCTTCATCCAGTCCTACTGCGGTTAATCCTGCCGCCCAGCGATGACTGTAGGCAACATTACCTTCCAGATTCCAAAGTCTTTTTACTTCCTCCTTGAGGTCTTCAGTAAGGAATCCCCCATGTTCCTCCACCCACTGTACATAATCCTTCCAACTGGTTTTCAATCCAATCCGCTCCTTTACAAATCTAGCAGCCATTACAGTACATCCGTAACTGAAGCCTCCCTTAAACCAATCCCCGACTTCACAACAAACAGACTGATCATTAGTTGGAACGTTCCCCATATCGAACGTACTACAACTGAATCCTCTTTCCCGGAATAAGTCCATAAACTTGCCTAGTAGTAGAGAACCCAGTGGTTGACTATCACATCCTGCTAAGAAAATGCGGTCAAAGTCGTATCCTACATTTATAAAACTTTGACGTATTCCTTGATTTTGGGCAGTATAAGAGTAGGTATCAAAAGTAATATGTCGCACTCCGGCGTTCCATACATCTTCCATGTACTTTTCAACCTCATCAGGATCGTCCGTAAGTAAGAACAAATAAGGTTCAATACGAGCCACTACACGAACTCCTGCAGCAGATAATTCACTCATAGCTTGTATTCTTTCTGAATATGTAGGAGCACCTGGTTCCAGTTTCTTTAACACTTCATCACTACTAGATATAAGAGTAATGTGAATAGCCGTCCCAGCCTTATTGTCAGCTAAAGCTCTCAAGTATTCATCTTCAGCCGGAAGTGCCGCCTTACTGTTTATCATTACCGGATATGAAATATCTTTTAGGTATTGAAGCATCTCTAAACTGATATGCTCCCGTCCTTCCTTCTTGAGAAAATCTTCAAAGCGGATTCCCATACGAACTGGAATCTCTAAAGCAAAAGCTTTATTGATACCTGTTAAATTCCTCTTCTCATCAAAAGACATAGCCCGATACTTCGCCATTTTATCCATCTCTTCCTTGTAATACGTAGGATTGCAATGGCGGAATCCCATCGTTTTACTGTTATCAAAGAAGGCCGTGTATAATGAAGCCCTAAAGGCATTGGCGTAACAATACGAACAAGCAAACGGACAAACTAACCCATCCCAGATGTCCATATTGAAAGGCATGGGACAGGCAGATGCCCTAACGGAGATTTCAAGAAATGAATTTATTTCCTCCGTATTTAACAAACGTTCCTGTTTACGCCATTCGTTATGGACTAAATTGAATTGGCTGTAATTCCGTTTTCGTCCTTTCTCTCTAACCTGATCCTCCTTACGGAATGTGGCCTTCAACTGATGAGACATTCCTCCCACAGCTCTTGCTATGATTTTTCTCAATTCCCAATAGTTCATCCTCTTAATTTCTTACGTTTTTCATATAATTTGCTCTCCCAGTCTTTCGGTAATTCTTCTCCAATCATAGTAGGTAACATTAACAATAACGCTTTTACATAGTCTATGCACATATCTACTGCTATATCAGCTCTCAATCCAGTAGATTGAGTAGTTTCCTCTCCAAACAGACCTTTAATCTTCCAAGGTTGTCCAGGAATGTACCCTTCCATTAACGCTTTGAAAAGATCATAATTCTTATCAAATTCACGAATTATTTTTCCGGTTTTCCTGTCTAGAATAATACACCCCTTGCTATAAGGTAAATTTGGTTTTAGAATGTAGTTCTCCTCATAATTATTTATCTTCCAAATCTTTATGAGTTCTTCATAAGTAAAGTGTTTAACCGTGCCTGACATTTTCTATAAATTTAAACATTATTTTCCTATATTCCAAAACAAAATTCGCTCTGGAATATACTGTATTTTTACTAACCATTCCCAAGCCTTCAGATCGTAGTATGGATGACATGGGAAAGGACATTCCTGATAGCTCCGCTGAGTGTACTCCCAACCTTTGTCTATCAGTTTCATTTTTACAGGGCTGTCCGATAATCCGAATTCAAATATACCAGCCTTGTTTTGAATAGACATTCGCTTTCTTTTCAGATTGCTACTACGAGTTAAGATACCATATAAAGTTACGGGGACACCTAAATCATGTAATCCCCTGAAGATTCCAGCGTATATTGTACCACTGCCCACGCTTACTACTACTGATTTGATATTTTCAGAAGATAAAGCCTGCATAGTTTCAATAGTCTCTACACGAGTGGCCTCCATCGTTTCCTCAAAAGGTAAACCTAAAGGGAGCATAATAGAATTCTTGTAGGTCCTCCGTAAGATGTTAGCAGCAATATGCACGTTTACAGAAGCCATTCCAGCCTGAATCGGAACTATGATTGGATCAAACTGTTTCCATTGCTGGCGATGGTATTTTAAAACTTCAGGGGTTTGCTTGTACTGAGGATCAAACAGAACAGCTTTTAGTCCCAATTCCTTACAGGCCCATGCTACTCCCCAACCAGCCATGCTAATGGACGTTTCAGTATATCCTACATATTCTATTCCTTCCCGTTTCAACCTGCGTAGGTGTTCGATTATACCTCTACATTTGGAGAATGGAGGAGCAGGAGGAGGAAAACATAAATCATCCCGTTTTACTAAGACATTATAGTGTTCTTCAATAGGAGTCATTTGATATCTTTTAGAGTGTAGAAATCTTTCGTATTTCCTTCAATAATAGATTTCCCCATATTCTCATCTCCAGTTCCATCAAAGGAGAGTTTGAATATTTCTTCTGGAGATTTACCACTCTGGTACAATTTCTTAAAGTGGTGAGTGTTGAAAGTACAAGGATTAGGAACATCCACTCCACAACACGTGTTCGCCTTTTCTACCCATGATAATCCTGAATTAACAAAGTCCGGGCATCCAAGTATAATGTTGTATTCCTTTGCCAACTCTAACAATCGGGCTAGAATTTTCTTCCATTTATCATCCTGATTATAGTACCAAATCTTTTCAATATCTACTCCAATATCATTCAGTCGTCGGGCTACAAAGGCGTTGAAATGAAAATTATAGGTGTTGTATCGGTTTATCTCGTAAGCCTTCAGAAGTTTTAAAGCATTCTCAAAATCTTCCACCGTATGGAATCCTGGAATGAAGGGTTCTCCATTCACTCCCACTGGGATTCCTAAACTTTTCCACCTATGAATTGATTTCAATCTGTCTTCTGGAGGAGTAGTTCTTTCCCGTTCCAATAGTTCCCAATCCTTCTCCAATCCGGGAGAAATCACAGGCATGATTGTAATCAATCCTCTACCATGAGCTCTCAATATATACCGATCATACTGTTCAAGCACAGAGGTGAACCGGGTCTGTATCACGAATGACCATTCTAATTCTGTAAGAATGTTAAATATCGGACGAGCTACCCGATGTTCCAGCTCTGCCATTTGGAACGGATCAGACTTGTTTCCCCAACGAATGGTTTTTCGTTGAGATAAAGCCCATGCTAAAGGAGTTTTTGGATGCTTGTTAGAAAGTCCAGAAACTAGCTTTCTCTTCAGTAGAGAAACATCCGCTGGTTTTAAATCCTGCCCCCACGTATGATTCAATCTGCGTAAGTAACAGTGCCAACAGTCTGTAAGACAGTTCCCGTAACTATCAATGGACAATGCGAGAGGACAGTACAGGCTGTCCCCTCGAATCGTCACACTGTTTTTTAACAACGCCTCCGACATTATTCCGTAGGGAATTTTACATCAAAGTGAGTCATTACCTTGGAAGCATACTTGATCATCATCGAGCTTTCGCTGTCGTTGGCGGAACCTCCCTTTTCAATGTAGACTTCGTTGGTTGCTTTTACCCAGTCCTTAACAGTCTTAGGTTTCTTTGTTTTCAGGGCATCACAGACAGCATCAATACGAGTGTATGATCCGGTCTTCCTGGGAGGTGGAGTCCTTTTTTCCTTCGGAGCTGCCGGTTTTTCTTTTCCTCCCTTGTCTTCTTTGATGATAGGAGCTTTGCTAGCAATATTCTTCTGATGAATCTTTTCTGCTACTTTCTGCTTTTCTTCCTTTTCCTCTTCATCATCGTCATCTTCTTCCTGCTCTTCCTCCTCTTCCTCTTCCTCTTCCTCTTCGGTTTCTTCAACCTCTTCCTGCTCCTCTTCTTCCTCTTCCTCTTCCTCTTTATTCCAACCAAGTTCAATCAGAACTTTTTCGGTTTCCTTCGAAAATTCATCATCCTTTTCGAGTACATCCGCAATCGCCTCCTTCAGGCCAGCGGTAATTTTCTTTACACCTGCTTTCAGGTCAATTGGAGGATCAACTCCCAATTCATTTACTTCAGCTGCTGCAGCTTTCAATGCTTTTTCGCTAATCATAATTTTTAAAAGTTTTGGTTTAACATTAAAACGTTTTTATGAAGATATTATACAAATAAATTTTTTCACCCGAAAATTTGCATATGCTATTTACTCTATTTGAGTTTCCTCCCACTGTGTTCCTGAACAATCTTCGGTTTGAGTATATTTCAACGCAAACTTCTTAAAACTCTTTCCTGCTGATCTCAATTTATCTTTTGAAATAACAAACCAGGCTTCTCCATCATCCACATTTTTCTTTTTATGATTTGTTATTCTGAAGATATTTTCTGCCATAGCTCCAATAGCAGAGGCCCCACGGAATCCTTTACTACCATCCTTCCCGGCATGGTGTAAAAGTAAACAGGCAACTCCCATCCCACGCAGGTCCCTGAGAAATGGATTAATTTTATTATTCCATTCGCTGTTATTGTTTTCATCTTCCAAGCCAAATAGAGTACTTGCACTGTCCAAGACAACAAGCCTATACTGCGGATGTCTCTTAAGCCAATTAACAATTTTTAACTGATTTTTCCTCTCCGACAAAATGAATGTGTCTCTTGTCTCTAACTGGTATTCGGGGATAGAGAGTACACGGATAGGGTAGTTCTGCCGTCCTAGCCATTCAAATTGGGCAATTCTTTTGAGCATTTCTACTTCCCCTAGCTCCCCGTCTATGTAAAGGCACCCTGTAGGATTTTTTACCTGCCACTCTCCGATCTCTGCTTCCTCACTGGTATAATCCTCCATTCCCAAAATATATGCTGCGGAGATTGTTAGCAGGGATTTACCCGTCCCAAAATTTCCATAAATTACTGTCATTTCACCCTCTCTAAGCCACGGAGCTATAAGAGGCTTGGGAGGCTTCCGCTTTTTATTTCGCATGCCTCTAACTGTCAGAATATAGTTATCCAGTCGCTGATCGTCCGATATCAACGGACGAAAATCCTGAACCATCCGGGAGGCTTCCTCTATTTTCCCGGCTGATATCAGGTCCTGAATGTTTTCAGATAGCAGGGAGTAATGCCTCTCGTTGAAATATCTTTCCGTTTCATCTATCAGAGGCTTGATATCTACCCCTTCCTGAGAATATTGAGAAGACAGGCCTGGAAGGATGTCCTGTTCTATTTCTTCTGCTACTGATTTGGGGAGCCTGGATTCTTTCAACTTGGAGAAGTAAAGAATCTCCATATCTGGACCTGGAGCCTTGTTATACTTATCAAAATATTCCCAAATCCATGTGGACAGGCGTTTTGCCATATCCGATTCCATCAAATCTATATTCCAAATGGCCCGAATCTTTTGACAGTATTCGGTGGAAGTTATGAGCCCAATTAAAATCTTTCGTTCTATCATGGAATATAAATTTCACCTGTTACACAATGATGATATTTACCATCTGGACCTAAATCATACTGAATACCATCATCTATAATGTAAGGTTTCATAAATTTTGTAAAAGGCTTATGCTTATCATCTTTTTTATTATTTCGCTCCCATGTGCGAATGGCAGCATGCCAATCCACCATATGGGTGTTACCCACTTTCCAACCCTTGGACGCATAAAAATCAAAAAAACTTTTTGCATCAACATTATTCTTTCTTTGGAAACAAAATTCTACTATCCATTCCAATTTTGGAGGAATAATATTTTTCTGTTGTTTCTCGCGGGCGGGTACGCCCGCGATAAGTATCCTAGTATTTTTATAGGTTGGATTTGCCAGCGCTGGCTTTTCCAGTTCTGGTGTGAGTCCCATACTTTCTAGGATATGCATATGTTCTTCGATGTTGAAATGATTAGGTTCATCAGTGTATGCCCAAAATATTCCTGCATACTTCTTTGTAACTTTGTCTTGATATCTAACTCTTTTTAAATAACCAAAGGACTCCAACTCGACCAAACCTGCCCTTATGGAGTCCTTTCCCTCTTTCATCATAGTTATTAAAAGTTCCAAGTGTGATTTCCACCCTATTTTGTTGGACAAAAGTATTGCAATAATTACTTTAGCCTTTGCAGAAATTTTCGGATTTCTTAAGAGTTCATTTGGAACCTGAGTAAACTGATGATGATAACTGCAATTAATTGCATCTGGGATGTTAAATTTTACAGATATTCTCTTCATAATCTTAAGGATTAAAAAAGAACTTGAAGATTTCGGTGACGGTCACACCTACTCTCTTCAAGCTCTCCAACTAAAAACCTTAAAAAAATGCCGGGTAAAATTTCTGACACGATGAGTCTCAAACAAGTTCCCGGTATATCATAGCTGACCGTCACTTTTAATTTCCTCCGCTAAATTAATTACTTATTTCCGAATAAAAAAATTTATTTATTACTTTGTTATACGTCAGTTAGTTAAGAATTGTACTCTGTATCTCCCCAACGTATACATTGTTATGAAATTCGTGTATGGTTATTACGAATTCAGGGCATTGACTCCTGCGTAAATAGAACCAGCGTTGATCTTCTGCGTCGTCAATATCGGGAGTAACAAATTCGTTTCCGTCCTCTTCTACTAGGTATGTATCATACCGCTTGTCAAATAGTTTGTATGTCTTCATTTGTCCTCTATTATTTTTAAGTTTGTCATGACAATATCTAAATAAGCCCCACAATCGAATCGTACAGCTCCGAAACGATCATAACATCTCCCATACGTACCTACTGCTACATCAGGTATTAGTGTACCTTCTTGACCTATCGTCAGTTTTGGATGATATTTAGTTAAATCTACTAACAATTTAACTCTTTTTCGCTTTCCGTAATACATTTTACTTTATGATTTGTTTTATTAAATAGTTTGCATCTTCCTGTTTCATTCCTCCAGGGTCCCCAACGATGGGAACGTGAAAGGCATCTACTCCTCTGAATCGAAGATCGGCCACTAATTTCTTCGCCTGAACGACGGCTTGAGGATCATCATCATACACTACTGCTACTCTCTTAAAGGTTTTTGCAATAATTCTGACTTGTTGAGGAATGTATTTTATTCCAAATGTTGCAAAGCTATTTACTCCTAATCTCCATACGTCAGTCGGTCCTTCTACACATATTCCAATATCTTTCCAGTACTCTTGCCTACCATAAATTATTTCCTTATGATGTATCAGTTCTCTGTCTTTGGGACAGGTAATATAACGTAATGGATGTTTATTAGTAATATCTCTTGATGTAAAGGATACTTCTTTTTGATCCCATACGATTGGAATAATGATACGATGTTTAAAATCTAATCCATCTAGTTTACTGATAGGACCTGTTCCAACAAGGTTCCAAAGCTTGCCTAATTCATCCGGGTCAAATCCTCTTCTGATAAGATATTGTCTATGGTTTGATCCCATTGGTTCTGTATAAGAAGGCATACGATGTGCCTTTATCCTAACCGTCGCTTCAGAGGATGGTCGGGACTTGGGGACTGTAAGGCCATACTGCTTTATAAACTTGCGGACTTCCGGTTCAGAAATATTTGTTAGCTTGGAGATAGTCTGAATTATCGGATGCCATCCACATCGCCAACAGTAATAGTAATTTCCGTCCAGGTCAAATCCTAGATGATAACCGGGATTCCCCGTACAAAAAGGACAAGAGGCGTTGATCCACCCCGGACGAGCATGGCGATGCCCTTCTGAAGCGTAATCAACGCCAAAGTCCCTATACAGTCGCTCGATATCCATTAAAACCTATACAGAGAATCTGATTGCTGAAGGTTTCTCAAGCGACATACGGAAGCCGTACCAAACGTTCCTACAGGCTCCAACCACAATTCGATTGTAGTTTTTGAAGAGTCTTCATATCCGAATATCTCGAACATCTTGCGAACGGTTTCGGTACATGAATAAGCTACTGAATTTTTACGGGGGGATTTGTCCCTCTTCTTGAAGCGTGGAGCGTTTTTAGGAGGGTTAAACAGGATGAAAGTACTTTGATTATCTTTCACCTGCATAGCTATCTCTGTTCCGTTAAGTTCCATTTTGTCCAACCATTTCTGGCTTATGAACAAAATTCCACCTGATGCCGTATCCTTATTTGAAAGGTAAATGGAAGCAGGAGTTCTCATTTCTCCTCTGCGTGAAGCAGTAGGTTTTTCATAATCAAAATTGAAATCAATTGGTAAGTTTGACATTTTTAATAGTTTTTAGTTAATATCTCGACCAAAATTCTCAGGGATTTTTCCCCATTTAACGTACAAAATTCCTTTAAAATCTCCGTCATCTGAAGTTTCAACATATCCTTTCTTACATAAGGAACTAATAACTCCAGAAGTAGTTCTTGGGGGCCATCTTAAAGCTCTTGTGATATCAGCTCCGTCTATACATGAATACCCAGGCTCCCCTTCTCTCCATGTAGATAACATTTTACAAAGAGCATCTAAAGCTTGATTTTCCAATGTAGTGAGTTCTTTGATAATTTCCATTTCTTTAAAGTTTTTAGTTATTATACAAATAAAAATTATTTCGAGTATGCATTTTTTAAATTACGCATTGCAACTCTAACGTCTTTCAATGTCCAATCGCTCTTTAAAAGCCTGTACCTTAACAGTAAACGGGCGTTGAGAGGATCCAAACACGAAAACTCTTCAGGGTGTTTTAATACTTCTTCAGCGGCCTTTTGAGCCGTGGATGATAGACCTTCCCAATAGGGAGAACCCGTTTGACTCCAACTTTTTATGGAGTCGATGGATTCTAAAGGTTCTGAATTCTTTTTCTCTTTCCGGATGTACAGTATCAATTCGTTTTTTACGAAGTTCCATACATACGTTGAAAGGGAAACTTTTTTAGATGGGTCATAAGATTTCAAGGCTCGTAAGTAATGATACGCAGCTTCTTGAAAAAGATCGTCCCAGTCAATCCCAGTAGAGTTATGAAAAGACCAAGCGATCTTCCGAATGAGATTAATATGTTCCATCTTTCTTTTGAGTATTACGCCTGTCTCTTATCTGACGTCGGTCAATATACTCATCTATTACATGTGACACGTCATTTAATTCATGCCATATGTAATTTATTTCCTCCTGATTAAGAAGATTATGCTCTATCATTCCTTTAATCAGGTCTAGCTTGTCGAAACAAAGTAATTTTGTGTAGTCCATAACTTTTTTCTAATTAGCAAATCTGACAAATTCCTTCGCTTGAAACCGGGTTATCATATCAGCTTTCATCATTTTAGTAGCTATACTTGCCCGATCTTCAGGATGTACGTACCGTAACAGGATAACATTATCCATGTTCCGTATTGCTTGGATCCAAAGCATAGTTCTGTCGCACGGGATTCCGGTATGGTATCCACGCACATTGCCTTCGGCTTCTCTTCTGATGTTAATCTGTTCTGTCGTCATAATATTTGTTTATTAATTCGGTTAATAAAGATTCTTGAGGGGTATCCCGTCCATCTAGAACGGCGTTGAGTACTTTCTTTTTCGCATCTAGTAATTCCGCCATTTCATATTCAATCGTATCCGTGGCTAGAAGATAATGCACAGTTACATTATCTTTCTGTCCGATACGATGACATCGGTCTTCGGCCTGAGCTAATTCACCTGGAGTCCAGGGTAATTCAAGGAAGCATACGTTTGAGGCCGCAGTCAGATCCAATCCAACGCCAGCAGCCTGAATGTTTCCTACAAATAATCGGACCTTTGGATCTGTTTGAAACTTCTGAACAGCATCATGTCGCTTTTCCATTGGAACTGAACCATCTATCTTAACAGCTACATTTTTGAAAGCTTCCATGATAGCATCTATGGCGAACTTATGAATAGCAAATAAGACTAACTTTTCGTTGTTTTCAAAATAATCTTCGATCCATCCTATTACCTGGGCTAACTTTCCCTTAACAGCAACCTGTCTCAGTGTCGCTATTCGAGTAATTATTTCAGCGTTGCGGGCACGATGGGCTGCGGATTGACCACGAGTGGATGAAATGAATTGAATAAAGTGGTTTTTAGCGAATCTGTATTCAGCTTCATTATCCAACGTTAAAGGAACATATGAATACATCTTCGGAGGTAGTTCAGTGAGAACTTCCGATTTCAACCTTCTTATCATTATGGTAGATGTCAATCTCTCGTGTAACTCCTTTGTATGAGTCGCTCCGGTGAAGTTCCATCCAAATCCATCATAATAGGCTCCGCAGTAACGCTGTGCAAACTTCCAGGCATCTGGAAACAATAAGGGAGAAATAATTCTGATAGCATTATACGCCTCAATAGGCCGGTTTACGATAGGAGTCCCACTCAATGCTATCACATGCGGGATTCCTTTACTTAACATCTTAATTGCCTTTGTTCT
>Ga0255345_1002766_pt1 | contig 21628 bp, 16 predicted proteins | sample wastewater_treat_6_FD_192415 | JGI IMG/M metagenome (GOLD analysis project Ga0255345, IMG submission 192415) | Wastewater microbial communities from Lulu Island WWTP, Vancouver, Canada - plant20 | ecosystem: Engineered > WWTP > Wastewater > Unclassified | place: Canada: Vancouver, British...
TTTGAATTATATCTTCAGACACATTGGTTACTATATTTTACAACATACAAGCATAGTTTTGTGTGAAAAATTTGGATAAAAAACAAAAAGAGTGTATCTTTGAAGTACCGTATCGCATTTGGTGAAACTTAACACTCTTTTACATACTGAGACTATTTTCAATTTCTAATGGCGTGCTGCTATTGGAAACAAGTAGGCAGATTACAAAGGAAATTGAGCACTCAAAACTTTAGATATCGAAGTTTGACTCGTAAATAGCGGTACGGTTTTTTTTGTTAGCGTAATGCTAACTTTTTTATTTCTACAAACCAGAAAACATTAACTATCAAACAATTACTACAACCCTCTCAATTCTTCTGAATACTTGTTTTACATATTTAAGAACAAGACAAATATATCGGCAATAAAATTTTGACAGAAACATTCTTTTAAATAACTTTGACGCCACAATATGAAGTAAGTTTTTTCCTACTTAACACCTATATTCATATTGAAACCAATAGTGCTTTTTTATATACTATGAAAGAATTTTTTACAACAAAATTTCGTACTTGGGGAGAATGGATTAAACAATTTATTAAACAATTGGTTGAATGGCGTAAGTATCGTTATCATCGTTTTAAAAATCTAGTTTGGTATAAAAAATTAGCCAATGCAACAGCAACATCTTTCGGTCTTTTTCTATTATTACTCTTATTAATTGATATCAATTTTTTGTGGTTGTTTGGGTCTTCTCCAAGTTTGTATAGCATAAGCCACCCAGACCAAAACATTGCTTCAGAAATTATTTCTGCTGACAAAAAAGTAATCGGCAAATATTTTACCGAAAATCGTATTCCCGTTACCTATAATGAAATTTCTCCTATTCTTATAAAAACGCTTATTGCTACGGAAGATGAACGCTTTTATGAGCATTTTGGCATTGATTTTCAGGGAGTAATGGCTGCTATAAAAGATATGACAAAAGGAAACGCACGAGGAGCTAGTACCATTACACAACAACTAGTAAAAAACATGTATAAAACGCGTAATCAATATTCAAAAGGATTATTCGGTTATATTCCATTTGTTAAATTACTGATAATGAAAGCCAAAGAATGGATCACTGCTGTTAAAATAGAAATTTCTTATTCGAAAGAAGAGATACTAACAATGTATTTTAATACGGTTGATTTTGGAAGTAATGCTTTTGGAATCCATACGGCTGCAAAAACGTATTTTAAAACGACTCCAGACAAACTCAATTACGAACAATCAGCTACTTTAGTTGGATTATTAAAAGCAACTACAACCTATAATCCTCGATTAAATCCTAAAAATTCAACTGAAAGGAGAAATGTGGTATTACAAAATCTTGTTTCGCAAGGTATCCTTACACAAATAGAAGCAGATTCATTAAAGGCTATTCCTATGAAACTTGATTATAGCGTAGAACAATCATACGATGGGAAAGCCTTGCATTTTAGAGCTTTTTTATCTAAATATTTAGAACCGTGGGAAAAACAAACGGGCTATGACATCTATGCAGATGGCTTAAAAATATATGTTACCATTGATTCGCGTCTGCAACAATATGCAGAAGAATCCGTTCAAAAGCAAATGCGAACAGTGCAACGGCGTTTTAATAGCCATTGGGGCAACGAAAACCCTTGGCAAGATGAAAATAGAGTAGAAATACCAGACTTTGTAGAAAAGATTGCACGTAAAACAACTACATACAGCAATCTGCATAAAAAGTATAAGGGGAATAAAGACTCCATCGATGTATATTTAAACCTAAAGAAGAAAACAAAAGTATTCGACTATACGTATGGAGAAAAAGACACATTATTTAGTGTTATGGATTCAATACGCTATATGAGTAAATTTATGCATTGTAGTTTTATGGCTATGGAGCCCACTAGTGGTGAAGTTAAAGCATGGGTTGGAGACATCAACTTCCCATTTTGGCAATACGATAAAGTAGGACAATCAAAACGACAACCAGGATCAACGTTTAAATTATTTGTTTATACCGCTGCTATGATGAATGGCTACACTCCTTGTGACAAATTAACCGATCAGCAAACCATTTGGAATTATGTAGAAAATGGAGAACCCAAAACATGGATTCCTCGCAATGCAGAAGTTAGGTATACTGGATACAACATGACTTTGAAAAATGCGTTTGCTCGTTCAATCAATACTATAGCCGTACAACTAGCTCAGAAAATTGGCATTCCAGAAGTGATTAAATACGCACATCTAATGGGAATAAAAACCCCTTTAGAAAATATGCCATCTACCTCATTAGGTTCATCAGATGTATCTCTACTTGAACTTGTAAATGCATATGCCACAGTTATTAATGAAGGGAAATACCACGAACCCATTTTAGTAACACGCATAGAAGACCGCCATGGAAGAGTAATTTACCAAGCTAATCGTACACAAAAACAGGTTATCCCCTACGAAACAGCTTTTTTGATGACAGAAATGCTAAAAGGTGGTATGACAGAAAGAGGAGGAACGACACAAGCCCTATGGGAGTGGGATTTATTTCACTATAACACTGATTTTGGTGGAAAAACTGGCACTTCATCTAACTATTCAGATGCGTGGTTTGTAGGTGTAACGCAAAATTTGATTGGAGGTGCATGGGTAGGTGGCGAACATAGAAGTATTCATTTCCGTACTGGAAATTACGGAGAAGGAAGTCGCACAGCTCTGCCAGTGTTTGCTTTGTTTATGGAAAAAGTATTAAAAGATCCCAATTTTAAACACTATCAAGGCAAGTTCCCTACAAAGCCAAAAGTTAAAATTAACAAGCCTTATAATTGCCAATCATTTGTACAACCAGACTCATTATTTCTTAGCACAGACTCATTGATTAATGATACGCTTACAGATGAAACTTTTCAGCCTGTAAATCCAGAAGAATTAAGCCCAAATGATAACTAAACAAACAATTATCTTCGTTTAGTTATCTTTGTTTGTAAAAGTGTTTTATTTAATATTGTATTGCAACCTAACCGTAACAGTGGCTGTTTTATATTTTGATGAGGTATTAAACGATCCGCCCCAGCTATATTCCTCTGAGGAATTTAATGCCACAATTTGAAATACGCCCATAGTAGAATTCTTTAAATTACCCAAACGAGCACCACCATTCTCAGCAATAGTTGTAGCACGAAGTTTTCCATCTTCTGTTGCTTCAGCCAACATAGCAATTTTTAAATCGGCCAATTTTGTATAATAATATTGAGGAGGCATTGAGTTAATTTCAATCCCTTGATTGATTAATTCGGTAATTTCGCGAGAAATAGTTTCAATTTTTGTAACCTGAGTAGAAGAAATACTTACTGTTTGTGTAAGAGTATAACCATCAAAAATAGATTGTGATGTGCCATTTTGATTGTATATATATTGATAATCTTTAGTAATATCAACCGCTGAAAAAGTAATATCCTTACTTTCAATTCCTTTTTTGGATAAAAAATCAGCTATTTTAGCTGTTTGATTTTTCAACCCTGCATAAGCATCCGTTAAACGAGAATTTTTCACGGAATAGTTACTTCGCCAAACGATTAAGTCTGATTCAAAACTACGTTCAGATAAACCCGTTACAGATATTGTATTATCTGTTTTATTGCGATTAACAAACGCGTTGGATAAAATAAACACGGATAAAATAATGCTTACAGCAACAATACTTACTGAAATAATTGATTTATTACTACTCATAATTTAAGGATTTTACTTTTTATTACAAATATAAAGGTAATATTTTGAGTAAAGATACATTTATGTATATTTTTAAAAGGGATAATGTAAAAAAGGAAACAATAGACTTTACTTTATTCTCGAATATCTTTAAAAATAGTATATGCTTTTTGTATCGTATCTATACCAGACAGCAACAGAGAGCGTTTCCCGTTTATTTCTCTAAACTGGGTATTGCGTGGATGCGTTTGAGCAAATAACAACATAGCACCAAAAGTTTCTGATTGATAATAGGGGGAAGATGGATTAGAGATAAAATAAGCAGTCAATCTACCATGCTTCATTTGAATTTTCTCAATACCCAATGCAGCACACAACCAACGTAAACGCACTACTTGTATCAATTCAATAGAGACAAATGGCAACGGACCAAAACGGTCGATCAATTCTTTCTCAAAATGTTGCAAATCTTCTTCGTTGTTTATCGTATCTAATCGGCGATACAAATCCATACGTTCAGATATATTCTGCACATAATCCGAAGGAAACAACAACTCAAGATCAGATTCAAACATACAATCAGCCACATAATTCATGTGATGTTCTATTTCTTCTGCAAACACATCAGCAAACTCTTCGTGCTTTAACTCATTCACTGCTTCATCTAATATGCGATGGTATGTTTCATACCCTAAGTCTGTTATAAAACCACTCTGTTCTGCTCCCAAAATATTTCCAGCTCCACGAATATCCAAATCTTGCATGGCAATATGAATGCCACTACCTAAATCTGCCAAGGTTTCAATTGCCTGCAAGCGTCTGCGAGCATCTGTAGGCAATATGGCTAAAGAAGGTGAAATTAGGTAACAAAACGCTTTTTTATTCGTTCTACCTACCCTGCCTCGTAATTGGTGCAAATCACTCAACCCAAAATACTGGGCATTATTAATAAACATGGTATTTACATTTGGGATATCAATACCAGATTCGATAATGGTAGTTGCTAATAAAATATCATATTCGTGATGAATAAAATCTAACAAAACTCCTTCTAGTTTCTCCGAATCCATCTGTCCATGACCTACAGCTATACGAGCATGTGGAACCAAGCGTTTAAGTTGCATTTCCAATTCAGGCAGATTGGATACCCTATTGTTCACAAAAAATACTTGTCCGTTGCGTGCTAACTCAAATTCAATGGCTTCGCGGATAACATCATCGTCAAAACGAATAAGCTCTGTTTGTACAGGATAGCGATTGGGCGGTGGAGTTGTAATCACTGACAAATCACGAGCTCCCATCAAGGAAAATTGTAAAGTACGAGGAATAGGGGTTGCCGTAAGAGTAAGCGTATCAAGATGAGAGCGTAATTGACGCAGTTTTTCTTTTGTCGACACACCAAATTTCTGTTCTTCATCAATTATAAGCAATCCTAAATCTTTAAATTCTAACTCTTTACTCAACAATTTATGAGTTCCAATAAGAATATCGACTGCACCAGTTTTTGTTTTTTCAATAATTAATTTTACATCTGATGTTTTTCGGGCTCTACTAATATACTCAACAGTACACGGAAACTTTTTTAAGCGTTTTTTAAAGGTATTAAAATGCTGAAATGCCAATACAGTAGTGGGCACCAACACGGCAACTTGTTTGCTATCGGCTACTGCTTTAGCCGCAGCTCTAATCGCTAATTCTGTTTTTCCAAAACCTACATCACCACAAATAAGCCTGTCCATTGGTTTGTCGCTTTCCATGTCTTTTTTCAAGGCAATAGTCGTCTTGAGCTGATCAGGTGTATCTTCGTATAAAAAAGATGCTTCAAGCTCGTTTTGCAAATAACTATCAGGAGAAAAGGCAAAACCCTTTTCGCTTTTGCGTTTCGCATACAAAGCAATAAGATCACGAGCAATATCTTTTACCTTTTTCTTTGTTTTCTCTTTTAGATTAACCCAAGCTGTTGTACCTAATTTATTTATCTTTGGAGGCTCTCCTTCTTTGCTTTTGTATTTGGAAATACGATGCAATGAATGGATATTTACAAAAATAATGTCATCATCTTTATACAACAGTTTGATAACTTCTTGTGTTTTTCCATTAATTTCTGTACGAATAAGCCCACCAAACCTACCCACACCATGCTCACTATGAACAACATAATCGCCAACTTGAAACTGCATTAATTCTTTGAGCGATAAAACCAATTTTCCCGCTTTTGTTTTTTGCGATTTAAGAGAATATTTATGGTATCTATCAAAAATTTGATGATCTGTAAAAACACAAATCTTCAAATCATTATCTACAAATCCTTCGTGAATGGTTTTATTGATGGGTGTAAACGTGATTGGAAAATTTTTATCTTCAAAAATATCTTTTAATCGTTCTGTTTGTTTGGGATTATCACTCAATACATAGATTTGATACTGTTGTGCTATATACTTCGTCAGACTATCAGCAAGTAAGTCAAAATTTTTGTGAAATATTGGTTGAATATTCTGATTGAGTGTAATAATGTGAGGAGAAGAAAAGAAAGGTGAATTTCCAAACTCAATTACTTTATTCCCTTGCCATTGTTCAATCCATTCTGTAGATAAAATAAATCGGGTTTCGTCATTTTCTTGGTTTATCTTATCAATTAAGTCTACTACGTATGGGGTATTTTTTATAGTATAGACGACCTTATTCGTGAAAAATTTGAATAAAGGAACTAAGGCATTTTCTTCTATATTTACGCTATTTGATACGATTGAGATATGCGTTTTCTTTTCGATTGACAATTGACTTTCAATATCAAAGGTACGAATAGTATCAATAGTATCTCCAAAAAAATCAATTCTAAAAGGGACATCATGTGAAAAAGAAAACACATCTATAATACTACCACGCACAGCAAATTGCCCTGGTTCATATACAAAATCTACGCGTTCAAAATCATATTCAACAAGCAATGAAATAACAAAATCGCTATCCAATTTTTCTCCCACAGCCAAATGAAGCGTCTCTTTTGACAAATCTTGTTGAGGAATTACTCTTTCAGCAATAGCTTCAGGATAAGTAACAAGTATCCAAGACTGTTTTTGAGAAATATCGTTTAAAGCTTCAGTACGCAACACTTGATTAGCAGCATCTTTTTGGTCTCCTTCACGCACTCGTTTTTTGTACGATGAAGGAAAATAATACACATCATCAGGGGATAATAATTGCAATAAGTCGTGATAAAAATACGCAGCCTCCTCAGCATCATTTAGGATATATACCGTATTTGTTTTGGCTAATATTGAAGATGCAAAAAAAAGAGCACACGAAGATCCACAAAAACCTTGTATACATACGTTTTTGTGTGAAGACTCAACCCACTGATTTATGCCATTTACAACCCGATGTGAGGTGAGTGATTGCGAAAATTCTTTAATATCCACTGAACAATTTTTGCAAAAGTACACAATTTTAGGTTAAAGATTAAAAAAATGAAGACAAAATCTCAATTTATTTACAATCCTTTATGTATCTTTGGGAACAAATTAAATAACCACTCAAATTCAGTAAATACTATCATGTCGGACAGCCTTGTTCTTATCCCAACCTACAACGAAAAAGAAAATATTGAGAATATTATTCGTGCAGTTTTTGCTTTACCAAAATCGTTTCACATTTTAGTCATTGATGACAACTCTCCTGATGGTACGGCAGATATTGTAAAACGGTTACAAGTAGAGTTCTCTACTCAATTACATTTACTTGAGCGAAAAGCCAAAAATGGTTTAGGTAGAGCATATATTGCTGGATTTAACTGGGCTTTGGCTTCTGCTTACGAGTATATATATGAAATGGATGCAGATTTCTCTCATAATCCTAACGATTTATTACGACTGTACGAAGCCTGCTCTCAAGGAGGTGCAGATGTAGCGATAGGTTCTCGATACGTAACTGGAGTAAATGTAGTAAACTGGCCCATGGGCCGTGTATTGATGTCGTATTTTGCATCAAAATATGTACGTTTTGTTACCGGCTTAGCCATTGCAGATACTACAGCAGGCTTTAAATGTTACAAAAGAGCTGTGCTCGAAACTATTGAATTGGATAAAATAAAATTTGTTGGATATGCTTTTCAAATTGAAATGAAATTTACTGCTTTTAAATGCGGATTCAATATCAAAGAAGTATCTGTCATTTTTATCAATCGCGAATTAGGAACATCAAAAATGAGTGGTAAAATATTTAGAGAGGCTGTAATCGGAGTATTACAACTACGGTGGGAAAGCTTCTTTAGAAAATTTCCACAAAAAAAATAATCACCCACAAATAGAACATTTTATATTGACATTATGTTACTTATCAGCAACGGTCGCATTGTAAACGAAGGAAAAATTTACAAAGCATCTATTCTTATAAAAGATGGCAAAATTGATGCCATTTATAAAGACGAAGTTCCAAAAAGTATAGTTGAAAAAGTCCACACAATTGATGCAGATGACTGCTGGGTATTACCTGGAGTGATTGATAGTCATGTGCATTTTAGAGACCCTGGACTTACTCACAAAGGAGATTTACTTACCGAGAGTAAAGCTGCAGCGGCGGGTGGTGTTACATCTATTATGGACATGCCAAACACTAATCCTCAAACAATTACCGTACAAGCCTTTGAAGAAAAATGCCAATTAGCATCTACTAAATCATTGGTAAACTACTCTTTTTACTTAGGTGCTACTAATTCCAATTTCGAAGAATTACAAAAGATTGATCCCTCCAAAGTGTGTGGCATAAAATTATTTATGGGTTCATCAACTGGAAATATGCTAGTAGATAAAGATTCATTATTGCATCGTATCTTCGAAGATGTGAAAATCCCAGTAGCTATTCATAGTGAAGACGAAGGAACCGTTAAAGCAAATGCTGCCACTTATAAAGCTGAATATGGAGAAAATCCGATTCCAATGAAGTACCATGCAAAGATTCGTTCAGCTGAGGCATGTTACAAAAGCACAGCTCTTGCCATTGAATTGGCAAAAAAATATGGTACTCGTTTACACATTTTGCATCTTAGCACTGCCAAGGAATTGGCATTATTTGATAATGTAAGTTTAGATAAAAAAAATGTAACGGCTGAAGCTTGTCCTCATTATCTGCTATTCGACGAGAACGATTATGATACCTTGGGTGCTCGTATTAAATGTAACCCATCTATCAAATCTACTCAAGACAAAGAAGCTTTACTGGCTGCTATTAATACACAAAAAATCGATACCATTGGCACTGACCATGCCCCTCATTTATTATCCGAAAAAGAAGGAGATGCTCTTACAGCTACATCAGGCATGCCCCAAATACAACACGCACTAGTAAGTATGCTCGAATTAGCTAAACATGGCAAAACTACCATCGAAAATGTGGTAGAAAAGATGTGTCATAACCCAGCCAAACTCTATCAAATAAACAAACGAGGCTATATTCGCAAAGGGTATTATGCCGACATTGTTATTGTGCAACGCAATGCTAGTTGGCAGGTAAACACGGATACTATTTTAAGCAAATGTGGGTGGTCGCCCTACGAAGGAAAAAAATTCTCCTCTAAGGTAACCTACACCATTATCAATGGGAACGTAGTATATAGCAATGGAGAATTTAACGAGGATACCAAAGGGCAAGCGTTAGAATTTACTAGGGCATAACAAGACCTTATACCGATGTTGCTGACAAACAGGCTTGGGCTTTGCTCAAGCCTTCTTCATTATTCGACAATACGACCAATATATCATTAGCAGCAAGTACTGTTGACCCAGTAGGTGTTAAATAATTTCCATCACGATGAATCATGGCTATATTCGCACTTTTGGGAAAAGACAATTCAGCAATTGTTTTATTAACAGCATACGCATTGGGAGCAATAATAATTTCTTGCATCGAAGCAGTTGGATACTCTGCTTTGAAAACCTCAGATGAAGATGATGTGGTTTCCTTTTTTTTGTCAGCTACCCCCAACCATTTTGCGACTATTCCCAATGTAGTCCCTTGTAGTAATACAGAAGAGACCGATACAAAAAAGACAATATTAAAAATCATATCTGCCTTATCAATACCTGCCAGTAATGGATATGTAGCAAACACAATAGGCACTGCACCTCGTAAGCCAACCCAAGAAATATAAAAACGGCTACGTATGGGCATTCTAAAAGGAAGCAAGCTAAGAAAAACACTTAAAGGACGAGCTATGATTATTAAAAATACTGATACCAACAATCCAATACCAACAACAGGTAAAATATGACTTGGAAAAACTAATAGTCCTAATGTTAAGAAAAGCACAATTTGCATCAACCACGCCAATCCATCATAAACTTTTAAGATAGTTCGCTTGTGTATTAAGTTTTGGTTGCCTAAATAAACGGCACATATGTATATTGCAAGGAAACCATTTCCACCAACAAAATTAGTTGCCGAAAACGTTAAAAACATCAGGGCAATAACTAACACTGGATATAAGCCTTCAAAATCTAATTTTATGCGATTGATAATAAGTTTGCTTATTCGTCCGAAAACATACCCCAAAATAGCACCAAAAACCATTTGCTGTAAAAACAGAGGAATAATAGAAACAACTGACATATCTTGATGAACAACCAAGGTTAAAAAAGCAATGGTTAAAACATAAGCCATAGGGTCGTTACTTCCACTTTCGAGCTCAAGAGTAGGACGTAAATTCTTTTTAAGAGATAAACTTTTTGACCTCAAAATTGAAAATACAGCAGCTGCATCAGTTGATGACACAATAGACCCCAACAGCAAACTTTCCACTAACGAAAAATCAGTAATTAGCCAAACAAATGTACCCAACGATATTGCTGTAATTAAAACTCCTACAGTCGAAAGCGTGATACCTTGCCACAAAACAGGCTTAACCTGATGCCAATTGGTATCTAACCCGCCAGAAAAAAGAATAAAGTTTAATGAAACAATGCCAATAAATTGAGCAATCTGAGGGTCATCAAAACGTATACCTCCTAATCCCTCAGAACCAGATAACATCCCTACAGCTAAGAATAAAATTAACGTTGGTACACCAAAGCGATACGATGTTTTACCTGCAATAATACTTACTAAGAGCAATAACGACCCAATTAACAGGATATTTTCTATATTCAAACTCATAGATTTCAGGCATAAAAGTATTATGCCTACAAAGATATAAAAAATCCGAAAGAAACCTTTTTACTTTTTGTTAAAGAACTTACAAAAAGTACGTATCCCACATTCGTCGCATTTGGGTTTGCGTGCCAAACAGGTATAACGACCATGCAAGATAAGCCAATGATGTGCTATAGGCAATAAGTGGTTGGGAATATTCTTTACTAAAGTCTTTTCACTTTGTAATGGGTTTTTTGCAGTAGTTAAACCAATTCTATTTGCTACCCTAAATACATGTGTATCTACAGGCATAGCTGGCTTCTTAAAAGCTACTACAAGCATCACATTGGCTGTTTTGCGACCCACACCAGGCAACTCTTGCAAACGCTCGGCATCGTCTGGTATAACTCCATCGTATTTATCTACTAATTGCTGAGATAAAGCTATTAGATGTTTTGCTTTGTTATTTGGATATGAAATACTTTTGATAAGAGCAAAAACCTCTTCAAAAGAAGCTTTAGCCATAGCTTGTGGAGTAGGAAACGACTTAAATAAAGCCGGAGTTGTTAAATTTACCCGTTTATCTGTACATTGAGCAGACAAAACAATAGCTACCAATAATTCAAATGAATTTGTATAGTGGAGTTCTGTTTCAGCGACAGGCATATGTTGTTGAAACCACTCAATAACACCCTTATAACGCTCTTTAAGTAACATACACAAAAAATTTAAGCCATATCAGCCGTATCTTTTACGTCAATTTCATTTCCATCTGTATCAAAAAAGCCATATTGCAAATAACTATAGCTTTGATTGGGTAACACTTTAAAACCTATGCCAAACTTGAGTATCCATTTATTCTTAATACTCATGATACCCGCATTAATAAAACTATACACAAAAGGATGTACAAAAAGAATACATTTTCGTATCTTCATAGTATTCTTAATTTCATTTAATTTTGTCTCCAACATATCCACAAAAAACAGGGAGGAACGGATTTTACCATTTCCATCACACGTTGGACAGGTTTCTTTCGTATCTATAAGCGTCTGTGGTCGAACACGTTGGCGTGTAATTTGCATTAAACCAAACTTGCTTAATGGTAATATATTATGTTTTGCAGAATCGTTTTGCATCCGCTCCTTCATGCGTTCGTACACTTGTTGCTTATGCTCATTTTCTTGCATATCAATCAAGTCAATAACAATAATACCACCCATATCACGTAATCGTAATTGCCTTGCTACCTCATCAACAGCAGCTAAATTAACCTCTAACGCATTGGTTTCCTGAACATTACCAGCTTTAGATCGATTCCCACTATTTACATCAACTACATGCAATGCCTCTGTATGCTCAATAACCAAATAGGCACCGTTTTTGAAAGGAGTAATCTTACCGAATGAGGATTTAATTTGCTTGGTGATATTGAAAGCATCAAAAATTGGAATATCATCGGTATATAGCTTTACAATATCATTTTTTTCGGGAGCTATCAAACCTACATAAGCTTGTATTTCTTCGAAAATAGTTTTCTCATTCACATAAATGTGTTGAAAATTCGGATTAAAACTATCACGTAGAATAGTTTCAGCCCTACTCATTTCTTTGAGGATTAAGGATGGAAATTGTTTGGCTTTCTGAATATTTTCAATAGCTTCTTCCCATCTTTTTTCTAAAATCTTCAGTTCAGCATCTAATTCTGCCACTTTTTTGCCTTCAGCAACAGTGCGAATAATAACACCGAAATTTTTGGGTTTTATGCTAACTAATAATTGACGAAGTCGATTGCGCTCTTCTTCCGATTTAATTTTTTGAGAAATGGAAATCTTATTTGAAAAAGGCAATAATACTAATGATCGTCCAGCTATAGATATTTCGGCTGTTAGTCGAGGACCCTTAGTTGATATGGGTTCTTTGGTTATTTGCACCAAAATTTCCTGACCAGATTTTAAAATATCAGCAATAAAGCCATCTTTCTCTAAGTCAGGTAAACCAGAATTTTTTTGCATTGAAGGTATTTTCTTCCTGTCATTGACCAGTGTTTTGGTAAACTGTGCAATAGAATGGAAATTACTACCTAAATCTAAATAGTGCAGAAATGCATCTTTATCATATCCTACATCTACGAACGTGGCATTTAATCCAGGCATAATTTTTTTAACTTTTGCTAAAAAAATATCTCCTACGGAAAAAGACATATCACGTGGCTCCTTGCTAAATTCAACCAAAGTATTATTTTCCATCAATGCGATAGAAATATCTTTAGATTGAACATCAAGAAGTAAAGTGTTATTCATATAGTATATAAATGTGATGTATTGGTATGCAGAAAGAACAAACTCAAAACAGATAATTTAAGTTTGTTCTTATTGTGCTTAGTTGTTTTAGAAAGACAAAAAAATCATTTTTTCTTTTTATGTCTATTTTTTCTTAGTCTTTTTTTACGCTTGTGAGTTGACATTTTATGTCTTTTTCTTTTTTTTCCGCTTGGCATATCCGTATTCTTTTATAACAATTAAATAATTTTATTTTTTTACAGCCTCAACAAAAGTTTTAGCAGGCTTAAATGATGGGATTGAATGTGCTGGTATAGTAATGGTAGTATTACGAGAAATATTACGAGCCACTTTCTCTGCTCTTTGTTTTACAACAAAGCTACCAAATCCTCTTAAATACACATTTTCGTTAGAAGCTAACGAATCCTTCACTTCATCCATAAATGATTCAACTACTCTCAACACGGTAACCTTATCAATACCTGATTTGTTTGCGATTTCGTTAACGATTTCTGCTTTAGTCATTTTAGTCTATTTTATAGTTATACTTTTCTTTTAAAAACGGACTGCAAATATAATACTTTTAGTTTCAATAATCTACATTATTCAAAAAAAAATAATCTAAAAAGTTGAATGTTTGATTTAATTTGAAAAAATAGCTACTTTTGCTACATATAATATACGACATTGACTTTTAGTGAAATAATAATAGATTGGTACCAGGTAAATAAACGGAATTTACCTTGGCGTAATACCAAAGATGCTTACACTATTTGGGTATCAGAAGTTATTTTACAACAAACGAGGGTAGTGCAAGGTCTTGCTTATTTTATACGTTTTATCGAACGGTTTCCAACTGTTATTGCCTTAGCACAAGCTGATGAAGAAGAGGTTTTGAAGTATTGGCAAGGGTTAGGATATTATTCGAGAGCTCGTAATATGCACAAAGCCGCACAGCAGGTTGTGGAGTTGTATGATGGTATATTCCCTACTCATTACCCCCACTTACTTACCTTACAAGGCATTGGCGAATATACCGCGGCAGCTATTAGCTCTTTTGCAGCCAACGAGGCGCATGCTGTAGTAGATGGAAATGTGTACAGGGTATTAAGCAGGGTATTCGGTATCTTTTTAGCTATTAATAGCAACGAGGGCAAAAGAGAATTTACGAAATTAGCACAATCTTTACTCCCCACACATCAAGTAAGCACTTATAACCAGGCTATTATGGAGTTTGGAGCGTTGCAATGTGTTCCTGCTCGTCCATTGTGTTCAACTTGTCCATTGCAAGTTATGTGTTATGCATATACCCATCAACACGTAAGTTCTTTACCCAAAAAAGAGAAAAAAACTACAACGAAAACACGTTATTTTTTTTACTTGGATATACGTAATGGTGAATATACGTATCTTCAAAAAAGAACACAAAAAGATATTTGGCATAATTTATTTGAATATCCACTAGTAGAATGTGATAAGGAAACATCTATAGAAAACGTTATCAATAGTGAAGATTTTCAAGAAATAGTAGAAAAATGTGAGAAAACATCTATTCACAGTATCTCAAGTGAAATAAAACATGTTCTAAGTCATCAAATTATACGTACTATTTTTATCCGTATACACATAGCAACTGACAATTCACTACTACAATCATTATATAAAATAAATAGTCGAGACATAGAAGACTATCCTATATCTCGACTGATGCATAAGTATATTGAAAAGATTACTAACGAAACCTAAGTAACTATACCATTTGCTCAATATTCCAAACAAATGCTCTAACGCCTACTTCTTTATTACGTTGATCTAGTTTTTTAACAGCAATCAATAAATCATCTACTTTTTCGTCAGGAATGATTGTCATAACTGCAGAATTCATTTCTGGCCAAGTATGTGTACCACGACGCGGTTCTCCATTCATACTGCCTACTCCTTGCACATTTTCCCAAAAGGTAAAGCCTCTAATGGATAATCTATCAAGCATATATTCTACACGTTCTGTATTAGCTTGATTAAACACAATAAATACTGACTTCATATGGTGTATTTTATTTTCTGGTAATTTTAACTATTCTTTATTCACTGGTTTATCAAAGAACGTAAATGATTTACGTAACTTTTCTTCTTTATTGCGTTCTCCTCTACGAGACATCACAGCATACAATGTTGGAACTACGATAAGAGTTACTAAGGTAGAAACAACCAGACCTCCAATTACTACAATCCCCATAGGCACCCATGTTTCAGAGCCCTCGCTAGTGCTTAATGTCATCGGAATCATCCCCAAAATAGTAGTTACAGCGGTCATTAACACTGGTCGTAAACGTGACTGCCCTGATAAAGCAATAGCTTCATTTAGCTCATTTCCTCTATCTCTCATTAAATTGATATAGTCGACTAACACAATACCATTTTTTACCACGATACCTACCAATAGTACCACACCTATTGCCCCTATTAAATTAAGTGATGTCCCGGTAATCAGCAATGCCAAAATAACACCCGTAATAGCAAAAGGAACGGACATCATAATTATAAATGGTTTGGAGAAAGATTCAAACTGCGATGCCATTACAATGTATACTAAAATTACAATCAATAAAAACAAGGTAGCAATATCAGCAAACGATTCCTGTTGTGTTTCATAATCACCACCAACTTGCACTTGTACTCCTTGTGGAACACTAATTTGTTTTACCTCTGCCTTAATTTGTTCAGCTAATTCACCGAGCGACACACCCTCTGGCGTAGCAGATACGGTTACAATACGTTCACGACGTTTACGTTCAATATTTGGTGGTCCCCAATATTCTTTAATATCTGCCAACTCTTTTAATTTCAATAATTTACCTTGCATCGTAGCAATATTTAACTCTTCGATAGAAGTAATACTATTACGATGCTCCTCTGTCAATCTAACCAAAATAGGATACTCATCTCCCTGCTCTTTAAAATTACCGGCTGACATACCATTTACTCTATTGCGAACATAAGATGCCATCATCACTGTATTAATGCCGTGGCGAGATATTTTTTCTTTATCAAGCTCTATTTTTAATTCTGGTCTATCTTCTTCTCTATCAATATCAACATTACGAGCACCTGATAATTTTTCCATTCGTTGTTTCAATTCTGCCGCCACTGCATTAGTTGCATCAAAATCATGACCAAAAATCTCTACTTCAACATTATTACCACCCATAACACCGCCAAACCTTGCAGTAGATACATCGTATGTTATTACTTCGGGTAAGGTAGCTAAGTCTTCTCGAATTTTTTCAGCAATTTCAAATATCGTTCTTTCTCTATCATATTTTTTAGATGCCCTAACCATCATAACAATTTTATTATTGGTAGAAGAAATAAATAGAGAAGAAAAACCTGTTTCATCAGGCGAACCTGTTGACGTCGATATTAATTGTATTTCTGGAGCAATCTTGGCAATCCTGCTTTCTATTATACGTGCTGTTTTACTTGCTTCCTCCAAGCGTGTACCTCGTTGTAATTCAATTGTTATGGTAAGCCTTCCTTCATCATTTTGTGGCATAAAATCAGTACCTATAGCCCCCATAAAGACTGGAACTAAAGAGCCTACAAATATAAGCACTGCAAGCGTTAGCGTTATCGCCTTATTTCGCAAGCACCAACGTATAATATTGGCATATATGGCATCTATTTTGTCGAGCAGTTTTACAACCGTATTTTGATAACTAAATCGTTTTGCTTCACTCGTTTCATCTTTCTTTTTTATCGTCAACATCATAGCAGACAAACTAGGAGTTAGCGTAATAGCTACCAAAGTTGAAACACATACAACAATGGTTACAATCCAACCCAATTCTTTAAACATCACACCAGCAATACCTCCTACCAAGGTTAACGGTAAAAATACGGCTACAATTACCAAGGTAGTAGCGATAACAGAAACCCACACCTCGTTGGTAGCGTAAATAGCCGCCTCACGAGGGCTAGAACCTCTTTCGATATGTATGTTTATATTTTCGAGCACCACAATTGCATCATCTACCACCATACCAATAGCTATGGATAAAGACGAAAGTGAGATAATATTTAACGAACTTCCTGTGTAATACAAATAAATAAATGAAACGATTAATGATATAGGAATAGTAAGTGATATAATAAATGTTGCTCTCCATTTACCTAAAAAGAAAAGTACAACAAATACCACAAAAATAAGTGCATACATGATTGTTTCTGACAATCCAAAAACTGCGTTTTGTATAACTTCAGAAGAGTCATAAATAATTTCAAAATGAATATCAGGAGGCAATGTTTTTTGTACTTGAGCAATTTGTTCGCGTACTTTTTTAGCAATTTCTACCGTATTGGCACCAGATTGTTTCATAATAATCAATCGGGCTCCATCTTTTCCGTTAATCTTTTCTTCTAAGGTAACATCTTTAATAGTATCTCTAACTTGAGCTACATCTCTTACAAATATTTGCTTACCATCATACGTTGAAGAAACAACAATATTATTAATATCTTCGCTTGCTACATATTCTCCTTGTACACGCAATTGATATTGTTCTTTTCCCATTTTAACGGTACCTGAAGCCAAATTCATATTGTTATTGACAATAGCAGAACCTACCGTTTCTAAGCTTAATCCGAATGAATTTAGTTTCGTTGGATCTATATCTACATATACATAACGCTGAGGGGATCCTAATAAAGAGATATTTCCTATCCCATCTATTCTATTTAATACGGTTATTAAGTTATCTTCGATTATTTTTTTTATACCAGGATAGCTATCTTCGGCAGTTACAGCATATTGCATAACAGGCATCATGCTGGCATTAAGCTTGATAATCATAGGTCGTGAAGCTCCATCTGGAAGAGCATCATACACAAGGTCGATAGAAGACCGCACATCGTTAAGTGCCTCATCTAAATTGGCACCCCACTCAAATTCAAGCGTAACAAAGGATAAATTATCTTTAGATGTTGAATAAATTTCTTTAAGCCCATCAACAGAGTTAAGGCTATTTTCCAAGACCTTGCTCACATTTGTTTCTACTTCCGTTCCGTTTGCTCCAGGATACGAAGTCATAACCGTTACTGACGGTATTTCTATTTCCGGAAACCGATCAATCGGTAGTTGTATTAGTGAATACAACCCCATAATAATAACCCCAACAAAAATCAATATTGTTGTAATAGGCTTATTTACAGATGATTTATATATACTCATGGTATTGTTAAATTTCTATTCGTTTACAACATTTACTTTTACACCATCTACTAATCGAGCTTGTCCCACTACCACTAATTGGTCTCCCTCTTTGAGTTCATCAGATAAAATTTCTATTTTATCATCATAGCGTTTCCCCATTTGTACTTTTACACGTTTCGCTACTCCATTGTTATTAACATATACATAGCGTTCGTTAGAGCCTTGTAGTTTTAAGACTGCTTGATAAGGTACTACTTTAGCATTAATTTTATCAAAATCAACTCCAATACGTGCAAACATTCCTGGTCGTAATACTCCGCCAGCATTCGAGATTTTAATTTGCACCTGAAAAGTATGTGTAGTAGCGTCTATCACAGGCGAAACAATTTCTATTATTCCCTTGAATTCTTTGTCAGTAAACACATCCGATGTAATTGCCACGTTCATACCTTCTTTAATGGATGGATAGTAACTTTCGGGAATATTAATATGTGCTTTCAAATTGGCCATATCTACTAAAAGTAAAATAGGTGTTCCAGCATATAATTCTCCATTTTCATAATTTTTAGCAGCTATAACACCCGAGAATGGTGCTCTTAAAAAGGTATTCCGTTCTAAATTCTGAACATTTGTTTTTAGTGATTCGTATTGAGCCTTTGTTTGATCATACGTTTGCTGTGCTATATTACCTGAATTATACAACGTGGAAATACGTTGAAAATCGACTGCCACATTATCAAAACTCACTTTTGTTTGCAAGTAAGTAGTTTTGTCCATTTCTACTAACAATTGATTGGCTTGCACCTTAGAACCAACTTCTACATGTATTTTATCAATACGCCCAGCCATAGTAGGGGCAACCATTACCTTATTGTAAGGCTCTAATGTGGTTGAAAAATCAATTTTTCGAGCTATTTCTTGCGTTTCAAGAACAGCTGTTTTAACATTTTCGACACGAATTTCTTCTTCCTGTTTTTTTTCTGCTTTAGGCGTGCATGCATTCAGTAAAGCAATTACAGCCAACATGAGCATTGATATTTTTATTCCTTTTTTCATCTTGGTAACTATTAAGATTGGTTTAGTTTAAAGTTTGTTTATTAATTGTTGTAATTTAGTTTTTGCCATTAACATATCCATTAAAGCACTGATATATTGACTTTGAGTAGATAATGTATTATTGCTGATAGTTGACAATTCAGTACTCGAAATCATTCCCTGCTCGTATTTTTGAGTAGCATTTGTTAAAATACGTTCGTATAAAGCCACGTTTTTTAGTTGTAATTCATACGATTCAATAGCTGAAGTCAAATTATAACGCAACTGTTTTTCTTCCATTAACAAGGCATCCACTGTTTGTTCTTTGTTTAATTTGGCAGTTTGCAAATCAAATTGAGCTTGTTTTACTTTGGCATAACGTTCACCGCTTGAAAACACAGGAATACTAATGGTAACTCCTACCAAATTAGGTGGAGTCATATCAAAGCCAACCGCTTTATCAAAATGTGTTTTCTTCGTATATTGATAAAAACCAGTGAGCATCGGTGCGTACGCCCATTGGTTTAATCGAACTTTCTTTTGATTCATTTCGATAGATTGTTGCAACAGTGTAACCGTATAATTTTGTGTCATATCAAACGATGTAGCCAATAGTTCATTGGCAGATTCTTTGTTTGTAAAATCTTTTAGCGTATTTTTCAATGAAAGTGGCGTGTTATTATCAACACCCAATAACAGCCTCAAGGTATTGTATGATAATTCTACATTCCTTTCTGCCATACGTATTGTATTTTCAATCATACCTACTTGCACTGCTAATTGATCAGCATCTGTTTGTTCTGCCATACCTACTTTTACAAGATTAAGCGAAGAATTGTATAGTTTGCGTAAATTTTCTAAATTACCTTCAACTATTTTTTTTGATTCTTCAGACACTAATATGGCATAATACGCATTGGTTACATTTGTTTGCAAGCTTAATGCATCCGACAACGCTGAAGTTTGCGACATTTGTTGAGCTATCTCGCTCAGCTGCACTCCTACTACTTGCATACCACTGAGTGCAATGGAAGCCTGAGCGGTAAAACTCCCCTCGGGATTCATAGCAATTGGTGTACCCATTAATGACATTTTATGACCCAGATAATTATTATAGCCCAATGATGCATCCACTTTTGGTAGCAAACTAGCAATAGACTGCCATTTGGCATAATCAGCTTTTTGAATGGCTAAATTGGCTTTTTGAATTGTTTTATTATAGTTTAGAGCGTACTCTTTTGCCTCATCAATGCTTATATGCAAAGATTCTTGAGCTATACTATGCACCGAATAGCCAAGAAAGAATGAGGCGAACAATAGAAATAATTTTCTTTTCATCTGATATGTTTTTATTTTTTTATGTTAATAATGATGTATAATACAGTAATCCTTTTTCGTTGCACACCATACGCAAATAACTATCAACCATAAAATCAATGATGCCAAGTTTGGTGTATTTGCGAGGATGCTTAATGGACATATTAATAAAATATTGCAAGGAAACAGTTAACGACTGAGCCGTGAATTGAACATGAATATCTTCTCTAAAAACACCTTGTGCTATTCCTTTTTCTATCTGAGTAAGAAACATTTGTTCTGTATATTGTCGTTTTTCTACAGAAAAGGTATTGTATATTGAGGGATAATATTTTATCAAATCATTAAAAAATCTCTCATGTTTTTTTTCCTCTTTTCCGTTTTTTATCAAGGTTTTCATCCTCAAAATCTCATCAATCACATTCGTAAACTCTTGGTTTTGGAGCATACAATGATACTCTTGGTGATGTGTGGTAAACGTTTCCATAACAGCCATTACTAATGCTTCTTTTTGCCTGTAATAACTATAAAAGGTTTTTTTAGAAATACGTAAATCATCACAAATATCATCTACGCTCACACTTCTAATACCTTTTTTAACAAAAGCATTGGTAGCAGTCTTTAAGATTTCTTGTTTAATTTTGTCCATATACTAAAAATACATTTGTCTCTTTCACTCTGAAATAGGACGCAAAGATAGAATACGAACAATAAATTACCACAAACATTAATGTTAAATTATTGTAACAAACTACTAAACACTGATTATCAAACAATTAATGGAAACTAAATATTGGTTACAGTTTCCAAGTTTCCATTTCGAAGAGCAAAAATTAGATAAAAAACAACACTTTTAGAGTGAAACCTCATTAAGAATTGAAATTTAAATCATTAGTATGATAAATTATACCAAATTTGACAATAAACTTAGGAAAGAAAAATTCTATTCTGCAAAAACAAT
>Ga0255345_1002770_pt1 | contig 21587 bp, 24 predicted proteins | sample wastewater_treat_6_FD_192415 | JGI IMG/M metagenome (GOLD analysis project Ga0255345, IMG submission 192415) | Wastewater microbial communities from Lulu Island WWTP, Vancouver, Canada - plant20 | ecosystem: Engineered > WWTP > Wastewater > Unclassified | place: Canada: Vancouver, British...
GATGAACATGGTCCCCTGTCCCACCCGGCTCCGGATCTCGATCTGCGCGCCGTGCTGCTCCAGCACCTTGTGGGCGATGGACAGCCCGAGCCCGGTTCCCTCGGGTTTGGTCGTGAAGAAGGGGTCGAAGATCTTCGAGAAATGCTCCCGCGGGATGCCGGCCCCCGTGTCGCTGATGTAAACGCTGAGGTAGCGGCTCAACTCCTTTGTCTCGCCCCCGAGGCGGCTTTCGACCGTCACGGTGCCGCCCTCGGGCATGGCCTGCAGGGCATTGAGCAGGATGTTGACGAAAACCTGCTGGATCTGGCGGCTGTCGAAGGTGATGTCCGGGGCCTCGGCTGCGAGCTTCTGGACGACCCGGATCCCGTGCTTCGAAAACTGGGAGTCCATCAGGGAGATGGCATCCTCGACGGCGCGATGGATGGATTCTCTCTTGAGTTGCGGCGGCGCCGGACGGCTGAAGTCGAGCATTCCCTTCACAAGGCCCTTGATCCGCTCGACCCCGGCCAGGGAATTGTTGATGATCCGGATTGTTTTCTCATCGGGCTGGATGCGCTTGGACAGCAACTGGATGTTGAAGTTGATGCTGGCCAGGGGGTTGCGAATCTCGTGGGCGACGCCGGCGGAAAGCTGCCCCAGCGAAGAGAGACGGTCGACCCGCCGCATCCACTCCTCCGTCTTCTTGGCCTCCGTGAGGTCCGTCGCGATGAGCACCGCCCCCAGAACGGTTCCGCCCTGGCTTTTAAGCTGTGACGTGCTGACATCGAGAATCGTCCGCGCCCCTTCCCTGCGCTTGACGACCACTTCCCGGCCGTCGGACGTCTTGCCGTCGATGGCCTCCCGGATGATGGTTCTCAGGGGTTCCCCGAAGACTTCCGAGGCCGGTTTCCCGACTGCCGCGCCGGGCTCCAGGCAGAAGATCGACTCGGCCAGGGGGTTCACCATCCGGATCGTCCCGTCGCAGTTGACGACGAGGATACAGTTCGGCGAGCTCTCCACGACGTTTTCCGCGAAATTGCGTTCGTTGACGAGCTGCTCGTAGAGGCGCGTGTTCTCGATGATGATGCTCGCCTGGTTGGCGAAGATGGAGAGATGCTGGATGTCCTCCTCGGTGAGGACCAGAGGATACCCCCCGCGGTCCGCTTCGATGAGACCGATGACGGAATCCCGGAGATTCAGGGGGACGGCGATAGTGGCGAAGCGGTTCTGCTTTTCGCTCACTTTCCGGTCCAGGTAGGTCACCCGGCTGTCGGCGCTGTAGTCCCGGATGTAGATCGTGTTCCCCGTCTTGACCACGAGAGTCTCGATGCACTCGTGGCGCTCCAGGTTGAAGGGCCTCTGGAAGGCGATCTCCATCTCCTCGGGGGCGAAACCGATCTCGTACTTGCACTCCAGAAGCCGCTTGTCCTTGCTGACCAGGTAGATCGCGACACGGTCGTAGCCGAAGACATGGGCTGTCTCCTCGACGATGGCGGTCAGGACGCTGTCCAGGGAAACGGGCTGGGTGAGCAGGCCGCTGATCTTGTGGACCGACGACAGGAGCCTGTCTCTGGCGTAAAGATCACCCTGGTACTCCTGGGGCTTCCAGGAGGATATCTTCTGATTATCCTTCGGATTCGAGGCCTTGCGAGACATGATTCCCCTGGTGCGGCCGGTTTTCCTCACCCCATCGCGATGATACGCTTCTGTGCCCGGACTGCAAGGCTTTTCTTCGCTGAAGACAGGGTGATGCGAGAGCAACCGCTGGGGCGGGCCCGGGTGTTTTTTTCGGGGTCAAGTTTGTCTTGAGCCGGCGAAGGGCACGCCGCCGGATGGACCGCGCTTCGTTTGTCAGCGGATGGACAGGGTGGCGAACAGGCCGCTGAGGGTGTAGATGGCGACGACCCGGACTTCCTCGTCCCGCTCGATCCGCTCCAGCTGGGCATCGATTTCGTCGAAGACATCGCCGATATTGTCCACCTGCGCCGCGATGATGCCTACAGGCCCCCGCTTCGTGTACTTTATGGGGCGCCGGGCGAGCCTTCTGACCCGTGCTGTGTTCCCGCCGGCGGGCCCGGCCTGCCTTACGGGGATTGCGTCATCCGTCATCACTTCCGCCACGCGCGCCCGGGTTATTCCGGGACAGGCGGGGATCGGGTCGGCAAACCGCTGATAAGTCCTTGTGAAATTGTTCAGCCCTTTCATGATGCCGCCTCCTCTCGCGTCTTCCGTGGTGACCTCCTTAAGAGCAATCGTCGTGCCTGACCGGCCAGATTTGTAACACATTGATATTGTTAATCATTTTATGCACGCGCCAGCGGCTTTTATCATCAAGAATGAAGCACATCCTCCATCCGTCGGGGATGCGCAATCTGCCATTGATGAATGGTTAGTCATTTCATAGAGTTGGAGAGATTCCGCAATTGCTTCATCGGCGAAGCAATTGCTTCATTCGCCGAACGCCTGTCCCTGAGCGCAGCAATGTGATATGAACATCCCGGGAAAATGCTTGAAGAACTGAAAAAGCAGACAGATGCCATTGGCGGGCTGAAGGATCAAACGGTCGCGTCGAGGGGGTTCGTCCGGTGGCGGAAACGGACGGAAGCAACCCTGAAGGCCCTTTACGGGGACGAGTCGGCAGAGGTCCGCGAATTCACGTCGATTTATTACACCCCTCTTTTTCTCACCTGCCGGATGGGCGACGAGGCCTTCGACGAGGCCTATCGTAACGGCCTCGAGGAGGCGCGCACTCTCCTGTCTGCGATGGTGGAAAAAGTCAAGCGGCGGTCTTGAGGGGCTTTTTCCGCCACGACACCCAGAGGGTGAGCATCCGGGTGGCCGCCATGGCCGTGATGATCCGCGGCACCCAGAGCCAGAAGGCGCCGATCCCGAAGGCCATGAACAGGATGGGATCCTCCACCATGGAGTGGTTGATCCCGATGGAAAGCTGCAGCTCCTCGAGTTCCTCCTTCGAGATGTGCCCCTGCCGGGCCTCCTCGACGATCACAGCGCCCCCGTAGGCGAGACCGAAGACGACGGCCGTCATCCAGAGGATGCCGACCTTTTCGCTCAGCCCCAGCAGTTTCAAGGCAGGCGACAGGGCCCTGACGACGGGCATGACCCAGCCCATGCTCTTGGCGATTTCCAGGAGCGTGAGGATCGCCATGATGATGAAGAAGACCTTCACGCAGAGATTCAGCATCGAGACGGCCCATTCGCAGGCCATGGCGTCGAATGTCTGCGCGGAGGCGGCCACCGCGCCGGCCTGTGCGGACGAAAAAGGATCGGTGGGGATGAAAAAAGTCATGACCCAGACGGTGGCCACGGCCGCTGAAATCCGGAAAAGCGTCGCCTTTACGGGGTTGAGACCGGACTTGGCCTGGACGACACCCTCCTGGATCAGGTTGTGGCAGATGAGCAGAAAATTGGCCAGCAGGGTCATCTCGGCCACGGTGAAGGGCAGCACCGCCATGGCGGCGATCCCGCCGTAGATTCCTGTGAGACCGCCGATCAGGATGGGCAAGGCCGCCATGGACGGCAGACCCATGAACCCCATGAGGGGCGCCAGCAAGAAGTCCAGGTTCGCCAGCCACCCGGTCCAGGCGAGCACGGCCGTAAGGAAGGAGATGGGGAGGATGATCTTGATCATCCATAGAAACGCCGCCCATCCCCGCTTCAATCCGTTCCGGGCCCCCTCCTGGAGTTTCGCCCGCGTTTCGGTCACGATAGTTTAATGATTCCTTTCAGGTTCCGTTCGATCTCGTCGCCCGATAGCACCCCCGCCATCCGCTTCATCAGCTTCCCCTCGCGGAACAGCAGCAGCGTCGGCACTCCCTGGATGCCGTACTGACGGGCGACAGTGGGGTTGGCGTTGACGTCGATCCGGGCCACGAGGGCCGCCCCCTCGAATTTGACGGCAAGCTCGTCGATGACCGGAGAAAGCATCCGGCAGTACGGGCAGGACGGCGAGTAGAAAAGGACAAGGGCAGGCTCCGCGGCGGCGAGGACGTCGACGGCGAATTTCGCGTCGCTCGTCTCCAGGGGCCGCACCGCGAAGCTGTGGACGTCGAGGGGGGCATGGCACTTCCCGCAGCGCGGCCTGTCCTGGATGCGCCCCCGGGGCAGGCGGTTCCTGGTTCCGCAGCGCAGGCACTCGATGATGACAGATTCCTGATCCATGGCTTTCTTGAATTTCATCGGCACGCCGGGTCCATGTTTCTTACGGCATCGACGTCACGAGGGCGAGAGGATGAAAAGGTCAGTAGGTCGGACCAGGCGGCGGTATTCGCCTGGTCTCCGCCGTTCGGCTCTTCATCCCTTCCCGGCTTTTCACCGCGCCACTCTCACCGGCACCGGTTTCACGATCCGCTGCAAATCGGCCGGCTTCATTTCCACAAGCAGCCCCTTGCGCCCGGCGTTGATGTAGATCACGGGCAGGGACAGGATCGTTTCCTCCACGTAGACGGGCAGGGCCTTCTTTGTGCCGAAGGGCGACGTGCCGCCCACCATGTAGCCCGTGTGGCGGTTGGCCGCGGCCGGGTCGCAGGGATGAACTCCCTTGACGCCGAGGATGCGGGCGAGCTCCTTGGTGGAGACCTCCCGGTCGCCGTGCATCAGGACAATGAAGGGCGCTTTCTTCTCGTCCTCCATGACGAGCGTCTTCACGGTCAGGTGCTCGTCCACGCCGAGCTCCCTGGACGCCGTGTCCGTTCCGCCCCGCTCCTCGTACTTGTAGGGGCGGGGGATGAAGTCGACCCCGTTGTCCTTCAGGACCCGGATGGCCGGGGTTACCGGCACGTGCTCCCTGCTCATGGTCCGCCCTGATCGTTTCGTGTTCCCCGCACCGTAACACAATTCGCCCCCGGTTATCCATGGGGAAGTGTCCGTGCGCCGCCCCATGGGCCTTTAAGGCGCTGCAGGATCATCCTCTCCAGCTTTGAGAGGGCCAGGCGGGCCGTCCCGCCCATCGCCACCCAGCGGACGGGAACCGGCCCGGCCTGCGGCGCCCCCGCCCGGAGGCGGCAGTCGAACACGTGAACGGTCACGGCGAAGTGGGAGTAGGCGTGCTCGACCGTGAAGACCTCCTTGCCCACGACGACATCCAGCCCCTGTTGCTTTTTCAGCGCGCTTCGCAGCGCCCGCGCTTCCTTTCCCTCCGCCCCGGGGAACCGCCACAGCCCGCCGAGCAGCCCCCTCCGGGGCCGCTTCACCAGAAGGACCCTGCCCCCGCCGTCCCGGATGACGGCGACCGACGCTTCGCGCCTCGGAAGGGCTGCGGCCTTGTCCCTCGCCGGCAGCGAGGCCTGGATTCCTCTCGCGAGCGCAAGGCAGGCCGCCGACAGGGGGCAGGCCGGACAGGCCGGCCTCCGGGGCGTGCAGATACCGGAGCCGAGGTCCATGAGGGCCTCGTTAAAGTGGCCGGGCTCTTCCGTCGGTACGAGCCGACGGACGATTTCCCCGATTTTCTTTCTTGTGCCCGGCCGGGCTATTGAATCCTCGATCCCGAAGAGCCTCGCGATGACGCGGATCACGTTGCCGTCGACGGCGGCGATCGGCCGGCCGAAGGCGATGCTCAGGATCGCCCCGGCCGTGTAGGCGCCCACACCGGGCAGCGCCCGGAGCCCCTCCATCGTCGAGGGGATGGACCCGCCGAAGCGCTCCACGACGATGCGTGCCGCCTCGCTCAAGTGCCGGGCGCGGGAGTAGTAGCCGAGGTTCTCCCATGCCTTGAGGACGTCGTCCTCGCGGGCCCGGGCAAGGGCCCTCACGTCGGGGAAGCGTTTCAGGAACCGCTCGTAGTAGGGGATGACGGTGTCTACCCGGGTCTGCTGGAGCATGATCTCGGCCACCCAGGTCCGGTAGGGGTCCTTCGTCCCGCGCCAGGGCAGGTCTCGCCTGTTTGTCCGGTACCAGTCAAACAGAAGCCGGGGGATCTCCTTCTCGACGTTGCGCCCCATGCGGACAGGATACTTGCGGCAATGCGCGGCGTCAACCCCGGGGCGCCTTGCGCCTCGATGGCGTTCCTTCAGGGGTCGACCCGCCATCCCGGATGCAAGGCGCCCTGCAGAGATGAAAGTCAGAGATGGTACCGTAGCCTCAGCTCTACCGGGTGCGGATTGAGATAGGTCTGTTCCTTCAGACAGGGCGGGCCATACGTCCGGGCATAATGGGCAAGCAGGGTAACGGGAACGACGAGGGGGATGAGCCCCTTGCGGTACGCGCGGATCACGTCGAGGAGCTCCCGCTTCTCGCCACCGCCGAGATCTCTCTTGAAACAACCCATGATGTGAGTCAGGACGTTTTCGTGCCGGGCCGCCGTAGGCTTGAGTGCCATGGCCTCCATGAGGAATTTTTCGTAGCGTCCCACGAGCTCGCGAGCCGGGATCTGCTTCGCCCGGGCCACGAGTCCGTCCATCTCCTTAAGGCGCTTCGGGCTGTGCGCCATGAGCTGCAGCCTGTGCTCGGCGTGAAAATCCACCAGTCGCTTGGCCTTCCCGGCTCCCTCCCGGATGTCGCTGTAGCGCTTGCAGGCGAAGATGCGTTCGATGAAGTTCTCGCGCAGGGCGGGGTCGTACAGGCGTCGCTCTTCCTCGACAGGCGTCAGGGGGAAGCGTTCCATAAAGATGCGGGCGAAGATTCCCTCACCGGCCTTTCGCGGCACTCCCCTTGCGCCGTAGACCTTGACGCATTCCATGCCGCACGAGGGCGAGCTGCTTTTGAAGATAAAGCCGCAGAGCTTCTCTCTGCCCAGTTCCTCGACGCGCCTGCGGGCCCAGGTTTCCATTCTTGCCGTGTGGTCGGCTCCCGTCCGAGTGATCTCAAGGCGGGGCCTCCGCGGATCGCCGACGAGGCGGAAGGTGTCGCGGGGGGTGCCGAAGCCGCACTCCACCTCGGGGCAGACGGGGAGGTAATCGACGAATCCGCCTATCGTGCGGGCCAGGAAACGGTCCAGGGCATGGCCGCCGTCCCAGCGGACCTCGTTGCCCAACAGGCAGGAGCTGATGCCGATGCGGATCTTCTCCATGCCGGGCATCCTAGCACAGTGCGTCCCGAAGGCCAACCCCGCGCGCGGGCCGTGGCGCCCCGCGTTGCCGTACTTGCCTGCGGCCCCGCCGGCGTGCTAGGAATGGAGACGGTGAAAGGAAACGGACGAACGGGAGGGCCCATGGCGGGAATCAGGCGGGTCGTGATCGGCGACAGGGCATGGAAAGACGGCCGGGGCTGGGTGCTCAACCCCCTTTTCCTGGCCGGTCTCGAGGGGAGGCCCCTGGGAAATCTCCACGTGGCCTCCATGCAGCCCGGCTCGATCCGGGGGAACCACGCCCACGCATCCGCCGCGGAGTGGCTGCTTCTCTGCGGGGGGCCGGCGGCGCTGGTGGCCGGGGAGGAGGAGGTCCTTGTCAGCGGGGAGGAGCCGGAGCTCTTCGAGATCCCCGCGGGCCTTCCCCACGCCATCGTGAACCGCTCCGACCGGGAGATTTTTCTGGTCGTTTTCTACGCAGAGAAAGACTTGCGGACATCACCCGCGAAGCTCCTGTGAGGGCGTCCGCTCCCCCGTTCAACCCCTCAACTTCCGGAGGGCTTCCTCGTATTCCTGCCGGAGCTGCGGGGGGCGCGATGTGCCGAGGGCTTTCCGGAAGACCCCCTCGGCCCGGCCCGGGTCGATTGCCGCCAGGGTCTTTACCGCGAGCACTTCCTTCAGGGTCTGCGGCGGGTAGGTCCGGGTGACGGTGCGCCTGGCCGGATCGAAGAACCGGATGTAGCCCTGGCGTACCGTTTTGCCGTACACGTTGACGCTCACAGCGACCCCGTCCGTAGGGTTGTGCATGGCGTGGAGGCCCTCGTCGAGGGGCAGGACGAAGGTCGTCTCGCCGGGTCCGAAGACGCCGCCGGAGGTTTCCCGGAGCTCGCAGTAACCCTCGCGACGGCCGTCGTCGATCCTCTCGTATTTCCTCTCCCCCAGCTTTGCGACCAGCGTCCCGATAATTCCCCAGGAGCCGTGATCGTGGATGATGTCCGCCAGGCCCGCGTCCCAGATGTAGGCCAGCACGACAAAGGAACGGTCGGGTGCCCGGTGAAGCGTGAACTCGTTGGGCCAGATGCCGGTCTTCTGGCGTGCGATGGCCGCGGGCTCGAGAACCATTTTCTCCAGGGTCTCGAAAAACCACTCCGGGCGCGAATTCAGCTCGGCGACGAGCTCCCTCGATTTTTCTATTTTTCGCATGATGCCGCTTTCGCCGGCGAGCATCGCCGCGAGCTTCCCGCAGAAGGCCTCGAACCGTACCATTCCTCTACAACTGATCCTTCCCTTTTTCCCTGGATTTGCGGGGGACCCCGTACTTGCGCACGTGGGTCCACGACCCGTATTCGGGGGCGTCGGGGTTTGCCGCGAGGGTCTCCCGTTCTTCCCGGTATTTCTTCCGGATCCCCTTGCTCCTGTAGAGCAACCGGTCTTTCCCCACGGGGCACACCTTCGTGCAGATGCCGCAGGGGTAAACGCGCCTTTTCACCAACTCCTCGTGCATCTCGAGGCAGGCCGTCTTGTCGTAGTCCCCGATAACCCGGTCCTCCCGGGGCGTTATGGCGCTCTTGGGGCAGCACTCGGCGCACAGTCCGCACCGGATGCAGAGCTCCCTCGACTGCATGGGGTCCGGCGGGATCTCCGCGGCGGTCAAGACGGATACGAAGCGGACACGGGGCCCGAACCCGGGCGTGAGGATGCACTGGTTCATCCCGATTGTCCCCAGTCCGGCATACTTTGCCGCCGGGACGTGGCCGAAGGCGGCCAGGTTGTTTTCCCGCAGGGCGCGCATGGACGTGTAGGTGTCGCGGGTGAAAGGATACGAGGCGTGTCCCAGCCGGTTGAGATGCCGCGTGAGCGCCACGGCCAGATCGTCGAGCTGGCGGTTCGTGGTGTCGTAGAGCTCCTTGTGGAGGGCCGACGGCGTCGTCTCTACAAGGGGCAGCGGCATGGCCATGCCGATGACGATCACGGTGCGTGCCTGCGGGAACAGGGCCCTCGGCCGGAAATCGGGCGGGACGACACCGTCCTCGTCCCAGCGCTCCACGGGGGCAAATCCCACGAGATCGGCTCCGCGCTCCTTGCAGAATCTTGTGATGTCGTCCTTGAGTTCCTGGCCGGGGGGAATCAATGGGCGGCTCCTTCTGACTCAATATAGTCCATTTTTTTCTCAAAGGGAAGGCGGGGCTTTGGAGGCGCAGACGGCTCAAGTCGAAGCCGTCGGTGTCGATAATTCAGTCAGGGCCGAGGACCCGGGTCCTTTTTCTGCAACCGAAACGCGATATGGCACGGATAATGTTAGGAAATAAAATTTTCTCTTGATTTTTCTTTTCGGCCCGGGGTAAAAGAACAGCACTTTTGCGTCAGTGGCGCATGCTTTCTAAGGAAAAAGCAAAGGAGGGGACTATGCGTTCCTTTAGAAAACATGGCGATATTCTTGTCGAACCATTCGGTCGTCGTTCCTTCCTGAAGCTGGGCATTCTCGGGTCCGCCCTGCTCGTGCTGCCGCAGAAGGCCCTTGCCGCACTCGAGCCGGTCATTTCGCCCGAGATCATCGGGTCTCCCGGCTGGAACGAGGAAGCCGGCCTCGTCCTAGAGCCTTCCGAAGAAAGGAAGCTCCACCTCTACAGCACCAACACGGGCGAGACGTTCAACCGGGTCTACTGGGCCGACGGGGAATACATCCCCGAGGCGCTCGAGGAGGTCAACTTCCTTCTTCGCGACTACCGGGCCAACCTGGTCAAGGAAATCGACCCCAACCTGCTCGACCTGCTCTTCCATCTCAATCAGAAACTGGAAACGGAAAAGCCCTTCCACGTGATATCCGGTTACCGCTCGCCCAAGACCAACGCCGCCCTGCGCAAGCGCAACCGCCGCGTGGCGCGCAACAGCCTGCACATGGCCGGAATGGCTGTCGATCTGAGGGTGCCCGATGTGCATGTCAAGCACCTGTGCAATGCCGCCCTGGACATGCACTGCGGCGGGGTGGGGTACTACGCGAGGCGAGGGTTCGTGCACGTCGATGTCGGCAATGTCCGGGTCTGGCAGGACGGCAGGAAGAGAAAGAAGAAGGCGGCCAGGAAGGCCTGAGCGGCCTGACGATCCCGGGCATCGGGGCTTGAAAAATTGACGAAGAACCAGACGGCCTGTCAGGGCTTTGAGGTCCCGGCAGGCTTTGTTTTTGGCTGAAGGGCCCTGTCGAGACGCTCGTCGCGGCGGTAGATGTCCTCCAGGAAATGAACCGTCCCGTCCCCGTTTCCCCAGGCCGTGAAGTAGAGGATGTGCACGGGGATGGGCCTGGGCAGGTAAGCCACCGTCGTTTCCTTTGTCTTCAGCACCGCCTCGATCTTGCTGCGCGGCCATTCCCGGCTCCCCCTCATGACGAAATCCGCCATCTCCATGGGTTTCTCGATACGGATGCAGCCGTGGCTGAAGCCCCGGCGCTCCCTGCCGAAGAGCTGCGGGTCGGAGGTGTCGTGCAGATAGACGCTGTGCTTGTTGGGGAACATGAACTTGATGCGCCCCAGGGGGTTGCGCGGGCCCGGCTCCTGGCGCAAACGGTAGGGGAAGTTGTTCTCCGAGAGCGCCGACCAGTCGATCGCGTCGGGATCGGCCGCCTCGCCGTTCTGCCCCGCCCGGAAGACCCTCATGTTCTCCTTCGCGAAAAAGGCTTTCGGGTCCTTCCGGATCTTTCCCAGCGTCTCCCCCGTGGCAATGCTGTGGGGGACGTTCCAATAGGGGTTCATCTCGATGTAGGTCATCTTTCCGCTGAAGACGGGCGTCTTCTGGTAGGCCGTGCCGACGACGATCTTCATGGTCAAGACAGGCGCCTCGTTTTCGACGACCTCGAGCCCGTAGCCGGCGATGTTCACCAGGATATAGGGGTTTCCCAGGTTCTGGGGCAGCCAGCGCCAGCGCTCCAGGTTCAGCTCGATCTGGCGCACTCGGCTCGAGGCCTCCACGTTGAGGGCCTTCAGAGTCCGGGCGCCCACGATTCCGTCGGCGAACAGGCCATGGCTCAGCTGGAAGCGCTTGACCGCTTCCTCGACGGCCTCGTCGAAGAGATCGCTCGCCCCGTCAACCGCCGCCGGCATCTCGCCCGTGACCTTGAGGCGGGCGCGAAGCGCGGGCACGCGATCGTTCTTCATCCCCTTTTCGAGCTTCCCGCCGCCGGGAACGGCAGGCCACCCGCCCTTCTGGGCCAGCGCCCGGTAAACGAGCAGCGCCGTCTTGAGCCGGCCGTAGCCCGGATGGGCCGGCATGAGGCCCTGGAGACTCCCCTCTAAATCGCCGGCCTCCAGCGCCTTCTGGAGATGGCGGGCCAGGTTGAACCGCGAGGGGTAGATCGTCCATTCGTCGGCATGGAGCGTCTCGGGGTTGACGCGGCCGTTGAGCAGGTGGGCTGCATAGACGAGATAGGCGTCGGACAGGAGAAATTCCAGAGCGATGATCTTCCCCGCATCGGGCTTTTCGTTTCGGGCGAGAATCTGCCGGTTCTCGCCGAGGGCGGCCTCGATGCCTTCGATGTGGTAATCCTTCGGCCGGAGGCCCTCCGCGTCGGCCGACTTGAGCGCGCGGGCCAGGGTGTCCGCCGCGGGCAGCGGCGTGCCGTCGCGCGTCCAGGCCGGCTCGTACTTTCGCATCTGGTAGAAACGGCTCACCGAGCCGGGGTTGCACCAGGGGGCTCCGGGACAGACGGTTTTCGGGACGGCGCCGGACTTGACGGCCCTCTCGATGCTCTTGCGGATGTCATCCGGCGGGGCCTGGGCCGAAACGCTGTCCGCGCAGAGGGCAACGAGGGCCAGAAGCAGGGAAAGCCGGAGCAGATGTCGGGCAGGAGAGAGGTTCATCACGGTTCGAGGTTGCAAAATTCGTACAAGAAGCCGCCAGTTGCCACCGGCGACCGAAGTGGTTCGGGGCCCTGCGACGCTCGTGAGAGCCTTATACCCGTGTCGGCTGAAAATGTCGACCGATATTTTAAGTACTCAACGATTTCTCCCGGGAGCGGACCGCTACCGGAGATACGTTGTTTTTTCCCGGAAGTCCTTGCGCTTCGATGCGGGCACGGTGCCGGGTCTGCCGATGCAGAGCAGGGCCACGGGGTCCTTGCCGGCGTCGAGCCCGAGAATCTGCCGCACCGCCGATGCCTCGAACAGGGAGAACCAGAGGCTCCCGAGGCCCAGGGCGTGGGCCGCCAGCATCATGTTCTGGACGGCGGCCGAGCAGCCTTCCAGGTAACCCAGGCCGGCCCCCTCGTCGAGGAACATGTCCGCGCCGCTCTTTCTCGGGTCGCCCACCACGGCGACGATGACAGCCGCCTCCTTCACGAAATCGATGGAGAACTTCTCGAGCCACTTCCAGCCGCTGCGCTCGAAGAGCTTCTTCCTGCAGGCCTCGCTCTCGGTGAAGATCCTCGCCTTGATGCCGGGATTCGTGATGACGACGAATTCCCAGGGTTGCTGGTTGGCGGGCGACGGGGCCCAGTTGCCCGCCTCGAGGATCTTCTCGATATCCGCATCGCTTACCGCCCCGGGCAGGAATTTTCTGCAGCTTCTGCGGCCAATGATGGCGTCGAATACTTCCATGCTGGCCTCCTTACGATAATCAAATGATCGGGTCGAATTCCTCTGTCTGCTTGAAGCATGATGCCTGTGAAGAGCGGAAGAGCGGAAGTTAAGAAGAGCGGAAATCAGGATTCTTCTTCCACGCCGCTCTTCTGCTCTTCCTCACTTCCTACCTTCACTATCTCTTGGCATTGCCATGCTTCCTGTAACAGGCAACGACGGCTGCCAGGACGGCTTTAAAGAAACCCATGCCTCGCCAGGAATCCAATCACCGCGTCCCGGAATGCCCCGGGGTTGTCCAGGTGGGCCGGGTGCGCAGCCCTCGGGATCTCGGCGAACTCGCCTGCCGGCAGGGCCCGAACCATCTGTTCCGCCGCTTCCCGGCCGAGCACCCGGCTTTCGGCTCCGCGGATCACCAGCGCGGGGCAGCGGACGTCGGCAAGACGGTCCCGCAGGTCATAATGGTCGAACCGGGCGAGGATCTCCCGGTCGTAGGTCCTGCGCCACCTGTCGCCCTTCCGGGCCAGGGATTTCGATGCCAGGTCCAGCAGGCGCTCCCGGCGGGCGTAGGGGGCGTTTCTGGCGATTTCTTCGACGTACTCTTCCGTGTCGGAATAGGAGTCCGGGAGATTCCCGTACAACCCGAGCAGGTATTTGCGGTTCCAGTCCGGAGGGAAAGGCTCGATGTCCACGTGGACGAGGGCCGCAACCCGGCCGGGGTTGGTCGCAGTGTACAGGCTTGAGTGCAGGGCCCCCATGGAGTGCCCGAGCAGGATCACGTCCTCGAGTCCGAGGATATCGATGACGGCGCTGAGGTCCCGCAGATAGTCGCCGCATCCGTAGGCGGGCGGCACGGCCCAGTCGCTTTCTCCGTGCCCGCGCTGATCCATGGCGAGAACCCGGAAGGACTTCGCCAGGGGAGAGGCAAGCAGATCCCACGTGTGGGCGTTGTCCCCGGTGCCGTGAAGAAGGAGAAAGGGCCTTCCGGTGTCCGGGCCTCGGTCCAGAATGCGGAACCGCAGGCCGCCAGCTTGAAGAAAACGCTCGGCCGGCGGAGGGGAATCGACCGTCGTTGCGTTCCGTTCCCTCGTCAGGATTCCCGCGATCGGGACATCAGCCGCGGAGAAATCGTATGATTTCAAGCTGGAAGGCCTTACCCAGAGGATCTCCTCGTGGTCATGGAGCTGGAAATCGCCCGCCCGGCGGGCTACCCGGTAAGCCCAGAGGTCAACCTCAACATGCGGATAAGCGTGGCGGCTGCGGCCCACGAGGGGACCCACGGCGACATCGATCCCGAATTCTTCTTTCATTTCCCTCCGCAGGCATGCCTGAGCAGTCTCGCCGGTTTCTATTTTCCCTCCGGGGAACTCCCACTTGCCTTCCATGCGGTCTCCCCGCTTGCGGCGAGCGATCAAGACCCTGCCGTCTTTTTCCAGAACGGCGGCCGAAACGGCTATTTTCTTCAGGGTGGATCCGCCGGAACTCATTCTGCCTGAATCCTGTCTGCCCCATGCCTCCATCGAGGCGAAAAATCTTGAATCGGAGGAGGTTCTGTGAAATAAGAAGCCTCCCTTTGTAGATGACCCTACAAAAAATGTAGGACGGGCGTCATGAAAAAATGGACATGGGGGCTGCTCTACCTCCTGAGCATTCTCCTGGGAAATGCATTCGTCATCTGGTTCGGCATTATCACCGTTGCCGGTCTTTCCTTCCCGGCCGGGGTCGTCTGGATAGGATTGACCTTTTCATTTCGCGACTTTGTCCAGCGCTACTGGGGCGACTGGGCCACATGGGGCTGGATGATCGCCGCCTCGGTGATCACGCTTTTCTTCAACCTCGACGTTGCCCTGGCCTCCGTGGCCGCCTTTTTCGTCTCGGAGAGCCTCGATTGGCTCCTTTTCCGGGTACTGAAACGGTCTTTCCTCTCCCGGGTCGTCTGGTCCAACCTCGTTTCCTGTCCGGTTGATTCCCTGATTTTTGTTCTGTTAGTCTTCGGCCCCGTATGGCCCGCCATTCTCGGCCAGGCTATTATTAAGTATATTTCAGGGCTTATGGTTCTTCCGTTCATTGCGGCCCGTCGTGCGTCTCCGGCAGTGCCAGCCGCCTGAACCCGCCACGCCCCCCGCTCTCAACCCGGCTTCACCGCCTACGGCAGTCCGGTCGCGCGGTTTCATCTAAGATTGGTCATGACCGAAAATATTTTTTCGCAGACCCGTGTATCTGACATAGTTGTTGCATATAGAACAAGGCAAATCTGACGACCTGAAACCCCATTTATCTCTCTCTGGGTGCCAGTTTCCCCTCCTTCACCTGGCACCCAATCTTTTTTTATCCCTTTTTTATCTTTACAAGCCTTCTCTTTTATCGGATATAAATATGGTCACGCCCGGCGTGATCGAATTCAGAAACGGCGGCAGGACTCGTGGGAATTCTTGAGGGTTTGGAAAAATCGCTGGTCCGCAGGCTGATGAAAAGTTCCGGGAAGCAACCCTTCCTGCTCGTTTTTCTCATTCTCTTTCTGTCCATGAATAAGAAAGGAAAGAAAAAGAGCGAACCCGAAAAAGATGAAAACTACTGGCGCGTGATCGGCGGCTTGTGACGGAATTCTGTCGCCTCGGCCGACCCTGTCGCCGGAAAATTGACTGTCCCCGCCTCCTCCCCGGAAAGCCCGCTACCTCATCATGATGCACTTCGTGTTCAGAAGCCGCGCCACAGCCGATTCCGTGACGGGCTTGCGGAACATCTGCTTGCCCTCCCTGCACAGGAAACGATCGTCCCGCCAGAAGACGCCGATGGGGATGCGCTCCCCCCAGTCATCCGACAGGCGGATGGCCTCGTACCGGTCCTTCAGGGAGTCGTCCAGCCGATAGATCCGCTCGCGATACCAGGCAAAGGAATTCACCTTGTTGAAACTCACGCAGGGCTGAAGGATGTCGACGACGGAAGGGCCCTTGAAGAGGATCGCCTCGCGCATGATCTTCCCCATGTGCTCGGGATCCCCCGCGAAGGTCCGGGCCACGAAGGGGGCGCCTGCCGTGAGGGCCGCCGCCAGCGGGCTGAACGGGGCGTTCCGGTTGCCCTCGGGGTCGAGTGCATTTTTTCTCCCGAGGTCCGTCGTCGGGGAACTCTGGCCTTTCGTCAGTCCATACACCTTGTTGTCGCAGACGAGGATCGTGATATCCAGCCTTCGCCGGATCGTATGGATGAAGTGGTTCCCGCCTTCGCCGTAATGACATCCGTCTCCCGAAACGGCGATGACCGTCAGATCGGGACGGGCGAGCTTGATGCCCACGGCGAGCGGCAGCGACCGGCCGTGGAGGCCGTTGAAATAGCTGTGCGGGAGGTAATGGGGCATCTTGGCTGCCTGGCCGATTCCCGACGTGAGCACAATGTCCTTTGCCGGGATCGGAAGCCCTCCGAGGACCTTTTCAAGGGTTGCCCGGATCGGGAAATCCCCGCAGCCCGGGCACCAGGCGATATCCTGTCTATCCATGGAGTTCTCCCCTTTCGTCTCCGTCAACCCAGAATTCCCTTGACCCGCTCGACCAGTTCCCCCACGGTGAAGCATTCGCCGTCGTATTTCAGGATCCGATGGGTCGCTTTCAGGCCCAGTTCGTGCCGGAGCAACTGTTCGAACTGCCCCGTGGCATTGTTTTCGATGCAGATCAGCCGCTTGCGCGCAAGCCCGCGCGCCATCTGCGGGGTGAGCGGATAGACCTGGCCGAAGTGGGCCGACGACACGGAAATCCCCTCGGCCCGAAGGACCTCGACGGCCTCGTTCACGATCAGCCGGTTCGACCCCCACGAGACGAGGACGGTGGGCGCCCTCCGGTCTCCGAAACGGGCCGGCATGACGGCTTCCTTCCGGAGACCCTCGGATTTCCGGAGTCTCTTGTCGACCATCCGGACCCTCATCCCGCGATCTTCCGTGATCTTGCCGTCTTCCGTGTGCTCGTCGGAATCCACTTCGACGCGGGCCTCGGAGAGCCCGGGATAGGTCAGGGGCGAGACCCCGGAGTCCGTGATCTCATAGCGCCGGTAGTCCGCCCCGGCAACGGGCAGTTCCCGTTTGAGCATCTTCGTGGGTACGCGCCCTTCCATGATCTGAAGGGAATCGGCCAGGTACTGATCCGTCAGGATGAACACGGGGATCTGCCAGCGGTCGGCAACATCGAAGGCCCTGCGGGCCAGCGATATGGCCTCCTCGACGGATCCCGGCGCGAAGATGACCCGGGGGAATTCGCCGTGCCCGGCGTGCAGGACGAAGTTCAGGTCGCCCTGCTCCGTCCTCGTGGGGAGCCCCGTGGCCGGTCCGGGCCGCTGGGCGACGATGATGACGACCGGTGTCTCCGTCATCCCGGCCAGCGAAACGGCTTCGGTCATGAGAGCGAAACCCCCGCCCGAGGTGGCCACCATGGACCGGAGCCCCGCATAGGAGGCCCCGAGGGCCATGTTCAGGGCAGCGATCTCGTCCTCGGCCTGTTCGAAGTGAACGGGCAGCTCTTCCGCGACGGAGGAGAAGTAATGCAGGATCGAAGTGGCGGGCGTCATGGGGTAGCCGGCCACGAACTGGCATCCCCCCAGGAGAGCCCCGAGGGCGAGGGCCTGGTTTCCGTCGAGCTTGCAGTGCTCGCCGATCTGCGGGGCGAAGGACCTTCGGGCCGCAAGCCCCCAGCGGGCGGCAAAGTCCCATCCCATCGCCAGCGCCCTCCGCGCCGTCCCGTCGGGCGCCGCCGACTGCGCCGCGGCGTCATCCGCTCCGATGAAGGCGAGGATCAGGCCGGTCAGGATGGCGCTCGTCGCCGTTACGTCCTGCAGTTCCCCCTTCGCTTCCCTCTCGATCTGCCCGACGCGCTCCGGTCCGACGAAGGTGCCTCCCTCCCGGAGGAAGGGCTTGTGCCTGCGCTCCGTCTCGGCCCGGTCCATGGCGACGATCAGGTCCCAGGGTTTCCCGCTGAGGGCGTGGACAGGCTTCTCGGAGATGCGGATCATGTGGAAATTGTGGCCGCCACGGATCCGCGACATGTAGTTCTTTGTCGCGAAGAAGGGATACCCCAGCCGGGAGAGGATCTCCGAGAGCCCCAGTTCCACGGAGAACATCCCCTGGCCGGCCTCCCCGCCGATGAGCACGTTGAATTCCATGATGACCTCCCGCGGCCCCGCAGGGCCTGCGAACGGCCGGTCGCCCGTTCGCCGTCGAGCGTTGAAGGGGATCGCCATCCGGAGCGGCATCGCGCCCTTTCCGTAGAGGGTGCGGTCAGGGCAGGCCCTCGTGCTCCATTTCGCGGATGAGATCCCGGTAGGTTTTCTCGAGCAGGGACTCGAGAATCTGGTTCTGTTTCCAGGAAGGAAACCAGTCGATTTCCTCCGCGCTTTCCGAGACGACCCGCTCCCGGTCTTTCCAGAATTTTTCCTGGATGGCCGAGGCCTTCTCCCGGCCGTGTTGTTCCTGGTATCGCATCAGGGTGCGGAGGTATCTTTCTCTCGTGGAACTTTCCATGAAATTCCGCCTCCGGGGTCCAGCGGGCAGGGTAGAAAAGGCAGGCCGAAGGGCGACTGCTTGCGTGAAAAAAGGGGCGGCGACCCTCTCGGGGCCGCCGCACCGGCGGTTTGTTTTCCTATTTCAAGAATTTGGGCGGACCCGACAGGGGGAATCCTGCCTTCTCGAGGGAATCGACGATCTTTTCGACGGTGGTTTTCTCGTCGTCGAACTTTACAACCGCTATGTGGGTGTACTCGTTGATATCCACTACGGATGCCTTTGCGATGTTTTCGACGGTCCAACTGACCCTCTCGCGGGTGAAGGGTCAGGAACAGTCCGGCAGGGAAAGCTGGACGACCCGTTCCTTTGCCAGGACGGGCGAGGCGACGATCAGGACGGCAAGTGCCGCCAGGATCGCCACGAGGCTGAGGGATCTTGATTTCATGGACGGACCTCCTTATCAGTGTGATAGTATAGTAATGGCTCGGGATGTCAAAATCCACATAAAAATTCCCCCCGCAGGTGTCCGGCCCGGACAGGACACGGCTTCCCTTTCGGTTTGTCCCGGCCTGCCGGTTGTGGTATTTTCCCATGCAGCGATCCGTTGAGGTGCCGGATGAAGAGACGCGATTTCCTGAAGTGGACGGCCCTTTCCTCGGCGGGGCTGGCGCTGCCCTGCGGCCTTGCCGCGCTGGGCCGCATGGCCCACGCGGCCCGGGGGCCCGATCTGGTCGTGGCCCGGGGGGCCTCGACCCCGCAAACCGTGCGTGCGGCCCTGGATGCCCTGGGGGGGATGAAGCGCTTCGTTGCCGCGGGCGACGTCGTCGTCCTGAAGCCCAACATCGGGTGGGACCGCGCCCCGCAGTACGCCGCCACCACCAATCCCGATGTCGTCGGCGCCCTGGCGAAGCTGTGCTACGAGGCGGGGGCGAAAAAGGTCCGGATCCTCGACAATCCCGTGAACGACGCGAGGCGCTGCTACAGGCAGAGCGGGATCGCCGATGCGGCAGCCACGGCGGGGGCCGAGATGGTCTACATGGACGGCCGCAAGTACCGGGACGTCAGACTCGATGGAAAGGCCCTGAAGTCCTGGCCCCTCTACGGCGAGATCTTCGAGGCGGACAAGGTCATCAACGTCCCCGTCGCCAAGACCCACGGCCTGTCGGGGCTTACCCTGGGCATGAAGAACTGGATGGGCATCATGGGGGGCGCGCGGTTCCGCGTCCATCAGCGTCTCGATGAGAGCCTTGTCGATCTTGTCCGGGTCATCAGGCCGGCGCTCACCGTGCTGGACGCCGTTCGCATCCTCACGGCCAACGGCCCCACCGGGGGCGATCTCAGCGACGTGAAGCGTCTCAACACCGTTGTCGCGGGCACGGACCAGGTGGCTGTCGATTCCTTCGGGGCCACGCTGTTCGGGATGAAGGGCAGCGAGATCGGCAGCGTGAGGCTTGCCGCGAATGCGGGTCTCGGGGTCATGGACCTCTCGAAACTGCAGATCAAAAGGATCGGTGTCTGAGGTGACGCTGGCGCGCACGCGACGGATCGTCCAGGGACTGTTCCTGGCCCTGTTCCTCTTTCTCTTCATCCAGACGGAGTCGAAGGGGACCGACGAGCTGGGCTGGCCCGTCAGGCTTTTTCTCGACGTCGACCCCCTGATCGCCCTGACGACCTTCCTCGCCTCCCGTCGCGCCGAGGGGCTCTTCTGGCCGGCACTTATCCTCGCGGGCCTCACCGCCCTGCTGGGGCGATTCTTCTGCGGCTGGGTCTGCCCCCTGGGCACTCTCAACAATCTTGCCGGGGGCCTCCGGACAACGCAACCCAATTCCCCCGGCGCCGGGTGGTTCAGGGTGAAGTATTACGTCCTCCTGGGCCTTCTCGGCATGTCGCTCTTCGGCGTGCAGCTGGCCGGTATCCTGGACCCCATCTCGCTCACCATCCGGTCCTTCTCGCTGGCCCTCTACCCGGCCGCGAGCTTTGCGGCCACGTCCCTCTTCGACGCGATCTACCGGCTCAACCTTCCACTCGTCACCCCCGCCTCGGAGGCCGTCTACGGCCTGCTCCAGAAGACGATTCTCCCCTTCCGGCAGCCCTGGTCTGCACAGGGGGTTTTCATCGGCCTCACCTTCCTCGGCCTGCTGGCGCTAAACCTCGTGCAGCGGCGCTTCTGGTGCCGGTTCCTCTGCCCGCTGGGGGCGTTGCTGGGGCTTCTTTCGCGCCGCTCCGTGCTGCGGCGGAGCGTGAGCGAGGAGTGCGACTCCTGCGGGGCCTGCGTCGGGGTGTGTCAGGCCGACGCCGTGCCCGCCGGCAAGGACAGGTGGCGGGCCTCGGAGTGCCTCCTGTGCAGCAACTGCGACGATGCGTGCCCGAAGAACGCCGTGAGCTTCGGCCTGATGAAGGGGCGCCCCCGGGGGGGCCTCGACCTGGGGCGAAGAAAGGTGATGGCCTCGATTTTCGCGGGGGCCTTCGCCGTTCCGCTGTTGCGCATCTCGCCGCTTGCCCGGCCGCGGATGTCGGACGCGAAGCTCATCCGGCCGCCCGGCGCGCTTGCGGAAACGACGTTTCTCCAGAGCTGCGTGCGATGCGGCGAATGCATGAAAGTATGCATCACGGGAGGGCTCCAGCCCACGCTGCTGGAAGCCGGCCTGGAGGGGCTCTGGACGCCGGTGCTCGTGCCGCGGATCGGGTACTGCGAGTTCGGCTGCACCCTCTGCGGCCAGGTCTGCCCCACGGGGGCCATCCGGAAGCTGCCCCTGGAGCGGAAGCAGCAGGAGAGGCTGGGACACGCCGCCATCGACAAGGGCCGATGCCTGCCCTTCGCCCACGCCACCCCGTGCATCGTCTGCGAAGAGACCTGCCCGACGCCGAAAAAGGCGATCTGGCTCGAGCAGGTTGTGGTGAAGGACCGCAATGGCCGGCCGATCCGCCTGCAGCAGCCTCACGTGGACCTCGCGGCCTGTATCGGCTGCGGGGCCTGCGAGAAGCACTGTCCCGTCGTCGGCCAGCCGGCCATCTATGTGACAAGCGCGGGAGAGTCGCGCGAGGAGGAGCACCAGATTCTTCTTCAGCCGCCGCCGGTTACGCTTTTGCCTTCTGCATCTCCCCGTAGCGCTTGAGGATGACGAAGATCCCCTGGTCGAAGACGCGAATCGTGCGATTGAGCGTCTCCACGGCCCGGTGGGCGTCGAAGGCGGTTACAAAGAGGGCCTGGAAATCCGCGTAGAGCCAGATGTGCCGCCTCATCATGATCAGAGCGTAGATCGCCTCTTCCATCGGCACCCCTTTTCGGAAGCTCTCCTCGGCGTAGTCGGCGAAGTATTTCTCCAGCTTTTTGTAAGGCTTTTCGTCGAAATAGACGACCCGGAAGTTCTTGTAGAAATCCAGGGCAAAGTTGGTGCAGTCATCCGGTTTTCTGTCATGGAACCACTGTGTGTGCGGGTTCGACCGGACGGACTTGCACCACTGGGCTGCAATCTTGTCGGCATGTCGCTCCGTCACTTCCAGCAGCTTGTCGGCGAATGCGTACATGAGGAAGCTCCTT
>Ga0255345_1002773_pt1 | contig 21574 bp, 22 predicted proteins | sample wastewater_treat_6_FD_192415 | JGI IMG/M metagenome (GOLD analysis project Ga0255345, IMG submission 192415) | Wastewater microbial communities from Lulu Island WWTP, Vancouver, Canada - plant20 | ecosystem: Engineered > WWTP > Wastewater > Unclassified | place: Canada: Vancouver, British...
GACAACCGCGAGGACCTTCTTGCGAAGTTCAAGGCGGCCGCCAGGGCCGACATCGTCATCTCCTCCGGCGGGGTCTCCGTGGGGGACTACGATCTGGTGAAGGACATCATGGCCGAGATCGGCAGCCGCATCCGGTTCTGGCGGGTGGCCATGCGGCCGGGCCGTCCGCTGGCCTTCGGCCTGCTGGAGGGCAAGCCCCTTTACGGCCTGCCGGGAAACCCCGTTTCGACCATGGTCTCTTTCGAGCAGTTTATCCGCCCCGCGATCCTCAAGATGAGGGGGTACAAGAATCTTTTCCGGAGGGCCGTGCGGGCCGAGATGGCCGACGGCTATGAGAAAAATGCTGGGCTGAAGTATTTCCTGCGGGCCCGCGTCGAGCTGCGCGAAGGGCGGTACGTCGCCGCTCTCACGGGCGAGCAGGGCTCGGGGATCCTGAAATCCATGGTGCTCGCCAACGGCCTCGTCGTGCTGCCCGAGGACATCACGGCCGTCCGGCCCGGCGACGAGGTGTCCGTGCAGCTGCTGGACGGCTCCCTCGATCTGACGGCCGAACCGGGAGCCCTGGTCAATCGGTAAGGAGACCAGATTATTCTCGTTTTCCGATCCGTTTCAACACGGACGCCTTGGCGTCGCCAGGCTCGACTCCTTGCCCGCCTTCCACCTGAATGATCGAAGCCTGTATGTCCTGAAGCAGTTCGATTCTTTCCTGCAGAGCGAAAAAGGGGAGAGTCCCCTTTTTCGCTCCCGATCCTTCGAGGCGTGTGAGCCACGGACCCCGGTTGGGAACGGGGTTATCGATGGAATAAACAGAGCCTATCCGTCATTGCGAGGAGGGCGTGAGCCCGACGCGGCAATCCACTGAAATGATTGAGATTGCTTCGCTTCGCTCGCAATGACCCTCAAAGTTGTTCATTAGGAGGGAGCCTCCCAAATCCTGCCCTTGACAATTAACGAACTGCTGTTTTATATATATCGTACAAAAAGAAAGCGATATTTATTATTGATCTATGGCGTCCAGGCAAATTTTTAATCGATGGGTTGCCGGATCTCTGGCAGAAAAGCTGAAGCGTCCCTACGTGCACTTGATGTTCGGGGCACGGCAGACCGGGAAATCGACGCTGTTGAACAGCCTGCTACCGCCGGACACCCTTCGAATCGACCTGTCCAATCCGGCGGATCGGTCTCGGCTTTTGGCTCGTCCGGCCGAATTTGCCGAGATGTGCCTCGCCCTGCCGGCGGAGCAGAAAGATCAATACGTCTTCGTCGATGAGGCTCAGGCTGTTCCCGCTATTTTCGATGCCGTACAGCATCTTTATGACGGCGACAAAGCCCGTTGGCGTTTCGTGCTGTGCGGCAGTTCCGCGCGCCGGCTTCGCCGCACGGGCGCCAATATGCTTCCGGGCCGCAGCTTCATGCATCGGCTCTTCCCTCTGACCCTTCCTGAGCAACCGGCCCCGTTGCCGGGGATTTCGCACGCCCTCTCACCGCTGCCGATGTCCTGGCCGAAACATGATCGATCGAGGCAGATCTTTCCCGCCTGGGATCTGGAGGAGAGGCTTTCCTATGGCGCTCTTCCTGGGATTGTGACCAGCGCGGAGACAGACCGGGGGGAGTTATTGAAGGCCTACTCGGTGATCTATCTCGAGGAGGAAATCAGGCGCGAAGCGCTGGTTAAAGACTGGGGGGCCTTTGTGCGCTTTCTTCAGCTTGCGGCCATGGAATCCGGCGGGATTCTCAATTTCGCAAATATCGCTCCGGAAGCCGGGGTTTCCCAGCCGACGATCAAATCCTACTACCAGCTTCTCGAGGACATGTTCATCGGATTCCGTATTCCTGCTTTCTCGCGAAGTTCGCGCAAAAATCTGCTCTCAACGCCCAAGTTTTTCTTCTTCGACCTGGGCGTGCGCCACGCCGCAGCCGGCCTGATGCCTTCCCGGGAGCTGGCGAAGGCAAACCCGGGGCCCCTGTTCGAGCAATGGGTGGGCATCGAGCTATGGAAACGGCTCCAGTATCTCGGCGGCGGGCAACTCTTCTATTTTCGAACGCGTCACGGAGCTGAAGTGGATTTCATTGTCGAGAGACAAGAGGAATTGACACCGATAGAAGTAAAATGGACCACACACCCCGACCTGCAAGACGCCCGGCATCTGCTGACATTTCTCGAGGAGCACCGCGGGCGAGCCGATCGGGGCTATATCGTCTGCCGCTGCGCGCGGCCTCTCCAGATCCACGAAAAAGTGACAGCACTTCCCTGGCACTGTCTGTGACCGGGCAAGAAAAAACAACGCCCCGATCATTCACCCTCACCGCATTCCTCTCCCCTCGGAGGCTGTGTCGCAATTGCAGTTATGTCGTTCCGTTCAAGGGAAGCGCGACAGCTCATCCGGTATTTCCCGAATCCAGCGATAAACCGCGTCATCGCGGTGCGCCGAAGCCCCGAGCGCAGCGCGGGGGGCAGCGTGGCGGTCCCGTCGTTCGTGAAAGATTGCCTCGCACCCTGCGGGTGCTCGCAATGACCCTTGAAATGAAGCGCCAGGCTTCTTATCGCCGGATTCGGGTATTTTCAATAGGTTCTGGATTCCCGCTTTCGCGGGAAGAACAGGATCTTTGCCTATTTCATCATTGCGACACCGTCTCTCAAGGGAGAGGAAGGCAGCGGTAAAGGGCAATCCTGCCCGTCTCCGATGTTACGGGTGGGGCGGCTTATGATGCCGGGATGTCGTCCGTCGGCAGGATTTGTTTGCCGTGTCGAATCGTAAGAATAGAAATCCGCTCCTGTTCTATCCGGTAAATGATTCTGTAATGGATATAAATCAGCTCTCTGATTTTCCGATGGTTGGTTTCCGGCACGATTCGGCCGCTTTCGGGAAACGACTTCAACTGCTCGACTTTGGCAAAAATCTCGTCGATCCAGCGTTCTGCGGCGCGTGGATTATCTTGGGCGATGTATTCGGCTATCTCGGATAGCCTGTCTACCGAGAGAGGAGACCAGATTATTCTCATTTCCTGATCCGTTTCAACACGGATGCCTTGGCGTCGCCATGCTCGACCCCTTGCCCGCCTTCCACCTGAATGATCGAAGTCTGTATGTCCTGAAGCAGTTCGATTCTTTCCTGCATTGCCTCATATTCGCCTGCATCAAGCAAAACGGCGACGCCTTTTCCGTGTTGTGTAATGATGAGAGGTCTCTTCGTATCATGCACCTGCTTGAGAAAGGCGGCGATTCCTGTTCTGAACTCAGACATCGGCCTGATGTCTTCATTAACTTTCGGTCTCTTCATGGCACACCTCTCAAAATACATATATAGTACTTTATAGCGTACGCTGTTCAGTACAATCAAGCATTATTCTGCAGTCATGGCGAGCCCGTTGACAGAAAAAAGGAGACGGTCCCCATTTCTGCTCCCAATTTTAGTGCGCGTTCCCACAGGCAGCAATAGAAAAGCCCACGGCGCCGGCAGCCGGCCTTCCCTTACCCCGTCTGTTCATTTCATTGGTGTGCAAAATTATTGCCCGCCCTTGTCGGATGCATAGGTTGCATGCGATGCACAGATTAAAAGCGATGAACCCGCTTCATGCCGAGATCGAAAAATGTCGACAAAATTTACATTCTGCAACTCTCCAAGATGGCCATATTGGCGCGATGTCATGCTCATCACGGTTTGATGAAAGCTATTACGCTGTATTTATTTATAAAATAAGCTGTCGTGAATGCCGTAGTAGTAAAAAAACGTGTCCGCCACGGCCCTCGCTTCAAAAAAGAGAAATTTGAGAAGCGTCATCAACATATTTTGTAGCCGGGGATTTGGCGGTTCATCAATAAACCGCCCATGACGATTTTCCCCCTGTCGAAGGATCAGAAAAAAAGTTTAGAAGTTTTTGCAATCGAATCAGGCTATTGATGGTCATGGCAGGTTTTCCGGCATCTGCCGGATTTTCTTTTGACTCGGTTTGGCATGCACCATGCTTTATCCCAGGGCATGAGACGGGCCGAAATCGCGGCCCGGGTCAGGCGGAAAAGAGGGGGATTCACCGGCTAACAGGAAACGAAAACCATCTTGATCGAAAAATATTCATGAAAGGAGGGAAAGCGGGAAAGCAAGGAGAGAAAGCAGGAAACCATCAACAGCGGAATTGAACGTTTCGGATACGGGTTAACCATACGTTAGAGAAAATAAAGAACACCACAATTTTCAAGGAGGATTTGAGAATGGAAAAGCTGATTCGTTTCTTCAAGGATGAGGAAGGCGCCACGGCGGTCGAGTACGGCCTGATGGTCGCACTCATTGCTATCGGGATCATGGCGGCTGTGATTGGTGTGAGAGACGGTTTGAACGGGCTTTTCGGTAGGGTCGCAGCTGCTCTCAACTGATGCGTGACCCCCGCGTTGAGGGGGTATCCGATCGCATTCGAGATACCCCCTCAACGACGGAATTCGCATCTGCAAATACTCCTGGAGCGGGAGTCAGTGGTCATGAAAACCGGTGAACGCCGATTAACAGGAACCCTTTTGAAGCGAAAATGGCCCGGTCGGATCTTTTCGCGCGGGCTGACGGTAGGGCGGGACAGGGGGGCGACCGCCGCCGAGTACGCGATCGTCCTCGCCCTCATTTCCGGGGCGATCGTCGCGGCGGTGTCCACGTTCGGGCAGGCGGTAGCCCGCCTGTTCAACTCGGCGGCGACGGGCTGGTAACGAAACAGTATAAAACACGATAAAACACGGCATCGCCCCTGGCGACGGCAGGAACATGGACATCCATCTGATTATATTGACAGCCCTGGTATTGCTCCCGGCGAGCGTCTTCGACCTCCGCCAGCGGCGGATCCCGAATGCCCTGACGTTTCCCGCCATGGCGGCGGGCATCATTTACTGGTCTTATCTCAATGGACTGGACGGCTTTATGCACGGATCGGGAGGCATGCTGCTGGGGATCGGCACTCTTATCCTTTTTTATCTCATGGGCATGATGGGGGCGGGCGACGTGAAGCTGATGGGGGCCGTCGGCAGCTTCCTGGGCCCGCAGGGCGCGTTTGTCGCGTTCCTCTACAGCGCAATCGTCGGCGGCCTCTACGCCCTGTTCGTCTTGGCCAGGAGCAAGGCCCTGAAGGAGGCGGCAGGCCGTTACGGGATGATGATAAGGGGCTATGTGGGGACCGGCCAATTGATCTACATCCCCCCGGAAGAGGGCAAGCTGCCGCCGCTGTGCTACGGTCTGGCCATCTCCCTCGGGACGATTCTTTCCATCGTGAGGCCGATATCCATCGGGTAAGGAATTCAACGAATCCGCGGCCTCCGGCATGCCGCGGAGACACAAGGAGGCATCCGAGATTATGAAGCAGTTCTGGAACAAGCTGGGAGACAGGCAGAAGCCCCTGCTCCTCTTCGGCCTCGCCACGGGGGTTGCGCTCGTCGTCGCCGTCCTGACCTACGGCTGGATCAAGCAGATGGCCCAGTCGCAGACCCAGGCCCGGGAGACGCAGCCCGTCGTCGTGGCCACCGTCGATCTGACCTGGGGGACGTCCCTGACGGGGGACATGGTCAAGGTGGTGCCCTTTCTCAAGGAGACCCTTCCCGCGGGCTACTTCTCGGATGTCTCCGGGGTGAACGGGCGGACGATCATCTACCCGGTGAAGGCGGGCGAGCCCGTTTTCGAGTCGAAGCTGGCGCCGACATCGGTCTCCGCGGGCGGGGTGGCCGCCCTCGTCACCCCGAAGAAGAGGGCCATGGCCGTCAAGGTGGACAAGGTCGTCGGGGTCTCGGGATTCGTGCATCCCGGCAACCGGGTCGACGTCCTCGTCACGCTCTCGAAAAGCGAGCGGGCCAACGACCCCATGACGAAGATCGTCCTTGAGAACATCCTCGTCCTGGCGACGGGCACGGACCTGGAGAAGACGGGCAAGCAGGAGAAGCCCTCGCAGGTGGACGTGATCACCCTGGAGGTGACGCCCGAGGAGGGCGAGAAGCTGGCGCTGGCCGCCACGGAGGGGAAGCTGCAGCTCGCCCTGCGGAACTTCGCCGACACCGACAACGCCCAGACGCGGGGGACGACGATCCCTGGGCTTCTTGCGGCCCAGGCGGCTCCGCAGGCCGCACCCAAGGCCGCGGCGAAACCCGCTCGCGTGCACAGAGCGCCTTCGTCCGGCTTCACCGTCGAGGTGATCCGGGGCAGCAAGGTGACGGAAACGAATTTCAAGTGAGGGGGGAAACCACATCATGAATACCCGGTCTACGAATCATGCCAGGGCCGGCCTGGGTCTTGGCCTGGCAGCACTGCTTCTCTTCGCCTTCGCTTCCGCCGCCCTTGCGTCCGGGCCGCCCCGGGTCAGCGTGGCCGCGACGGCATCGCAGAACCTGTCGGTTCCCGTGGGCAAGTCGATCATCGTCGAGTCGGCCGATGCCGTCCGGCGCCTTTCCGTGGCGCAGCCGGAAATCGCGGACACCGTAATCCTGACGCCGCGGCAGATCTACGTGACGGGCAAGGCCGCCGGGGTCACGACGCTGACCCTCTGGGGCGAGGGAAACCGGGTTTCCGCCGCCTTCGACGTGGAGGTCGTGCCCGACGTGGCGGCGCTGAAGGAGAAGATCCACCAGATGTTCCCGAACGAGGAGGGCGTCCGGGCCGTGGCGACCCACGACAGCATCACCCTCTCCGGGACCGTCTCCGGCGCGGGCAACCTCGCGCAGATCTCGAAGCTGGCCGAGGCGTATGCGCCGGTCGACAAGGTCACCGGGAAGCCGAAGGTCCTGAGCCTCCTCGAGGTGGGGGGCGTCCAGCAGGTCATGCTGGAGGTACGGGTCTCCGAGATGTCGCGCAGCCTGCTCAGGCGGCTGGGCGTCAACTTCAGCTACATCAGCAATGCAGGGCACACCTTCGGCATTTCGATGCTCAACAACCTCACGCGCCTCCCCGACGCGGGCTGGCCCGGCAACCCCCTCACCGTGACGGACAACGTGAACTGGCTCTTCCGCTTTGTCGGGGCCAACGCCACCTGGACGACCTTCATCGACGCCCTGAAGGAAAACGGGCTGACGAAGGTGCTGGCCGAGCCCACCCTGATCACCCTGAGCGGACGCTCGGCGAGCTTCCTGGCCGGCGGCGAGTACCCCATCCCCGTCCCGCAGAGCAGCTCGGGCGGCGGCACGACCATCACGATCGAGTACAAGACCTTCGGCGTGGGCCTCAACTTCACGCCCACCGTGCTGGGCAACGGCAAGATCAGCATGATGGTGAACCCCGAGGTGTCGGACCTGGACTTCTCGCGGGCCGTCTCGCTGCAGGGCTACATCATTCCGAGCGTCAACACGCGGCGCGTCTCGACGGTGATCGAGCTGGCCGACGGGCAGAGCTTCGCCGTCGCGGGGCTTCTCAAGGACGACCTGCGCGAGGTCGTGACGAAGTTCCCCGTGCTGGGCGACATCCCCGTCCTGGGGGTTCTCTTCCGCAGCTCCCAATACCAGAAGAGCGAGACGGAACTGGTCATCATCGTGACGCCGCACCTGGTGAAGCCGGTGGACATGGCCAGGCAGACGCTGCCCACGGACGCCTTTATCGAACCGGACGACTTCGAGTTCTATCTCCTGGGGAGCATGGAAGGCCGCGACAGGGGAGACGGCGGCAGGGCAGCCGCCCCGGGTCCCGCCGTCCCCGGCCTGAAAAGACAGGGCGGCCTCGAGGGCGATTTCGGCCACATGAAGCCATGACCGACGAAAAGGAGAAACCCATGAAAAAGACCATTGCCCTTGTCGCCATCCTGAGTTTCACGGCGGGCCTGCTCGCATCCTGCGCCCCGACCCGCGTCGAGATGGATTACGGGACATCGCACCAGCTCCAGAAGATCAACCAGATCGCAAACCCCGACGCGGAGAAGAACCGCAGGCCCGTCGAGGGCCTGGACGGCCCGGCCGCGTCGGCGGCCATGACCAAGCGTCAGAAGGACTTCGAGAAGCAGGAGAAGGCGCCCTCGTACATCTTCAACCTGGGCACCACGGGCAAGTAACGGCACCGCAAAACGGGGAGACAGGATATGCGCCGGTACGGATTGAGCGGCAGGACGGACAGGGGAGCCTCGGCCGTGGAGTTCGCGTTGACGCTGCCCATCTTTGTCATTCTCGTCATCGGGATCATCGAGTTCGGGTGGTACTTCTTCGTCCAGCACACCATCCAGTACGCGACCCGCGAGGGGATGCGCCTGGCCCTCGTGGGCCGTACCCTGCCCGGCCCGGGCGGGAACCCGATGACGCGGGAGGCCTCGATTATCCAGACCATCCGGAACAACGCCGCTTTGGCCGTGAATCCGGCGAGGGTGACCGTGTATATCTACCCGGTGACTTCCGCATCCGCATACCAGGACCCGGCGAACTGGCAGGACTATGGCAGCGAAGAGGGCAACCCGAATGCGGGCGGCACTGACGATTATAGGAGGGTGCGAAGCACCTATGATCACAGGTTTTTCACCCCGCTGATCGGGAGCTTCTTCGGCAGCGGCAACACGGTGACGATACGGGCGGAGGGGACCTACAGGAACGAGAGGTTCGACTGAGGATTGTGCCGATAAATGCCGGCCGTCGAATCCAGGGAGGTGGTGGACCATGAGGTTTCAAGCGTCGCTATTCCGCGGGAAGGCGCGACGTCGCGAGCGGGGAGCATCATTGCTGGAGCTGGCCCTCCTGCTTCCGCTCCTTGCGGTCATGGCCTTCGGCGTCATTGACCTGGGCCGCCTGATCCATGCAAGACTTGTGGTAACCAACGTGAGCCGTGAGGGAGCCAGCCTCGCCTCGCGAGGCCGAGAGCCGTCCAATCTCATGACCATGCTTGAGTCATCGGCAAGACCTTTCGACTTGAAAAGGAACGGACTGATTATCATTACCAAGGTCGGGGCGGCGGACAGGACACTCAGACCTCCTAGACTGTACCCCTGCATTATCAGTCAGGATGATAATGAGGGTGCTCTACGTCCACCTGAGAGCAGAAGAATTTCGAGCGGAAATATGGCCATGGCGCTGCAGGAAATCTATCAATATCTGAGCCTCGGTCAAAGCGGACCCGCTGATATCTCCGGTGTCACGGTCGTCGAAGTATTTTACCATTACCAGCCCATCACACCACTGCCGGGCTTTATCCAAGGTATGTTTCCAACCAACGGCGGCATAGTAATCGGCAGCAGGTCCGTGTTTCAGACAGGAGGAGATCGGTGACATGAAAAAGATCGTCGATAACGAAAAGGGAGCGTTTGTTGTCATTTTCGCGATTTGCCTCTTGGTCTTGCTGGGTTTCGTCGCCCTGGGGATTGAAGGAGGGCGCTGGTATCTCGTGAAATCCGAACTTTCAAAAAGTGTCGATGCCGCTGCGCTTGCAGGCGCCAATAACATCTCGAATCCCTATATCAGCGATCCGACGGACGTAGCCGAAGACTTCGGGAAAGTGAATTTCAGGAGCGGTTTCCTGGGAACGCCATCAGGCGCGCCCGGTCCAGGCACCGGCGTGGTTAGCTTTTCCGCAACCAGGGTCGATAACAACAAGATCCGCGTCACCGGCACTGTCAATGCAACACCGGTACTGGCCCAATTGTTCGGGGTCACCCAGATTCCAATCAGCAGCTCGGGAATTGCGCAGAAAAACAAGGTTGAGATCATGCTGATCCTCGATCGCTCCGGTTCCATGAGCTCTTCCGCCGGAGGGGGGCTCACGAAGATGCAGGCACTGAAGGCGGCGGCGAGTAGCTTTGTGGAGTTTTTCAGAGAAACGCAGGATGAGGATAAAATAGGACTGATCAGCTTTGCAACCACGACCGGTGTATGGCGGAACAACAGGATTGAGCCCGATGTGACGTTGAACATCAATACGGTCAATGCGGTGAAGGCGAGGATCAACGAGCTGAATGCCAGTGGTGCTACAAATACGGAAGAAGCCATCAAAATCAGCGACGGACCCGGGGGATTCACCGATCAGACGAATGTGCCGGGCGATCAGCGCGTTCAGCAGTATGTTGTATTTTTCTCAGACGGGATGCCGACGGCCGTGACGGACCGCTTCAAATACAATAACACCGACTACGTTGGAATCGTTTACGGCGTCGGTTCGTCGGGGCGCTCAAACTGCAGGCCGTCGGACTATTCCTCCATGAGTGTAAACAGTCAATTGCATCAACTGACCGGCACGAATAATTTTTTCTCCGGCGTCAACCCCGATACGACGGGTGACGGCAATAGAACGTCCGGGACGCCGCAAACCGCCTGCTTCACGACGGATTGGCTGGGGCGGAGAACCTATTACGCAAATACGATGTGGTATATGTTCGGCAATGCTGCCTATCCCCTGCCGAGCGGGTATTCACCAACTCAGTGCAGCATCCCGATGAATGTGTTGCTTCCCTACTTTTGCCGGACCGCAAAGCAAATGGCCCTGGACAATGCGCAGATGTTGAAGAGTACGCCCAAGAATGTCAAAATCTATGCGATTGGCCCCCGCGGGGAAGTAGACGAGGATTTCCTTGAGGCCCTTTCCAGCGGCCCCAGATATTCGTTCATCTATGACGGGACACCGCGGGCCTTGAAGGAGACTTTCGAGAAGATCGCAAAGGAAATCAAGCTCAGGCTTGTGCAGTAGGGACGGTTTTCGTCCGAATAACTCGGGGTGAATTGCATGTCGAACCGCAACAAGACGGTCAAACTCGAAATCAAGAACGACAAGGTCCGCAGTCAGATCGCGGCCGTGATCTCCTCCATGGAGGGGTTTCTCGCCCAGCGCGGCGACGACCCGCTCCCGCCGGACATCCTGGTGCTGGAGATGGGCGACGACCCCGCGAAAGACTTCGAATACCTCGTCCGCGCGAAGGCGGCCGGCGGGGCGCAGGAGTTTTTCCTGACGGCGAGGAGCGCGAACCCCGATGTGCTCATCCAGGCCCTGCGACTGGGCGTGAAGGAATTCTTTCCCCAGCCCCTCAACGAGGCCGACGTTCGCGCGGCTTTCTCGAGAAGCGTCGAAAGCGGGGCGCGGCCCGCACAGGCGGCCTCCGGCCCCCAGCGGAAGGGGCAGATCGTCAACGTCTTCGGGGGCAAGGGCGGCGTCGGGACGACGACGATCGCCGTCAACCTCGCCGACTGCATGGCCCGCCTGGATTCGCCGCCGGCGGTCGCCCTCATCGACATGAACCGCCTCTTCGGCGAGGTCCCCCTGTTTCTGGGCATGGACCACGTCTTCAGCTGGGTGGACGTGTCGAAGAACATCGCCAGGCTCGACGCCACGTACCTGTCCGGCATCCTCTACAGGCACCGCTCGGGGCTCCGCGTGCTGCCCTCCCCGGACCGCATGGACGACGAGTTCACGGTGACGCCGCAGATCATCGAAACGCTGCTGCGCTTCATGCGGACCATGTTCGACTTCATCATCATCGACAGCGGCCAGTCCGTCGACGACATCTCGAAGATGATCCTGAGGCTCTCCGACAGGGTCCTGCTTGTCTCGGTGCTGAGCCTCCCGTGCCTGATCAACGTGAAAAAGATTCTGAACACGTTCCGCAACCTGGGCTATCCCCCCGAGCCCAGCGTCGAGGTGGTCGTCAACCGGTTCGAGCGCAGATCCATCATCAGCCTCAAGGAGGCCGAGGAGAGCATCGGCAAGAAGGCCTTCTGGATCGTGCCGAACGACTTCCAGCTCTCCATGAACGCCGTCAACCAGGGCAAGCCCCTTTCCCTGGTCGACGGGAACGCCGAGATCACCAAGGCGATCGCGGAGATGGCGGCCGCCGTGGCCGGCAGGCGCCAGGTGGATGTGAAGGACAGGGGGAAAAAGGCATTCCTGGGGATGAAGCTGTACTGAGAACCGGCTACCCTCTGCCTTGAGAGACTGTGTCGCAATGTCATTGCGAGCCACGGACCCCGGTTGGGAACGGGGTTATCGATGGAATAAACAGAGCCGATCCGTCATTATTACTCCCTTCGGTCGCTCGCAATGACCAGGGCCGATTATGACACTGGCGAAGATGGATTCCCGCTTTCGCGGGAATGACACCCGAGCGGCATGCGCTGCAGGGGTATTAACTGAAGCAACGAGAAAGAAAAAAGAGGACTGAAGCATGACTGCTCTCCCGAAAGAAAAACCCATGGTGTTCCTCGTCACCGACGAGTACAACGAACTGAAAGGCAAGGTCCACGACCGCCTGGTGGACATGCTGGACCTCTCTCTCATCGACTCGCTGGACCGGCACCTCCTCAAGCAGGAGATCCGGAGGCTGACGGACCGGATCCTGGCGGAGGAGCTGGCCACCACGCCGATGAACTACGAGGAGCGGGAGCAGTTCCACGAGGAGATCTTCAACGAGGTCCTCGGCCTGGGGCCCATCGAGCCCTTCATGCACGACCCGACGGTGTCGGACATCCTCGTCAATTCCTACCGCCACGTCTACGTGGAGCGATACGGGAAGATCCAGCTCACGGGGACGCGCTTCAAGGACGACAACCACCTAAAGAAGATCATCGACCGCATCGTCTCGGCCGTGGGGCGCCGGATCGACGAATCCTCGCCCATGGTGGACGCGCGCCTGCCCGACGGGTCGCGTGTCAACGCCGTCGTGCCCCCCGTCTCGGTGGACGGGCCGGCGCTTTCCATCCGGCGCTTCGCCGTGGACCCCCTCGAGCTGGACGACCTGCTCACGCTCAAGACCCTCGTTCCCGAGATCGGCGAGCTGATCAAGGGCATCGTCAGGGCAAGGCTCAACGTCGTGATCTCCGGGGGAACGGGCAGCGGCAAGACGACGCTGCTCAACGTCCTCTCCCGGTTCATCCCGGCCAATGAGCGGATCGTCACCATCGAGGACTCCGCCGAACTCCAGATGAAGCAGGAGCACGTCGTCCGCCTCGAGACGCGGCCCCCCAACGTCGAGAGCAGGGGCGAGATCACCCAGCGTGATCTCGTCCGGAACAGCCTGCGCATGAGGCCCGACCGCATCATCGTGGGCGAGGTGCGCGGGGCCGAGGTGCTCGACATGCTGCAGGCCATGAACACGGGCCACGACGGCTCGCTGACGACGATCCACGCCAATTCGCCCCGGGACGCCCTGCTGCGCCTCGAGACGCTCGTCGCCATGACGGGCCTCAACATCCCCAACGAGGCCGTGCGGCGCTACATCAGCTCGGCGATCCACGTCATCGTCCACATCTCGCGCCTCGTCGACGGCAGCCGCAAGGTCGTGAGCTTCCAGGAGATCACGGGCATGGAGGGGAACACCGTGACCATGCAGGAGATCGTCGCCTTCGAACAGACCGGGATCGACGAGATGGGCCGGGTGAAAGGGCGCTTCGCCATGCGCGGCTTCCTGCCCAAGTTCATGGAGCGTTTCGCCGCCCTCGGGATCCCGATCCCCTACAACATTTTCGACATCGACAAGTCCTTCGAAATCTGACCGGAGGAGAACCCGCTTATGGATCTCATCCTTTTTGCAGGCATCTTCATCGCCGCCCTGGCGCTGACCCAGGCGCTGCTCATGCTCATCCGGAGCCGCTTCAACCCCGAGGTGGTCCGGCTGAAGCGCGAGATCGGCGCCCTCGCGGCGTCCGGGTACAACGGGTCGGCCGGGGTCGATATCGTCAGGAAGAAGACCCTGAGCGAAATCCCATGGCTCAACGCGGTCCTCATGAATCTCGGGACGCCGACGATCGGCGGCCTCGAGCGCCTCCGCCAGCAGGCCGACGCGAGGCAGCCGCTCGGCTTCTTCATCCTTCTGTCCGTTGTTGCGGCCGTGGGCGTCTTCTGGCTGGTACTTCTCGTGAGCCGGGGCTCGCTGGCGGCCTTCGTGGCCGCGGCGCCGGCTGCGTTCATGCCCTGGCTATACCTGTCCTATCGAAAGAAGCGGCGTCTGCGGGATTTCGACCGCCAGCTTCCGGACGCCCTCGACATGATCTCCCGGGCATTGAAGGCGGGGCATGCCCTCACGGGGGGGTTCCAGATGGTGGCCATGGAATTTGCAGAGCCCGCGCGGACCGAGTTCCGCAAGGCGCTCGACGAGATCAACTTCGGCGTGAGCTACGAGGAGGCGCTGCGCAACATGGCGGGCCGTTTCGACAGCGCCGACCTGAAATTTTTCGTGCTCTCCGTCATCATCCAGCGGCAGAGCGGCGGCAACCTCGCCGAGATCCTCGAGAAGATCAGCAACCTGATACGGGAGCGATTCAAGCTTTTTGGCAAGGTCAAGGCATTGACGGGCGAGGCCCGGATATCGGCGCTGATCCTCACCATTCTCCCGTTTGCCATCGCCGCGGTCATTTTCTTCCTGAACCGGGCCTACATCGAGGTCCTCATCCGGGAGCCCGCGGGCCAGATCATGCTCGCCGCCGCCGCGGTGATGATGATCCTCGGCATCTTCGTGATGAGGCGGATGGTGAACGTCGAGGTCTGAAAAGGGGATTCACATGGTGGACATGGCAATTATCGTCTCGGCCCTGGTGTTTTTCGGAACGCTTCTCCTCCTGCTCGGCGGCTTCTACTACGCGAGGTACCGCCGGGAGCATGCGGGCCTCGTCGAGAAGGTGAAGCTTGGCGGGGTTCCCCGCGCCGTTGAGGCAGCCCCCGATGCGGCCGGGACGGGAAGAAACTGGAAGGACATCCTCCTGAAAACGTCGACCTGGGCCGGGCGGGTGGCCAAGCCGAAGGAGAACGGCGAAGACGGGTCGCGCCTGAGGAAGCTCTTTCTCAACGCCGGCATCCGGCAGCCGGGCGCCGCCACCGTGTTCTGGGGCGCCAAGGTGATCTGCGCGGCGGCCCTTTCCGCGGCGGCGTTCTTTTTCCAGGCATTCCTGGACAAGCCCCTTCTGCGCTTGGAAATGCTTCTCTTCCTCGCCGCGTTCGCCCTGCTGGGGTTTTACCTGCCCGATCTCTATCTGAAGTGGAGGATCAGCCGGCGCAAGGACATGATCGTCAAGGGATTCCCCGACGCCCTCGACCTGCTGGTCGTCTGTGTCGAGGCGGGCATGGGGCTGGACGCCGCCATCAACCGCGTGGCCGAGGAGATCCGGTTGAGCAGCCCGGTCCTCAGCGACGAATTCCGGATCCTCAACCTGGAGCTGCGCGCCGGAAAGGCCCGTGCCGACGCCCTGAGGAATCTTGGCGTGCGGACGGACGTGGAGGAGGTGAGGAACTTCGCGACCCTGCTCGTCCAGACGGACCGCTTCGGCACGAGCGTGGCCCAGGCCCTGCGGGTTCACTCCGACGCCATGAGAGTCCGGAGGTATCAAAAGGCCGAGGAGCTGGCCGGCAAGCTACCGGTCAAGCTGATGGTCCCGCTGATTTTCTTCATTTTCCCCGCCATTTTCGTCGTCGTCATCGGGCCGGCGGTCATCCAGATCTATCACGCCATCATTACACGCTAGGAGCGACCATGGACAGGACAATGCGCATTTTTCTCGTTGCGGCCATCGCCGTTCTCTTCATGTCCGTCAACAGCTGCAGTCTCGTCAATTACTTCTCCGGCTACGTGAAGTCCTGGGAGTCGAAGGCGCCCGGCCGGGACACCCTGGCGAGCAACATGAACCGCTTCGTCGGCTCCGTGAGGACCGCACGGGGAAACCCCGACGCGCACTACCTCCTCGGGGACTTTCACCAGGGGCGGGGACGCCACCGCGAGGCGATCGCGGCCTTCAACAGGGCCATCGCGGCCGACCCGCAGTTCGTGAAGGCCTTCAACGGGATCGCCGTCTCGCTGGACCAGATGGGCGAGCACGAGCGGGCGCAGGAGTACTACCGGGCAGCCCTGGCGATCAAGCCGGACCTGGACTACCTGTACAACAACCTCGGCTATTCCTACCTGCTGCAGGAGCGCTACGAGGAGGCGGCGGATGCCTTCGAGAAGGCAAACACCCTGGCCGGGGGGCAGGTGAGCCGCATCCGCAACAACCTGGCCCTGGCCAACAGCGCCCTCGGGAAAGCGGACATTGAGTCCGTGGCCGCCGCGCCGAAGCACCAGGCGCTCGTCGAGTATGCCGCGGGCAGCCACTTCCTGAAAAACGGCGGCTTCGAGGAAGCCCGCGAGCATTACGGGAAGGCCTTTTCGCTGGATCCCGACCTGCAGGCGGCCCGCAAGGGTGCGGAAGTGGCCACCCTGCTTGCCGACGTGAAGCGGTACATGGCCGACGAGGGGTCGAATGCGGCCGCCGGGAAGGATCGCCCGGTCTCTCCCGGACGGGACGGCATCGAGATTTCCAACGGAAACGGCGTGAACGGCATGGCGAAAGAGGTGGGCCATTTCCTGAAAAGGCAGGGGTTCAACGTCGTGCGCCTCACGAATGCCGATCATTACGGGTACGCGAAGGCCGGCGTCTACTACCGGGGCGATGCGGAGTTCACGGCCCTCCAGGTCAAGGGGGCCATTCCCGGGATCACGCAGATGAAGAAGGTCGGCGGATTCGACCGGGACAGCGTAAAGGTGAGAGTCCTCGTGGGCCGGGACCTGGCCGACGGGAGGGACGCCTTCAAGGAAGAGAGGAATTGATGAAACCGACCCGGAAAAATCCGGTCCTCCTGATCATGGCGGTGTGGATTGCCGCGGCCTTCCTGGCCGGCTGCGCGTCCCCGGGCACGAAGGACACGGCCGTGCGGGACGAGTACAAGCGCATGCTCGAGATGCAGAAGAGCGCCGAGGCCGCCCGGAACAGCGAAGACGCGCTCAAGAAGATCCCCGAGACGGACGCCCGCGGGCTCGAGCAGATCGGGGACAATTACGTCCGCCAGGGGAACCCCACGATGGCGTTCCTGCAATACGAAAAGGCGCTGGCGAAGGAGCCGAAGCTCCAGAGCGCGCGGTACAAGAGGGGGATGCTCCTGCTGAGCCGCGGGATGAACGACGAGGCCCTGAAGACGTTCGACGAGATCCTCGCGCAGGATCCCCGGTACGCGCCGGCCCTGGAGGGCCGCGGCCGCGTGAGGATGGCGGCGGGCGATTTCGGCGGGGCCATGGAATGCTTCAACGAGGCCCTGGCGGCCGACCCGAAGCTGTGGCAGGTCCATGCCCTCAAGGGCTACCTGTATGACCGGAGAAGGGACTACGACGCGGCCATCGCGGAGTACGAGAAGGGCATCGCCGTCAACGGGAAGTCCGGCATGCTGTTCAACAACCTGGGGATGTCCCTCTACCTGAAGAAAGACTATCCGAAGGCGATCGACGCCTACGTCAAGGCCGTCCGCATCGACAGCGCGAACCGCAGGGTGTTCAACAACCTGGGGCTTGCCCTCTTCAAGGTCGGGCGCTACGACGAGGCCCTGCAGGCGTTCAGGCAGGGCGGAGACGAGGCGGCCGCGTACAACAACATGGGCTGCCTCTACCTGGCGGAAAAGAAGCACCCGGAAGCGAAGGCCGCCTTCGAGAAGGCCATCAGCCTGAAGCCCAGTTACTTTGCCAGGGCGCGCGAGAATCTGAAAAAGACCGAGGCGGCCATCGTGTCCGCTCCGGCAACCCCGTGATCGCGCCCGTTCCCTCTGGCTTGCTGGCGGGTACCCTTCCCGTGTCCGCCTTTCCGCGTCCGGGAGAACGCCCGGTTCTTCATCCGGCGGAGCACGGCATTCACAGCCTCCAGAAAGGAGCCCCCCGTCCATGACACCCGCGAACATCGCCATCACCCGCTCCATCGAGGAGACGGGCGTCCGCAAGAACCTGCTCGAGGAGCTGGCGCTCAAAATCATCTACCTTGTCGGGGAAACATCCCTCCTGGAGCTGGCCCGCCGGATGGGCCTTTCCTACAAGGTCGTCGAAGAGCTTTTCCAGCGCCTGCGGACGGATCAGCTCTGCCAGGTCACGGGGATGGCGGGGGGCACGCACCGGATCGTCGCGTCCTCGAGCGGGAAGTCCCGGGCCCTGGAGCTGCTCGCCCAGAACCAGTACGCGGGCCCCGCGCCCGTGTCGCTCGAGGACTATGTCGACCGCACCCGCACGCAGAGCGTCCTCGACAACCGCATCACCCCGGACGATGTCACCCGGGCCTTCGCGGACCTGGTGCTCGACCACAAGACCCTGCACCAGATCGGCGTCGCGGCGACCTCCGGCCGGGGAATCTTTCTCTACGGCCCCACCGGCACGGGCAAGACGACGATCGCCGAGTCGCTCACCCGGCTCTTCGAGAAGGACACCGTCTGGGTCCCCTACGCGGTGGAGGTGGACGGGCAGATCATCACGGTCTACGACGCCGTCCTTCACCAGCGCCTCGAACAGTCGGCGGGCCCCGAGCAGGACGGCCGGTGGGTGAAGTGCCGGAGGCCCCGCATGATGGTGGGCGGCGAGCTGACGATCGAGATGCTCGACCTGCAGTTCAACCCCGCCACCCGCTTCTACACGGGGCCGGTGCAGATGAAGGCCAACAACGGGATCCTGATCATTGACGACTTCGGCCGGCAGCGCGTGAGCCCCGAGGAGCTGCTGAACCGCTGGGTCGTCCCCCTGGACCGCCGCGTCGACTTCATCACCCTGGCGGGCGGCAGGAAGATCGAGATTCCTTTCGACCTGCTCGTCATCTTCGCCACCAACCTCGATCCGGCCAAGCTCGTGGACGAGGCGTTTCTGCGCCGCATCCAGACGAAGATCCGGGTCGACTTCATGAAACCCGACCAGTTTCGCGAGATCTTCAGGCGTCTGTGCGAAAAGCACAAGCTTGGCTTCGAACCGGTCCTGGCCGACGAGCTGATCCGGCTGGTCGAACAGGAATACGGGGAACCCCTTCGGGCCTGCTATCCGCGGGACATCCTGCAGCAGGTCCTCTGGATGGCCCAGTACCGCCAGAAGGAGCCGACGCTCGACCGCAAGGCCCTCGGGAATGCCTGCCAGAATTACTTCCTCGATCTCTGATTTCGGGGGACGGCCGCAGGCCCCGGCGAAGGCCCGGCCAGACGTGCACAGGACGACAGCAGGGAGGAGACGGGTATGAAGAGAACGCTCGGGGGTGTCATTCTCGTGGCCGCGCTGGTCTTCGCGGCGGGCGCCGCGTACGCCCAGGACATGGGGATCGTCACGGGGAGCAAGAAGGGTACCTACTACCAGTTCGGGCTGAACATGTCGGAGCTGGTGAAGCAGAAGGGGGTGCGGCTGCGCGTGGACGACTCCCAGGGCTCCGTGCAGAACGTCTTCTCGGTCTACAAGGCCCCCGACACCCAGATGGGGATCGTTCAGTCCGACGTCCTGGCCTTCGTCTCCAAGATCCAGAACGACCCCGTCCTGCAACGGATCGCCTCCAAGACCCGGATGGTCTTTCCCTTCTACAACGAGGAGGTGCACCTGCTGGCCAACGCGGAGGTCAGGGACTTTGACGACCTCAACGGCAGGATCGTCGCCATCGGGGAGGAGGGCAGCGGGATCTATCTCACCTCGCGCCTCCTGTTCGAGGCCTCCGGCGTGAAGCCGCGCGACATGCTGGCGGTGGGGCCCGTCGATGCCCTGGCGCTGCTGAAGAAGGGGGACATCGACGCCCTCTTCTATGTCGCGGGCATCCCGGTGAAATTGTTCACGGAGGACGTGGCCGCCGAGGATAAGCTCTCCCTGGTGCCGATCACGAACAAGAGCATCCTCGAGTTCTACCCGCCCGTGCAGATCCCGGCGGACACCTACCGCTGGCAGGGGCAGGCGGTCGACACCGTCGCCGTGAAGGCTGTCCTCATCTCCTATGACTTCCGGGGATCCAACTGCGAGAACGTCGGCAAGGTCGCCAAGATCGTATACGACAATCTCGAATGGCTCAAGTCGAACGGCCACCCGAAGTGGAAGACCGTCGACCTCAACACGCCGCTGAAGGGGTGGGAACAGTATGACTGCGTCACGCGGGTGGTCCAGCCGGCCAGGCGCCGGGCGCCCGAAAAGCCCCGTGTCGTCAATCCCGTCCTGGATGCCATCAAGAAAATGTTCTCGGAATAGCGGAGGCCGCTGCGAATGAAAGGCCGGGCCGGGCAGGGAAGAGACGCGGTCCGCGGGCGCGAGCCCGCGAGGCTCTGGTCCGTCATGTATCCGGCCCATTTCAGGATGACCGAGAATCCCTTCACGGCCGACGCCGATGCGAAATTTCTCTGGCTCGGGGGAAAACGCAAGGAGATTCTGGCCGACCTGGTTCGGGGGATTCTCGACGGGGCGGGGGTGCACGTGGCGCTGGGCGCCGCGGGCACGGGGAAGACCCTGCTGGCCAACGCCGTCGTCGATGAGCTCGGCGACCGGGCCCTGGCCGTCGTGGTTCCCTTCGCGGAGTACAGGGGCATCGACTTCCTGAAACTTGTCGAGAGGGCCTTCGGGCTCGGCGGGGACCCCCGGGGTCGGGAATCCTTTGCCGAGCGCTTTTCGGAGTTCCTGTGCCGCACTGCCGCGTCGGGGAGGCAGGCGGTCCTGATCGTCGACGACGCCCACCGCCTGAACGGTTCCGGCCTGCGCGAGCTGTCGCAGATTTCCGGGCTCGCGGAGGACGGCACGCGGCTGCTGCAGCTTGTTTTTTTCGGCGAAAACCGCTTTCGCGACCAGGTGAACGACGAGGCCAACCGGGGACTCTTTGAGAGCGCCGGCGCGAGACTCGTGCTCGATCCCCTGACGCGGGATGAGACCGCGCAGTACATCCGGCACCGCCTCCGGGTCACCCAGTGCGAACGGGAGCTGTTCACGTCCGACGCGGTCGAGGAAATCTTCACCTACTCGAAGGGGATTCCCGGCCTGGTCAACAGGGCCTGCGAAGCCGCCCTGTCCCGGGCGTTCTACCTGGGGGAGCAGCTCGTCCCGCAGGACACGGTGAGGGAGGCCCTGAAGCTGATGCCGCCGGAGAAAGCGCCGGCTGCCGGTGCACCGAGGAGTCTATCGTTCGAACTGGCCGCCGCGGCCGAGCCGGAGAAAGACGGTGAAACGGACGACGCGGACGAGCCGGGAATCCCCGCCGGGCAGCTGCGGAGGCGGAACCGCAGCTGGATCGCCTATGCGGTTCTCGGGTGCCTGCTCATCGGCCTGATCGCCGTCGCATCCATCCTGTTGAAAGGAAAGCAGGCGGCCCTTCCGCCAGGCGCCGACGTGAAGCGTGCGGTGACCCCGTTGCCCGTCCCGTCGGCGGAGAAGACGGCCACGGTTCCGGCCGTCAAGGCACAGAGCCAGGCCCCGCCGGAACGGCAGCCGGCGCCCGTCGTGTCCGCCGGGCAGGTCCCGGTCGGCGGAGCCGAGATCCGCGAGGAGAAAAAGAAACCGCGGCCGGCAGCCAGGACGCGGCAGGCTGCGGCAAAAAGCCCGCGCAGGGAGCCGGCGCCCCCCGCGGCAGTCGCCCCGGCAGGGGATGCGGGAGGGGGCCTTTCCGCGGACCCGACAGGGACGGCGGGCCGGGAGGCTGCGCCTCGGAAGGCGGAACAGGTCGAGTCCGGCGAGGTCATCGACTGGATGCTCAAGAAACGGTCGGGACAGAGGTGACGTCCCGGCATCCGGCCGCTGCAGGAAGAGGCGGTGCCTTTTGACGGCGCCGCCGGTTCGCCGGGTTTCTTCATCTTGACATTCCTCAGCCCCTTCGGTATCTTGCCTCTCTCGGAAGTGCGCAGGTCACTGGTGGGCCTCCTGGACTTCAAATCCAGTGTGGGGGGCTGATACCCTC
>Ga0255345_1002780_pt1 | contig 21521 bp, 17 predicted proteins | sample wastewater_treat_6_FD_192415 | JGI IMG/M metagenome (GOLD analysis project Ga0255345, IMG submission 192415) | Wastewater microbial communities from Lulu Island WWTP, Vancouver, Canada - plant20 | ecosystem: Engineered > WWTP > Wastewater > Unclassified | place: Canada: Vancouver, British...
ACCATTTCCCTTTTAACAGTATAAATAGTTATTTTTCTATTTTTTTAAGTGTTACAACAATGTCGTTTTCACTTTTTAAATCAACTAAGTTGTCTTGCTCATTTTTACAAATAATCTCCATAACGTTCCGCAGCTACCCGAAGGTGGCGATTTCGAAGCAATTCACTGTCAACCAAGCACAAAATTTGATAGAAGCACAAAGCTTGATTTAACCACTGAACCGCCACTTTTGGGTAGGTGCTGTTATGGGCTGGTTTTTATTTTCTGCAAGACGTGCTGACATACGTTTTTTCTGTCTGGTTGCAAGATTTTTTCTATTTCTTTTTTGTCCACAACGTTCTTGCTGATATTCCAATTTTTATTGTCAACCAAATAGCCAACTACCAACCTTAAACAAAATCCAAATGCCTAATATTGCTAGGAATATTTGTAAAATAATATATCCACAACCCATTCCACCAGCCAAAGCACCTTGTACTGCATTTTCACCTCTGTCGCGGTCTGAACTAAAATAGCCAATAAGTCCGCCAATAGCAGCCACTATTAATATTACCCAAAGCCAAGTCATAATTTTAATTTTTATTGATTTACAATTTCCTACTCATTTGGCTTTTCGGTTTCGCCCCGTTTTTAAAGTGGTCACTGGTCTCCACTTTTTAGATAGTATTTAGTCTTTGATATATTCAAGACGTGTAAAAGGTTGGTGGTTCTCTTGTCTGTTTCATTCTGTAGTGTCGTCTCTTAAACTTGCCCATAACGTTTTGCGGCTTGGCGTAGTGGCGGATTTTTAGCACAAATGTTCAATCGAAGAATTGCACTTGAACCTTGCACAAAACTGTCATACGAAGCACTGCACCCGCCATTACGCCAAACCGCTGTTACCGCCTGTGGTTCTTTCCTCCGATACATTGTCTACCATTTTTATAGTCCACTTACTTGTATAAAAAAACGATATTTTGTCTGTCTGCAGTGAGCAGTCGGGAAAGATTTAATTTTTGCGAAGCGAGGAGATTCTTTTTGTATTACGGTGCGATGGCTTTTGGCATATCTTTTTGTTGTAGCGATGGCTTTAGCTCTTTGCCGACCGCAGGAACGAGGACAGCAATGTGCTAAAAGTGTGTCGGAACAAAAAGTATGACAAAATAGAGGAAGCACTTTCCTAATTAATCTGTATCCAAAATGCCCCCCCATGTTTTTCTACATTCTTTGTATTAGGATGTTCCCATATTGGTGAAATTATGTTTGAAAGTTCTTTATCTTCGCTAATAAATATCCCTGGAAAAATTGGTTTATATTTTTCAGGATTAGCTAAAACAAAAGCCGCTAATACATATTGTTCAGAGTAAAATCTATCACACATAAATTGAGGATAATCGTATGGCAAATAAATGTCATGAATGTGAACGATTACTCCCTTTTTTAGATAGGGTAATAGTTCTAAAAAGCACACCGTAGCATCTGAATTTGGTAAACAACGATGAGAATTATCAATAAACAAAATGTCATTTTCTTTTAATTCATTAATTATAAATTGATAATCTTTAATATTTTCAAGAGGTTGTCTAATAACTTCATCTGCTAAATGGTCTATAGTTGCCCTTGGGAATGGATCAATTGAAATAATTTTAGTATTTAATTTATTCTCTAATATAGACTTTCTTGCAACTTTAGTAGAATTTCCTGAGCCGATTTCAATATATTTTTGCGGTTTAAAATGATTGAGTATAGTATATAATGAAATTATGTCTAATCCGGGCAAAAAACCATTATTCCATGATGGTTGATTTTCATCTTTTTCAACTTCTACTGAACGAATAGATTGGAATGTATTTTTATGGATTAATATTTCTTTAAGAAATTGCTCATAAACATTTCTGTTTTTATTTATTAACTCATAAAGAAGGGTATGGGGCTTAAGCCCATACCCATATCTTGGTTTCATATCAATTTTATATTCTAATATCAACTTTTGATACTTAGGTATCAAAAGTTTCATAAATGATTTAAACGAATTTTCCATAATTAATTTTTTAAATAAATAATCTTTTTAGATGCTGCAAATTTACCATTTATTACTTTAATAAAGTACATGCCTTCTGATAAATCTTCCATATTAATCTCTATATTTTGAGACGCAGAATTAATATCTAGAAAAATAGTTTTAACCGTTTCCCCTTTAATGTTCATAACGTTGATTATTGAACCTGAAATTAAATCAGAATTAAACGATACAAATACTTTTCCGCTCGATGGATTTGGAAAAATTGTTAATTCTGTTTGTCCAACATCGGCAATTGTTGCAGATTCAACCGTATTTACAGAGTTAGAAAAATAATTAGCTTTTCTGAGAGTCGAACAGTCGGTTTCTTTATTAAATGAATACATATTCACTAGATAGCTCGTACCTGTTTTACGGAATGCTATAAGTTGGTCGGGAGAGTATTTATACGTTTTAGAGAAAAAATATTTATTTGCAGTTGGTAGCACAGGCCAATCCGAAAAAATCCCCGAACTACCAGTACTCCAATCCCAAACAAAATTTCCAGATTCAAAATCGAATTTTGTAGCCCAAGTATAAAATCCTAATAATTCATCTTTGCTATCGTTGTCAAAGTTTCCAACTATCAAATTATTTCTGTATGGTCGCATACCTACTATATCATTACCGTAATCGCTCCATGTCCACTGCCAATTACCGCTTTCAAAACCGAATAATGTCATGTAACCATTCGGCAAATCATTTCCTAAAATTTCGTCTCTTCCGTCTCCATCAAAATCTCCCACAATAAATTGGTCTCTATAAGGTCGCATATAGCTCATAGGATAAACGAGATTGTTTGTATATCCATTGTCGGACTGTTGCCAAGCCCATTGATTGGCAGTTGTGAATTTAAACCATGTTGTCCATCCATTTGGTAGGTCTGACCCTAACAAATCATCTCGCCCATCTCCATCAAAATCTCCTGCAACAATGTAATCAGCATATGGTTGTATGTAACTCATGGGATATGTGGGATTATTCACATATCCATAATTTGATTGCCACCAGTGCCATTGTCCATCTGTTCCAAATGTAAATGTAGTAAGCCAATTACCATTAATATCAATGCCCAATAAATCATCTCTACCATCACCATTAAAGTCTCCGACAATTAAATTATTTCTATAAGGATATATACCATCACCTGCAGAAGAATTTCCATAATTACTCCATCCCCAATCCCAATCAGCGGTTGTATTATTATAGTAGAGCATCGTCATCCAATCTCCACTGCCACCTGTATAACTTGCACATAACATTTCATCTTTACCATCTCCATCAAAATCGCCTTTGTAAAATTTATCGTAATCATGAACATTCCATCCGTCAATCGTGTTATTTCCATCATTAGTCCATTTTTTAGTCCATCTATTATTGTTAATAGGTTTAATCGTATAGTTAGCCCCTGATGTAGGATTGGTAACTTTCACAACAGAGTATCCCGGAAGTGAAACCCATAAAGTATTAACATTGTATCCGGGCGTATTTGAACGTAATGTAAAATAACCATTGGCATCTGAATATGTTATGTAATAAGGGTATGAAGTTCCAATCTGTTTCCATCCGATAATAACAGCATTTTCAATAGGTAGACCATTGTTATCTAATACTCTACCTGTTTTCTCTATAGTTGTGTGGTTGTAAATATTATAATAGTTGGATGGTTTCGTGCAATTACTTGTGTTTGCAGTCATTGTCCAAAATGATGCAAAAACATTGGCAGCCTGTTTGTTTGTTTCATTTGCAAATCCGCTACTACCGTAATTATTTATTAAACCTAAATAATCTTCCCACGGACTTTGCCAGTTAATTTCCTGATATTGCCACCAAGAATATCCCTGACAAGTACAATCAAGTGATTTTTGCATCGTATAGGTTGCAAAATTTGCTTGATCAGATTCAGAACCAACCATTGCATCTGGGTCACTAATACTAACATTTGTTCCACTATAAGCGATTTCACCTATAATCCACGGCATTTTTATTGTTTTTGCAGCCCAGTAGATATAAGAACTTATCCTGTCCTTTGAATTTTGAAGATGCTCTGTCCATGCATAAAAATGAAATGAAACAAAATCAATTGGCATTACAAGCGGATCCCATGTTATTGAGGTTTCTGGATGAGTAAGTCCAATTGTTATTAAATGATTTTGATCGTACTTTTTAATAGCGTGGCACCATTCTGAAACCCAATTTGAAATTTTATACTTATCATTCATATTATTATGACTGTATGAATAAAAAGGTTCGTTATACAAATCATAACCTAAAATAGCGCTATTATTTTTAAAATGGTTTGAAATTGTTTCAAGATACGATTTAAAACTTTCATGTACTTCCCACGCTTTACTTGGGCCAACAACCAAAATTACTTTTAGGTTATGTGCATTTACAGAATCTAATAATTGGTCAACTATTGAAAAGTATGATGTATATGAACCAGTTGGAATTTCAAGTGTACCATTGTTGTTATCTGGGGCAATAAATACGCGTATAGTGTTAAATCCGAGACTTTTTATTTTCGCCATATCCTTTCCGATTTTAGTTTTACAAACTCCTTTATCATCTGTTGAGCTATAAAAAAATCTACCAGGTCCTCCCGTATTTGGATACCCCCAATTGTCGCTATAGTTCCAGTTAGGAGATAAGTAATAAGTATTGGTATTATAGTCTTTTGTAAATTGAATCAAGTAATTACAAACTAAAGGATAAAATGAGCTACCATTTAGCTCAAAATTATTACAGTTCACTTTTACAAATGAACTCTGAGCCATAATGTTTGTAGCAAAAATTATGGCGATAAATGCTGTTATTATTTTTGTTTTCATTGTATTTTAAATTTTTTAAATAGTGTGAATTTTTAAGTTGATTTTATATTTCAGAAAATAAAAGAGAATTAAAAAACACTCAATTATTTTATCAAGTATCATTGAACCAAACAACATTTTGACTTGACATCATACACAAAATAGTCCACGAAGCACTATTAGGGATGGCAAATTTTTTGGCACGTGTTTTTGTTTTGCGGGAAGGGTTTAGCTCTTTTGCAAGTTTGGCGTAGCCCGTGCAGTTTTTGTTTGTAATTTTCTCTACAAACAAAAATGCACGACTTGCAAATGTGCTAAACGAAGCGAGGGACAAAAAACCTGACAAAAAATTTAGGGCAGGATTTGTTCTTTTGTTTTTTCTTTTTGCGGGTGGGGCAAAAATTAAATCTTTTTCGGGTCGGCTTGCGTGTCGCCCGTTTTTCTGTCTGTTTGTTAATTGTTTCATACCGTTTCGTTTTATGCCGATAGTGTCAACCTGCATGGTCGTCCTACCATTGGCGGTAACGGTTACGTATATGAAACGTTTGGCATTTCGAAGCTCTGCCCTATCAAGTTACAAGTACTTTTGATACGGGCTAAAACGCTCGATAACTCACTGACTGCCAAATGTTTTATACACGATGTTACCAACTGGGCGTTATTGTCTTTCAATGGTTTGAGATATTTTTTCAATCCTGTCATTCCGTTTTCTCTGTCTTAAAAGATTTAGTTTTTTTGTGTAGGGTAAGTCAGGGTAGGAAAATAGCCAAGCTCTATGGCAGGTTTTGGCTTTAGCGTTGGCTTGTGCGACCTGCCATTGTGCTTGGCTATGTGCGTTAGCGTTTAATTGCTCTAATAATTTCACCAATCCATAAAACTAATGAGGTTGAACCGATAATTATAGCCCAATCCTTTAATGATAATGGAACTGTTCTAAATACTTCCCCACCAAATTCCACAATTAAAATTTGTCCTATTAGAATTACAAGAGCAACTATTAAGAAGCCAATGGATTTATTTAAACCATGAAATGCCGATTTCCCAGTAGCAAATGCTTTAGCATTAAACATATTCCAAAATTGTAACATTACAAATATTGTGAAGAAACGAGATAAATCATAACGGCTAACCTCACCATTATTTGAGAAATAAAATAAGAGACCTAATAAAATAATAACGAAAGAAAAACCAACAAATAAAATATTTGAACGCATTGGAGGTGTTATTATAAAATCCTCATTTTTTCTAGGTTTATTATCCATTACCCTCAAATTCGGTGGTAAGGAAGCCAAAGCACCTGCTGCAAAGGTGTCCATAATAAGATTAACCCATAACATTTGTGTAACAGTCAAAGGCAATTCATGACCGAAAATTGAACCTAAAAATACGATAATTAAGGCAGCAACATTTATTGTTAATTGAAATAGAATAAAACGCTGAATGTTTTGATATAATGAACGACCCCACATTACAGCAGTTGTAATACTACTGAATGAATCATCTAATAAGGTTATATCACTTGCCTCTTTAGCGACAGATGTACCTGAACCCATTGACAAACCAACATGTGCAAAATTTAAAGCTGGAGCATCGTTAGTTCCGTCTCCAGTAACTGCAACGACAGAACCATTTTTTTGCAATAGTTGAACTAGTCTTTGCTTATCTGTCGGTCTGGCTCTACACATTATTTTTAAATGCTGTACTCTCTTTAAAGCTTCTTCGTCCGAAAGATTTTCAAATTCAACCCCAGTAATTATGTTGTGTAAGTTATCACTATCGTTCCAGATTCCTATTTGACGACCAATTTCCTTAGCAGTACCCGGAGTATCGCCAGTTACAATTTTAACTTCGATGCCCGCATTTAAACATTTTGTAACAGCAGAAGGAACATCTAATCTCACAGGGTCTGAAATAGCTGTAATTCCAAGGAATATAAGACTTGAGTTAATCAATTTCCCATTTTCAAATCTGTCAATATTATCATCTACAATTTCATACGCAAAACCCAAAGTCCGCATTGCTTGATTCTGATATTGCAAAAGGGAATTTTCGATTGTAGAATTATATTCATTAATTGGTTTCAACCCTTGTTCAGACAATATATAACTACATTTTGAAAGTACAATTTCAGGTGCACCCTTCACATATAGAACTTTTTTGTTTAGCAAAGGACTATTAACCAATGAAGCCATAAATTTTCTTTCCGTTGAAAATGTTAGTTGTTCGATTACTTCAGCATCTTCACGAATATCTAAATAATTTAAGCCTTGCTCATGTAACCACAATAAAAGAGCAGCTTCTGTTGGGTTGCCTAACGTTTTTATTTTTGTGGGTTCAGAATAATCAAGATAAGCAGTTGAATTTACTGATATGCTCTCTTTTATAATATTGCTATTTTCGTCATTTGTTAAATGATTGCCATTTAAACACAGAAAATCAGCTTTATATACTTGCATTTGATTCTGTGTTAACGTCCCTGTTTTGTCGGTACAAATTACTGTAGTTGCACCCATAGTTTCACAAGCGTGCATTTTTCGAACTAAATTATTGTTTTGCAACATTCGACGCATACTTAGTGCAAGACTAAGGGTAACGCTCATTGGTAAGCCTTCGGGAACAGCAACAACAATCAATGTAACCGCAACCATAAAATATTGCAATATACGTCCTGCGACATCTAAACTAACCCATGATTCAGCGTTTAAGGGGTTGATGCCAAACAAAAAGCCAGAAGCAGAAAGTAGCAAGAAAGTTAATATGCCGTAGATTATCCACCTCAACCAACTTCCTTCTTCAACACTTTTGGGAAGTTCTTTTTCTCTACCTAGTAATTCAAATGAATCGTAAATAATTGGTAACCAAACTTTAGTTAATACAATTGCTGCTGATAGGATTACAATCCCTATGGAACCTAATTGACCTATTGTGAATTGGGCTTCACCTAAAAATATATCCTTAACAAAAAGTGCTAAAAATGTTAAAACTGCTAAAGCAAAACCAACAACACCAATAAACTTAGCAAGCTTGTCTAATTGCTTATTCAATGGCGTTTCTTCCCCACTCATTTCTTTTGCTTTCTCTGCAACTTTACCAAATTCTGTTTCGTCGCCAACTTTCTTTATCTCTAGAATACCGTGACCATCCATCAATTTTGTTCCTCTCATTGCCCAATTCGAAGGATATGTCGAATCCGAATGAAAATTAGCTGGGTTGTTAGTTTTATCAATTATCGGCTCACCAGTTAAACAGGATTCATCAATTTGAAGAGACACTGCTTCGAGTAATTCACCATCAGCAGGAACTTCTTCGCCTGTACCAAGAATTACAATATCACCAACAACGATTTCTTTTTTTGGTATTTCGCAAATATTTCCATTTCGTATTACCTTGTAAAGCGTGTCGTCATTAACTTTGTTTAAAACATCAAATTTTTTATTTGCGTCCATCTCAAACCAAAAAGCAACACCAGTTGCTAAAAGAATAGCGCAAAAGATGCCTATTGTTTCAGCAAATTCCATGTGAACGAATGAAATACCTAACGAAAGAAAAGCCGCAATTAAAAGAATTCTTATAATTGGGTCTTCAAACTTTTCTAAAAAAAGTTTCCATAAAGGTTCGCGTTCTGGTGGAGTTAAAATATTTTCTCCATATTTCTTTCGGCTTTCAATAACTTGCTCATTGGATAGCCCGGTGTAATGCTTCTTATGTTCCATCTTTCTATAATAAATTAATAATGATTGTGGTAATTGTTTTGCTTTAGATTTTAAGTTCTTTAATAAAGTAAGTTCAATATTATCCAACTTGCCATCGCCTTGTATCTTAGCCAATAGCCAATTTGCTTCATCGGCATCAACAACGCCAGGAGATGCTTCGTCTTCTAATAAGAAACTGGTAATTGCTTCTACGAAAAGGATTTCCCAACTTGAATGGTTTTCCTTACCACTAACGGCATCATTTAACTCAAACAGAAACTCTGCTTCTTCTTTGTCAATTACGCCATCGGCATATAAGACCTCACGTAATTGTTTTACTTCTTGTTCATTAATTACGCCATCGGCGAGTATTGATTTTTTCAATTCATTTAGTTTACTCATTTTTTAAAAATTTAATTGTTAGACATTAGAAACTATTTTTGACTCTCCAAATACCGATTTCAAAGAATTAACAATATTCCTTTTATATTCCGAATCTTTAAGGTATATCGCTTCATCTTCCATGTCTGAAATATCGAAAAGGATTTTGTTGTCTGATACTATTATTCTATTTACAATATTTTTATCTTGAAAGCCTTTATAAATTCGGCTTTTCGTAAAAGATGTTTTATCTCTAATGTCTGAATACATTGAATAAGATAAAAAGAGAAATAAAAACTCAGCTATTAACAAGAAAACTACAGTTAAATATTTCCCTAAAATAAATTCATCATAAATAAGAATTGGGCTTAATAGCACGAATAAAACAAGGGGAACAAATTTGACCAATTTGCTTAAATGCTCAATTTTATATAACCGATTAAACTGCGTAAATAAATACTCGGTATCATCTGTCATGCTTCAAATGTTTTATTAAATTAGAAATCAAATAATAGTTGTATTAACCCAACTACAGCAAAAATAATTAAAGCTATACCTATGATTTTACATGCAATATTGACAAAAAATTGAGTTGTGTTTTTTTTATACTTTCGTTTATTGTATATTAATCGGGGCAAAACCATCCAAATGAAAAGACCAATTAATACTTTTATTAGTGCTGCTGTCATTCTTTAAAAATGTTTAAAAAGGGGTATTGAATCCATGACAAACAATACCCCTTTTTTGTTATTAATTTATCTTACCATTACGGTACATCTCATTAACTTTGCTTTGTATGGCATCATATTCACTGCCTAAAGCTCTTTTGCGATCAGCACCGTTACCATAAATACCTTTGATAACATCTTTTGCTTTCTGTTCAAGTGTACCTTCAGTTACGGTTGCTGAAGATGGTGAACTAACATTCGGGCTTGGTTTATTAGTAGAAGGTTGATTACCCTGTGTTGTTGCTACTGAATTTTGGTTTGTAGCATTATCAGGTTTTGACGTTTCGACAGGTGTCGTTGCTGCAACTCCTTCTCCTTGCTCTGGAGATGAAGTTTTATCTATTTCAGAAGTTTGAGCAGCTTGTTTTGAAGCTTCAACTGCTTTAGTAGCTTCATCAACTTTGGTTTGAGCTTCAGCAACTGCTTGTTTTTCATCATCTGTTTTTGCGTTTGCTTTTGCCTCATCAACTGCCTTTTGAGCCTCTGCAACTTTTGATTTTGCTTCCTCAAAATCCACATTGCCACTTTGAACGTCAGCAATAATTTCGTTTGCTACTACTTTTGCTTGTTCTGTTTTTGCTATCAAATTCTTATCCGTACTATTTGAGGAATTGTATTTGACAATTAGAATGACACCAATAATTATTACACTCGCAAGCAATAACCATAGCCACCACTTGGATTTTTTATCTACCACAGGTGCTTCTTTGCGCCTTATGGTAACTTTTCGTTTTAGTTCTGCCATGATTATATTAATTACAAATTAATTTGAAACCTGGAATTTGTTGAAATGCCTGACCTAAGGTAATAACTTCGCCTTTGTTGATAGCTTTTTTACCTGCATCTCCATTTTCAATTTTGCATACAATATACACATGTCCGCTTCTTTCGTCATCAACAGGAACTTCAAAGTTGTCGCCTGTATCGGTTGTGATTTCAACACGTCCTTTGTGTTCGTTAAATGTTACATTCTTGTTGTCTATTGCTGCATCGTAATTGACAACAACAATAAAGAGTTCACTTAAAGTGTCAATTGACTTTACTCTGATTTGCTCGTTGGATTCACCACCTGGGCGAGGTGCTTTTTCATCACCAGAATGCTTGATAAACGGGAACTTGTCAAGAGTACCCATATCATCGTTGTTCTGACGATATTCATTTGAGAATACGCCACCTTCCTGTCCATCTTTGGTTTTCCAAAAAACGCATAAGTCTAAATCAGTCTCTGTTGACCATACCATTTCAATTTGCAACTTTTCATTAAATGTAAAAGGTGCAGACTCTCCCTTTCTGCGAAGGGTTACTTTCGGTTTCAATGTTACTTCTTCCATTTTTCTAAATTTTAATTTGTTAAACAATTTGTAATTATGATTGAAAATCAGTTTTTCTTCTTTATTCCTAAAAAATCATCGTCATCATCAATGGTTTTCTTTGGCTTTTTTACAAAAATATCATCCTCATCATTTTTTTTATTCGAGGTTGAATTGTTTATTTTTATTCCTAAAAAGTCATCTTCATTGCCGCTTTTTTTAGGTAATATTTTATTTGGTTTTGAACCAAAAAAATCGTCATCATTGTTGGTTTCGACTTTTGCTGGTTTTGGAATAGACGCTGGTAAACTAGTGCCATCTTCAAATTCCAAAGCAAATTTCACAATTTTAATACGCCTTTTAATATCTTCATTATCAGGTCTTATTTTTTTTGCAGCTTCCAATGCTTCAAGTGCATCTTTCAATTTGTTTTTTTTTACTAAAATAGCTGCGTTCATCAATAAGTCAGTAAAGGCATCTTCTTGCGCTTTAATTTTATCATTGCATTGATTGATTTTGTTTTGTAACTCTTTATCTTGAGGGCATAAATTAGATGCTAATTGATATTGCACCTGTGCCTCAGGCCATCTTTCACTTCGAAACAATTCATCTGCTTTAGTTATTATTTTTTTACACTTTTCCTGATTGTCCTTTTGTTGCTGAATAGTATCTTCAATCTTTTCTAACTGCTGAAAACAATAAGTGTCTTCTGATTTTATTGATAATGCCTGTTTATAATGGTTTATAGCTTCTGAAAAATTTGCAGAATTATAATATTTGTCAGCAGATTTCACAAAATCATTAAATTGCTTTTCCAGTTGTTTATTAATTTCATCTATCTCAGATAAGAATTTAGTAGCGTCTGCGTTCGTTTTATCAATAGAAAATATCTCATTGATTTTGCTTTTTGCATTTTGAAAGTCCTTTTGTTGAATAAGCTCTTTTACATTAGATAATAGCTGATCAATTTTTAATTTCTGCTTTTCTTTGTCTTTAATGAGTCGCTTTACTTCAATTATTTTTGCGATTATTTCAGCATTGTCAAAAACAAATTTTGCAGCTTCATATTCGTCTATTGCTTTCTCTAATTCGCCATTCTTAAGCAAATTATCTGCTTTGTTTAAATATTTTTTGTATAATTCAGTTTTATCAATGAGTTTTTGGATTTTTTCTTTCAAATCATCTAAAAATAGTTTGTATTCTTTATTGGTATTATCCAAAGTAATAGCATTTTCCACATTAACGCGGGCATCTTCCAATTTTCCTGCTTTTTGCAATTCAACAGCCCGCTCAAAATGTAACTTTGCTTCTCTGCGGTTTTCTTCGGCTTTTTGCTCAGCAGCGGCTTTTTCGTTTGCTGCTTGCTGCTCTTTTCGCTGTCTATCTTCGTAGGCTCGCTGTTCAGCTTGCTTTAGTTCTTCAGCTTTGGCACGCTCTTTAATTCTAGACTCTTCGCTTGCATAACGACTTATATCTATTTTGGGGTACATTGTCAAAATATCCTGAATATCTTTATTAGCGTAAAAATAGAGTTTGTCTGCACCCAGCATTTGCTCGAAACTTGTTCTTACTCTATCATTTTGAAAACAGTTACCCAACAGGAAAACAGCCATAACATCGCCGCGCAAATTATCAGTTCTAAATGCTTCGAAAACATCTTTTAATCCTTGTGTATATGCACCTGTATCGCTATCTAAATCTGATTTGCGAACCAGAACATCTCTTTTAGAATTAGGCATTTTGGAGAAACTAATTGAACGAATATTATAAGGCATATTACAGCTCGTAGCATCCAGTTTTTTTAACCAATCGTCTGCCTGCATTTCAAATCTTTTACATTCCTCTAGTTTTTCATTTTCAGTAAACAATGCTCCAATCGACTTATTTGCTTCATTCACAACATAACGGAGTAACGCTAATTTACGTGGGTCAAATCCCATTCCTTCTCGTATTTGCGGTTCCCCGTTTAATAGAAAATAGTTATCTGAAAGCGAGAGTTTCATTAAATGCAAAGTTGGATTAGTTGCTTCCAAAAAGATAGCAACACTTCCACTTACAACTTCTAATTTTTTATTTATCAACGCATGGTAACTTACCAGTTCGGCCAACGGTATGGTGTAGGATTTAATTTCGAAACCATTGTTTTTCAGATAATCGACAGTTTTTTGTTTTGCATTGTCACTAATAGAAGAAGAAAAAGTTAGTAAGGTCGGAATGTTTTCAGTATTGTCATGAGTTTTTTGATGATAGGTTTCTCTGATATTTTCAAGTAAACCCGATTCTTTCAATAAGTCAATGACTGGGTGTTCGATACTCCTTAAGATAAATGTTTCCAATTGTTTCTCAATTTTCTCGAAAAATTTGCCATAATAATTTACTTCTGAGTTATTGAAATGTGTTTTGTTGTCTTTTCCATATGAAATGCTATTTTGATGTGGATTGTTAAAAAAGTATAGCCATAATAATTCTTCTTGCCCATTGGTTATCGGGAATGAAGTTCCATTGTCGGCACAAACAGCGCCGACAATGAAATCTACATCAATATGTAATACCAAATAACTCATTTGTTTTTATGATTTAAAAATCTCTGGGATGAGAATTTGTTCCAAGTAACACAGCCCTTCTGCAATAAAAATTGGGAAACGATACTCGAAACGATTGGTTTGTTGCTTAGCATTTCGTGCTTTTTTGTATTCCGAATCGTTGTCAATAAATGCAGATAAACGACTAGTCAATTCTTTGCTGCGATTTTCAAGAACGGCAATATTACGAACTAAACCAGCTTTATGACCTACAAAATCAATAAAAATCCGCAGAAAATTTTCAAAATTTTCCAATTTTTCAGGGAATTGGAATTTGTCAATTTTTTCAAAATATTCATCAGAGACAACTTCATCTTCAGCAAATTCAACAAACTGTCCATCACGCAAATATTTGATGTTTTTTTCAGCAAAAATATCGGAAGTAAAACGAACATTTCTATCATAAATTAATTCTGTATCAACAGCCAATCCCTTTGAAACTTCTGATTTATTGTCAATAGAAATATCATTGCGATATACCAATCGAATTGCTTCTGCCCCTTCTCCATAACCCTTGCGAAAACATTCTTCATAATACGCATTAGTGCTAGTGCTTCCGGGTATAGTTTGCAACCAATGAAACAAACGACCACCTTTACCGAAAGGCATTAAATGCACTTCTCTAACAACAGTTAAGTTATTTTCTTTAATAGTTTTAGAACAAAGTTTACCTGCGTAGAAAATTAGAAGCCCTGTAACATAAGCAGGAATAGCATAAACGAATGAAGCCTCGCGACCTATAAAACTGTAAAATGCAGAAAAATCATCATCGGTGAGTTGGTCAAAAACACTATTTAAGTAAAATGGAGCTTTATGACCTTCTGATAAAATTTCCTGTATGTTTTCTACCTTAATTCTTTTCTGTCCCTGATGGTAATTATGGATTGCTTTTCGGAAAATAGCAGATTTTATTACAGCTTCAAAAAATACGCCTGCAGCAATACGCACAGAACTTTGTTTGTATAAACGAGGAGCATTATCTGCGGTAATATCCTTTGCTAACAACAAAATATCGCTTGTACTTCCACCAACATCAATACCCAAAAAAAGATTATTATTTAACCCATAATCTCTACTTAAAGCATATTTGCATACTGATTCTGCCTCTGTTTGTTCCAAAATGGAAACAGGACGGAGTCTCATCCCTGTACTGCTATCAAGTATTGGTGTAATAGAAGGTAATTGACCATTATAAATAGCAGTATATTGATTTAGGTCGGTTGAAGCCATAGAACCAGGGAATGACCATCTTAATTCAGTTGGAAGACATTTTTTTGCGTATAAATCAGCACAAACAGTTAACCACAAAGCCTTCAAATAAGCAGTTTTTTTGGAAAGACCAGCAATATCAGACAACCATTTCATATTATAATTTAATATTCCGGCTTGTGTAGTGATTTTTTCTTTATCCATTTCCTTAACAAGGATATTTTTTTCGTTTACGGCTACACCGCCAGAAATTTCCTTATCCTTATGAGCTCCAATGTATCTAACATCATGTTCGTGCAACCATGATTTGATTTGTCCATTTGTTGTAGGTTCATTAGAAAAAAACAGCAATTCATCTCTTTCAGCAGTTGCACCGCTTTCGGCATCAATACCTACGAGAGCAAGTCTGCGATTACTAAAATGAATAGGTTGTGCTCCATTATTAGCCGCAGACTTCAATGTATAATGAACACATGAATTATTGCTTCCAAAGTCAATCCCAACAATAGCTTCTTTTGTAATATTTTCGGTTGTCAAATCGACAATTTTCCTATTGCCCATAGTTTCATCGCCTGGATTCTTCACAATTAAGTAACCTGCATTTATTGATTTTCCTGCATTTTCAATGCGAATTTCCAAACCTGCAATAGGACGGTTTGATTTTAAAACTTCGTATTTATGCATTTCTTGTGGTACTTGCCCTGCAGGATAAGTTACTAATTGCGTTATGTCTAATTTGCCATCCTGTAAATCGTCCTCAGGACTATTGGAATAAACAACGGTTTTCACATTTTTATCTCCGTGTTTTCTTTCTAAGGTTATTATCTTCTGCTCTTGACCACGTTTAAAGAAAGGTACAAATTTAACTCCTTGCACGTTCAAAGGGTATTCCGAATAAAGATAATAAGCATCCCAATTATCCGAAATAAAATCTGGCCACATAATTACCTTATTGTTAGTTGTTACCCATTCAATTTCGTATTCCTTTGAATTTAGCTTATATGGTTGATTGTCAATAGATACTGTTAAATCGATTATCAAATTACCTTGCTCACTAATTTTGCCAACAATATCAAACTTTGGGTCTTGGTGAGAAACCAATCTTCCCAATTGCTGAGTAAACATCTGAATCCCTTCCATACTCAGAGGTAACGAGAAATATTTTGTAGGATTCTCAGTATCGCGTATATCGTTTACTTTCAGATAATAAACTGCTGCAGCAGATAATGGATTTTTTCGGTCAGATGATTCAAACCAACCAATAATTTTTTTATCTTCTTTGAGAATGTTTTGCAAATCGCTTAGTTCGGCTTTAATTAAACTTGCATCCGCTGGTTTATCAAAGGTGAATTCACCTGTAGTGAGTTGATATACTTTTTGAAAAGAAGAAAGTAAAGCATTGTAAGGCATGGCCAAATTGGCATATTTAGCAACAGTACCATTCTTTTGCAAGCTGGTCTCCTTTAGTTCAATATCTTTTTGCCACTTGCGCAAATAATTTTTTAAACCCGATAAATCTAATTTATTATTTGGTCTCGCTATATTGATATTATTCTCGTATTCCTCGAAATTACCGTTAATATTCTTTAGATAGAGATATAACTTCTGAATTTTATCCTTTTCTAAAAATTTCATTGGATCTTCAAACTTTCCATTTCTATACCATGGAATATCGCCAGCTTGTTTTAAATTGGTATATTCTACAGCAGGAAATACAATTGAAAAAGGTGATGTTCCTCCAATAAGTTGACCATTGTAGCGTAATAACTGTACAAAAGGTAATTCATCAGGATTACGTTGTTTTTTCTGTTGGTCTGTCCATAAATCTGCATCGTCCAAAAGCATCCTACCGAATGCACTTGACAATTCAAACAGATTGTTTTCTTTCGGATTCATATAAATTGGCTCAGAAAAAGTAACGCGATCAGGGAACAAGGCTATCAAAGCCATAATACCTTTCCATTCATCTCGTAAAATACCATAGAAATCAATTAATCCTGAAGTAGTTATATTAGCATCTTGTCGTTGCAGATAGTCAAAAGTAAACCAAAATAGTTTTGCTCTTGCCCACGGTGTGGGAACGCCTGAAATAAGCGTACTAGATACCTGATTAATATCTAAGTCGCCTGCTATAATACCTTGAATGAATGGCTTTATTTGATCGTGTACGTACCACTTTCCCTCGGGATTGGATTTAGTCCCTTCAGTACTTTTTATTAATTTTGCTTTTCCCATGATTCTTAATTTTTAAATTCATACAACTGACAGAGCGTATCATACACCCTTTTGATTAACTTTTCGTTTTTGTTAGTGATTTTTTCAGGTTCTTTAGAAGCAATAAAAGATTTAACAAATTTGTCGAAAATATCTTTACAATTTCCATCAGAAATCATTGCTGCTTTGAATTTATGTGTTTCAAAATCAGAATCTTTTTGGTAAAGTTTAGTATTAAAATTGAATCTTTTAAATTCACTAATTGAATTACAACTAAAATTTCCACTATTTAGCATAAAATTATCACCACCACCAGTTGAACGATGTACTTGACGCAACCAACCGTCTTTAATATCGCTGCCATTTACATTAAAATGAAATAGTGCCATATATTTTTTCAGATTGCGTACTTCTTCAAGATCAATATCTTCATAACCATCTATCTTCACTCTTTTCAAATCACCACTTTGTGCTTGTACAAAAAAATCGTAATCATCAAGTAATGTCAAGTAACTCATTGCAGTAAACAATCCTATTTTCTTAGCAAAATCTTCCTTTTTCGCACTGCTAACAAAATCAGTAAAATCAATCTTGCCATTTTCATTAAAAGTACGATACAAATATTCTATTCTTTTTTCGCGTTTGAGTTCATCCAAACCTGCTAAGCCTGCTTCATCTGTACCTTCTTCATTTGAGTTAAAAAAATGGTGAGCTGCAAAAGCAGCCAAAAGTTCAATATAATGCGAATCGTTTTCCTGACTTTCACCACCTGTGATGGTCTTATCTTTTACCTTGCTTGGTTTCCAATCAAGTGACTCTGTACCCATCATATAAAACTTTTGATAAGTCGTTTTAACGGTTTCGTCTGCTTCGTAAAACATCATTGCCGCCTGAGAGTTTAGAGAGAATTTGTCGGAAGTTGCTATAACTTTCTGTTTTGCTTTTTCACTGTCGTTTGGCAATGGAAAAGAGAAATAACTAGTAAGCAAAGTTGCACCAAAATATGCATTACGCTCAATATCAGTAGCATCTGAAATTAAAGCGGCTGCTTCCTTTATTGCTTTTGGGATAATGGGAATAGAAGATGCACCAGTGCCGCCAAAAACTGAACCAAGAATAAAAACCCGTGGTTTGCCAGATGTACATGAAGAAATCAGTTCCTGAATAAATCTTCGCAAATCGCTACGGTCATTTGTTTTAACATCATCTATAATAGAATGATACATGAGCATACTTCCCAAATGTGTTTGCGCACGATATCCGTGTTTCAAATCAAAGTCTTTAGCATTGTCGGTAAAGAGCAGGTCGGCTATAGCAGCCTTTTCAGGATTGCTAAATTTTGTATCACCGTAGTTATATATTGCAGAAAAAGTTGAAAGCTTAGAGTAATCAGGACTGAATTGATAATAATGCAGGTTCGCTGAAAAGAAAGTATCTTCCAGTGCAAACTGCTTTTTATTAACACCTTTTGTTTTTATGTATGCCTCTTTAAGATTTTTGAGACGGGTAAAATTTCCGTTGTCTTTATCGGTATCCAACGCCAATAAGTGAACATCCGTTTTGTCGAACATTCCCATAGCACACAAATGTGTAAAAGCTTCAATACAACGCATTCCTGTACCACCGATTCCTATTACAAATACTTTAGCCATTATATTAATTTTTAGATTTACCAAGAATACTACCCCATTTCGTGCTTCGCATAATCATCATAGTGATAATGCCAACAACAACATATACGCCTAAAACTATCAAAGTTGCCAAAATATTGGCGGTGGAAAACTGGGCTTGTAACGGAGCTCTAGCAATATAACTGCTTACATATAAAGTATTGTAAAGAAAAAATGCAATTGGAAAAACAAGACCTATAATAATATACCATATTCGCCTTTTTACGTGGTCACGAGGATTTTTTCCTCCTTGCCATTTAATGAGTGTGGCAATAATAAAAGCCAAAACTATGGCTATAATGCCAATGATAACTGCGTACATATAGGTTTCGCCTATCAACGCCTGAACCTCTTTTATTGCTTCAATTTTTCTCATGTTGTTTCTGATTTATTTGATTAGTAAATTAATAAGATTCCGTTTTAATAAAAATGGTATGAATAACGCGCCTGTTTGGAGAAGTAGGTATGACATTAACATCACGAATTGCATTATCAATGCTTTTTGACACACAAATTGCATTGTTCGTACTCCAAATTGACTGCCACTCAAAATCATTTAGATTCATTGGGTTCGACTCAACCTGTGTTATTACAAAATCAAGACGAATAAGATTACCACCATAGTCTTTGTCTAAAAGATATCCATCTGTGAATATTTTATGTGTGAGCAACACATTAAGTTTATTACCTTTTAAAGCTTCTTTATCCAACATAAAACCATCAGAGATGTTAATTTCAGTTGGATTTATTGTACTAATATCCATTTCTAAATCATCAGCAGCAATGGTGTCTTTTGAAATGTATTTAGTTGTAATATTCGTTGCCACAATTTGAATATCTCTTATTTTGTAATTTTCTCCATTGTTGAATATGATATTACTAATAAGTGGCTCTGGTTTTTCTTCTGAAACTGGTTCTCCATATTTGTCCAATTTCATAACATGCTCCCTAATTTGATCCCAAGAGTTGTTAATAGAAATCAACTCAAATCCATTTAAATAATCTACCTTAAAATCCAAATCGTTATAAACCATGTCACTTTTAGGACTTTCAACTCTAATATCACTATTTGTCATTTTAAACCATGTACAAGCACCATTTTTTAATAAATCTGTAATCTCTTCCTTGATAAGGTCGCTTATTGGAGCTGGTAATTTATCGTCGGTAAATATTACATAAAAGCGTTTCTTATCATTGCTTCCTTCCTTGTAAGGTTCTGTAATAATATAAATTGAATGTCCTTTTTCCAACCAACCTTTAAAAGCACCAGATAGGTATGGGAAACCATCTTGATTTTTCCCATTTTTATCAAAATATTCAAAATCAGTAATTAGAATTGCTTGGGAGTTATTCCCACTAATCTCTTCAACTGCCTTTCCAATATCAGCAAATCTAATATCATCTTTTATGCCATTAATTATATTATATACATCTGTGCTTGTAGGTGATTTATCAGTATTAGGAATTTTTTCAAAAATATCTTTTTTGATAAGACACAAAGTGTCTGTATATAAACCAAGCTGCCCGAGTAATTTTTTAAACACATCCGAGTTCTTCCTGGCATCAATCACGCAAGTCGAGTGGTCGAGGTACAAAACAGTACTCTGCTGCAAGCTTTGATGCTTTATTGCAGTCGGCTCAAAAATCCTTGTTTGGAGTATTTGCGTATCAACTTCAAGATATTTGCTACCGCAACTACCGCAACTATTGAAGAGAATGGCAAGTAAAATACTTGCGAAAAAAAGGTACATTTTGCTCATATTCATTTAATTTATTGGTTATTATTTTTATTCGTTTCGTCAGAAAGTCCTTCTAAAAAACCTTCTATATAATTTTTGGCATCGTCTATTCCATCTTTGAGTTGTTTTCCATAACCTTTGGCACGTACTACAGAATATCGTCCGGCTAACTTACCTATCGCTTTCTTATCTTCATCAGTTAATGTCTTTCTATGTTCATCAAACTTAGTTTCAGTAAATTGCTTAAATTCTTCATCTTTAAGGTCCCAAACTTCTGGAGTATAACTTGAATAATTTTTCTCAATATCGGAGACAAAAGCAGTGAAGTCATCTAAATAATTATCTTTTGCATTAAAAGAACAACTTTGGCTTAATAACACAACAATTAATAATGTGTATTTAAGATATTTCATGAGTTTTAATTGTTTCATTACTATAAAGTTTTCAATTAGTTAAACAAACCGTGAAATTACTATTATTTTGTTTAATAGCATTCATTTGTGTGTGGGCAAGATTTGGCTCTTTGACTTTTGCGAAGCGATGGCTCGTGTGTCGGGCAAAAGGCAATGTGCCAAATGTGGGTCGGCTTTCCGCTTTTCTTTCTTGCGGGTTGGCAAAAAAACTAAATCTTTTTTCTTTCATTGTCATTTCTTTTTTCATTCTCAAACCATTTTTTCTGTCATTTTCAGTGTCGCTGTCTTTTTCTTCGCCTTGTTGGTAACATCTAATTTACGCAACAAATATACAACATTCGTATATATTAAAATTATAACATTCGTATATTATTTTTTGATTTAATTCAAATAAATATTATATAATCCAATGTATCATATAAATAACTAAAATAAAAAGAAGTAAAAATATTTGTATTTACGAATGTTTTTTTAATTTGTTAATATTTTATTTTTCAAAGAACTTAAATCTTTAACTTTGCAAAGTTAAATATTTTTTTGAAACTTTCAAGTGTTTTACACAATTTTTTTAAATAATTTTTCAGGTGTTTGATAATCAAGTGATTGGCGTTTCCTTTCGCAATTATAAAACAGTTGGGTTTTCGGAGCGCGTCTTTATCCACCGTGGAAAAAGTTGGAGCGGGAACCAAACCCTCGCAAACCACTGAACCCCAACTGTTTTATATTGTGTGTTGG
>Ga0255345_1002782_pt1 | contig 21500 bp, 27 predicted proteins | sample wastewater_treat_6_FD_192415 | JGI IMG/M metagenome (GOLD analysis project Ga0255345, IMG submission 192415) | Wastewater microbial communities from Lulu Island WWTP, Vancouver, Canada - plant20 | ecosystem: Engineered > WWTP > Wastewater > Unclassified | place: Canada: Vancouver, British...
CGGCGGGCGCGCTTGTGCCGATGGTTACAGTCAGCGAGCTTAAAGAAAAAAATTTTATTGAAGAATCGTCAACGGATCTTATCCAAGAATTTCGTAAATTTAAGGCTGCGATTATTGCGTTGCGTTCCTGTTAACAAAAAGGTTAATACTTATTAAGGCCGACGCCATCGCGTCGGCCTTTTTTGTTGTTCGCCGGGCCGCCGGCCTCGGGCCCGCCGGGGAAGAGGCCGCGCTCCGCCGGGGCCGGGGAGCCGCCGGGCCCTCAGGGGCGGCAGACGGCGGCAGCCGGCTACAATCGCGTGAGGGCGAGGGCTAGCTCGGAGAAAATTAAAGTTTTTTTCCAACACGCAGATGCAGTTTTTTTCATTTCTTCGGCCGTCATGTCTCCGAGCCGGTCAGCCGCAAACGGGCCTTTGAATAAATAATAATCTTTGTCAACTTGTACCAATACAAAAACGCCGACGGACGCCGCGCCGAACAGCCGCAGCCACGCGCGTTGTATCGGCGTAAAGCTCGGCACGCGAACAGGGGTCTCTGGTCTCTTGGGATAACACGGTACAAACTTCAGTTCGAGCAGCCCGACGCGCGGCGGGCACAATGGAATTTTTGTCTTCGTAGCAAACAACACATCCGGCACGCCGGACGAATAGCGATCCTCAAGCCGCTGCAGCGCGAGCCGACCATCCTTTTTGAGCCCCGCCTGTACAACTTTCCACAACGTTTTCTCACTCATCGCTCAGTCCTCGTGGGCAGGTCATCCGGAAACGGCAGATGTTTATCAACGTCGCGCGGATCTGGCAGGGCGCGCTTGACGATCTTCAAAAGCTCATCGTCGTCTTCGCTTGCATGGAAGATCGGAACGCCGGAGCGCCTCGCGATTTCCATTTCCATTCGCGTTCCGAGCGACGTCTGCCATCCTTGTAGCACATACATCGCGTCGCACCTTCGGATCTGCTCGAAGTCAGACCAAAGCAGGTCAATCGTACTAACAGCGCCGTCGATCATATACGTATTCTTGTGCGGGCAGATCACCGACGCTCCGGCGTTCATCAGCATGATCATGGCGGCCTCGGCCGCGCGCACATTTTCGTTAAGCTTGGCATACGTCGGCGCGGTATACGGGCCGGACACGTAAACAAGAAGTCGGCGCGGCGATTTTGTCATCACTTGCTCCTCAGCAATTCCACCGGCTGCGAGCCCCAATCGGCTTTAAGCTCGGCCTCAACAACGATCGGTACCTTAAACTTGATCGCGTTTTCCATGATCCGGATGCTTTCGCTGAAAGCCTCGCGGCCCTCTTTAGTATCTGGAACGGACCAATCTAGTTCGTCATGAATAGTTAAGAGCGGCGGTCCGAGCACGTCGCAGACTCCGCTTTCCCATATGTCGAGCATCGCTTTCTTCATAAGGTCGGCCGCCGAGCCTTGGATCACGGCGTTTAGCGCCTTGTAGGTGAATGCACGCTTGATTCCGCCGCGCGGCCTCGGCTGCGAGCGAATCCACGCCAACACGGCCGCTCCGTCCGTCGTCGGTTCGTTCGCTTGTCTCCACTGCACCGATAAGTTCCAGTCGGACGGTTCGAAGAATATGAAGCGTCGCCGGCGGCCTAAAATCGTTTTGACGTGTCCGCGATCTCGCGCCACGTCGCCGGCTTCATACATCGTCCGCTTGATAAACGGAAGCATACGATGATAATTGCCGAGTAGCTCGCGCGCCTCGGCTTCCGGTAGCCCAAGCGACGCGGCCAACTTCGCGACTCCCATTCCGTACACAACGCCGAAATTGATCGCCTTCGCCAGCTTCCGTTGTTGCTTCTTGTCAATGTGATCGCCGAAGCCGCCAGCCTCATGCACCATTTCAGCGCAAGCAGCGTGGAAGTCTACGTCTGGATCGGCGTTGAATATGTCACGAATTTTTTCGGAGCCTTCGCCTCGGGCGTAGTGCGCCAAGATCCGCAGCTCGATCTGCGAATAGTCGGCGCGGCCCCACAGCTCGCCAGCCTCGGGGACGAATAGGGATCTGATCATGGGGCCGAGCTCTTCGTCTCGCGACGGAACGAACTGCATGTTCGGGTTCGAGCTAGAAAAGCGCCCCGTTACCGTTCCGTATTCCTCGGTCCGTAGTTGGTGAAATTGCGTATGGATCTTTCCGTTGATCTCATTCGATAGAATGGATGACTCAAGAAATGTCCCAAGCAGCTTGTCCCACCGGCGTGCGTCGAGCACGGCCGCGCCGATAGGATGCGACACTCTTCCGAGCCAGCCTTGCCGAAACTGCGGAGCGTTTGTCTTCTCGGTTCGGTTGTATTCGACGCCAACGGAATCGAATGCGACGGCCAACGACTCGGCCGCCCAAAAGTCCACTTCGCGGCCCGCTATTCTGTTAAGGGCTTCCGACGCCGCGTTTCTCTTCTCTTGCACATACAGCCTGATGCTTTTGACGCGCTCGGTATCGATACGAACGCCGCGCCGGCGCATTGCCAAGAGCAGCGGTATCAGCCGCTCCTCAAGCTCGAACAAATCCCAAAGGCCGTCTTCCTTGAGAAGCGCGCGTTGCTTTTCAAACACGCGCAGCGTTCGATTAGCGTCGGCCTCGGCATACGGCCCGACATACTCTGGCGGCAGCTCCCAAATGTGCGAATGCGCGGATTCGCGCCGCCAGCCGCGCGCCTCGCACGCCGCGAACAAAAGCTCTTCGTCCTTGCCTTCGCCAAGATATGCAAGAGCAAGAGAGTCAAGATTGTATGTCCGGCGATTGTCGTCGAGCACGGCCTCAGCGTGTTGCACATCGTAGAACGGACCGGCCACGGGGACGCCGGCTTCGTACAAGTAATCGAGATCGTAAATGATGTTTGCGCCGACTTTCGCTTGTCCTTTGCGGCAGAGCTCCGCCTTTGCCCAAGAAATGACGGCACTCCGGGGCAACTGTTTTCCGCTCGCGCGATGGTCGAACGGGAAATACCATTGCTTACCGGGGACCGCGACGGAGATTCCGACGATAAAGCCGCCGCGCCGGACGGATGGGCCGAGCTCCTTTAGATCCGGATCGCACGTCTCGGTATCGATTGCGATCAGGGAATGAGAGGACAAGTCGGGGAGATCTTGAGGGCACTGCCAGGCCATCGGTTTTCCTTTATATCGTCAACAGAAATTCGGACACGTCCTTGCGCCTATCGTCGCGCGCCCAAGCAATGTGGCAGCCTCGGCATCCCACATCGTCGTATCGCCAAGCCTCGACGGAGCGCCTCGGCTCGCCGATAAACCCTTTGCTATGATGCCACGCATCCGAATTGCATAGCGCCGGATTCACGCGCACAACAACGCCGCTTAATGGCAACACTCCGTCGTACCGAGTCTCGCGCGTCTGATGCTTGTGGCCGACATGGATTTCTCGGCACGTCGCCTTTGACCAAAGATCGCGCGCTTCGTTGGAGAAGATTTGCGCGAGCCGGTTCGGCGGGCACTCGGCCCCGTGATCGTATCCTAACAACACGCCGCCATGCATTCGGTACTTACGGGGATTAGCTCGAAGGTCGATCCGCACGCGGCCGATGTTGCGGTACCGTTGAGCCAACGCCGCGATCAGCGTAAAAGACGATGTGACATCGTGATTCCCGGGGACATACAGAAGCTCGACGTACCTTGCGATCTCAAGAGCGCGCTCTACCATATAGCTTAAACACCGCAGAGCGGCAAGATATACTCTTGCGTACCTTGTATCGGTATCGAGAGGGTGATCGCCGTGAGCAGTCTTCATTCTGCAACTGTCGAAGTGCATGAAGTCGTTGCCGATCGGCATGATGATATGCTTGATAGGATACTGCCGAAGCTCTTCTACAATGTCGTCGATTGAGTTATAGATCCGATGGCACGCGATATCCACGTCCCAATCAGCGCCGGTCTCGGTGCTCCAGGCGTAGCTCCCGATGTGCGCGTCCCACAGTCCCCATGACACGATCTGATTTTGCTTAGCCGGCTTGGGGGCCCTGATGGTATTCTTGATCGGCTTGACGTTCTCGCGGACAAACTGCAAGATCGCGTCTTCCAATTGCTCGGAAATAACACGCTGGCACGTTATCTTCGATTGATACAACCGGACGGTCTTATGTGATCCGGTCGGGAGCTTGTAGAAGCCACTCCATACGTTGCCTTTGTACCACGTCGGAATCCACCGCTTCGGATCGAGCTTGCAAGCAGCCATCATTTCTTGCTCGCTCATCGGCCGGTCGATTTTCACGGCTTCTATGGTTCCGTCAACTTCCGTCCGATCTTGCACGCTGCCGACGTCGGCCGGGGGCGGCCCACCGGAAACATCGGGCTTGATTACGGCGCCGCCGGCCGGAGAATAGCATCGAATCCAGCGTCGGACGGTTGTTTCGCCGACTTTGTGTTTGTCGGCAATATCTTGCAGCGACCATCCTTTGCGCCGAAGCGCAACTGCATCAGAGATCCTCGGATCGTTGCCTTGAGCCGCCGGTTCTTGATTCGCGCGCCGCTTATTCTTTCGCATTTATTTCCCCGTTCTGTAAAAAGACTCCGATGCTATGCCAAAGCCAAGGAAACTTTTCGCCGATATAGCGAATGATGGTCATAAGAGTATTCCACGGCCTTGCGTTTTGCATGTCGTATACATCGATCCGCGTCCTATTCATGGATAGCCTCGGGGCTACCAACCGCGATACCAAACGATGCTCTTCTTCGTAAGCACGAACGATTCTGTAGTACACTTGCCGGACGCTCTTCTTGAAGTCGTCCGGCTTCCATTCTTTGCGCTCTTCCGACATCGCCACCGCTTCGTATCGGTTCGGCGGCATAGTGAATATAAACAACGGATCATGCTTCGCGATAAATTTTAGCAGCGTCTTATAGCAAGCTTCGTCGCTCGGCCGAACGGATTTCCGGATCGACTTTCCATACACTCGCTCCGATATGGCCGGGCACCGGTCTAAGATCGTCGGCTTGTCCGGATCAAACGAAAGCATCCAGTCAAGCCGGCGTTGTCCCTCGGCGTCGTCTTCCGGGGGGCCGCCAAAGCGGACATACTCGATAGCGGGATACAACGCTAGCACGCGCTTTATCAACGTTGTCTTTCCCGAGCCGTCGGGACCTTCTACGACGATCATTCTTCACCTCGTAAGCAATGGGGCGACATAAATAAAGTCTCTTTATGTCTATTAGCTTCATCGCTATTGACTATGTTTTTATTTCTTGCTATCTTTGAATATCCGCCGGGGGTCGACCACCTATAAATACTCCATCCGTGTTTCAAAAGATCTTCGTGTTCCTCATAATAGCCGGCAAGCACGATCCGATAACGCGGATCGGCGCCGCGCTTCTTTGCCCATTCACGGACATCATGCGCGACGGACAACGAATCGTATTTGCCGTATATTTTTTCGTTTCGCTTCGCTATATCAGAATACGGCGGGTCAAAGAAAATTCCGCATGTTTTCCAATTTTTCGCTTGCCAGTTTCCGCCACAGACTCGCGACCAGTCGCCGCAAACGACGCGGACATATCGTAGTCGCTCAGACAAAGATCTAAACCAAGTCCACAGCGCTTCCTTATAAGGCGCGCGCGGATCATTATTCGTTGTGTTTGTAGTATTTTGTATTAGTCCGGTTTTATGTACACCTCCTCCCTTGCAGCCAACTTTCGGCATTTGTTTAGGACTTTCCATTCCGTTTGCTATCCAACACGATGCGCCCCATATCCAATAGCCGGCCATTATCGGATCGTACCATCGTTCGTCTTCACATAATCGTTGTAACAAACGATCCTCTTCTCTGATTAAAGCGGCTTTGCGTGCCATTAAGTCAGCATGATTAACGGGCCAATCGCACCATCGCGCAACTTCGTCGGGATGAAATTGTATTGCTCGCCACGCATTCGCGACGAATCCGTTTTTATCGCAAACGGTTTCTGTACGCTTCGGCATCCAATTCGGGCGCGCGAGCAACACGGCGCCGGATCCAAAAAACGGTTCGATATAGTGATCCGGATCGCCGAGGGCCGCCCACACTTTATCGGCGACACGGCGCTTTCCTCCGAAATACGGGAACGGGGCCTGTAGACTCATTCTTCACCTCGTAAGCAATGGGGCGACATAAATAAAGTCTCTTTATGTCTATTAGCTTCATCGCTATTGACTATGTTTTTATTTCTTGCTGTCTTTGAATATCCGCCGGTGGCCGACCACCTATAAATACTCCATCCGTGTTTCAAAAGATCTTCGTGTTCCTCATAATAGCCGGCAAGCACGATCCGATAACGCGGATCGGCGCCGCGCTTCTTTGCCCATTCACGGACATCATGCGCGACGGACAACGAATCGTATTTGCCGTATATTTTTTCGTTTCGCTTCGCTATATCAGAATACGGCGGGTCAAAGAAAATTCCGCATGTTTTCCAATTTTTCGCTTGCCAGTTTCCGCCACAGACTCGCGACCAGTCGCCGCAAACGACGCGGACATATCGTAGTCGCTCAGACAAAGATCTAAACCAAGTCCACAGCGCTTCCTTATAAGGCGCGCGCGGATCATTATTCGTTGTGTTTGTAGTATTTTGTATTAGTCCGGTTTTATGTACACCTCCTCCCTTGCAGCCAACTTTCGGCATTTGTTTAGGACTTTCCATTCCGTTTGCTATCCAACACGATGCGCCCCATATCCAATAGCCGGCCATTATCGGATCGTACCATCGTTCGTCTTCACATAATCGTTGTAACAAACGATCCTCTTCTCTGATTAAAGCGGCTTTGCGTGCCATTAAGTCAGCATGATTAACGGGCCAATCGCACCATCGCGCAACTTCGTCGGGATGAAATTGTATTGCTCGCCACGCATTCGCGACGAATCCGTTTTTATCGCAAACGGTTTCTGTACGCTTCGGCATCCAATTCGGGCGCGCGAGCAACACGGCGCCGGATCCAAAAAACGGTTCGATATAGTGATCCGGATCGCCGAGGGCCGCCCACACTTTATCGGCGACACGGCGCTTTCCTCCGAAATACGGGAACGGGGCCTGTAGACTCATTCGTTCGTCTCCTCGCTGAAAGCGCCGGCCGGCGCAGGCCTACTAAAAGCTACGGAAACACCTTGCAGCCGCCGGGCTTCGGTACAGTCCGCCACTGTTTGCTTGCCCACAGATCATCCGACCAGTCGGAAACGTTGCCGAATGAATCCCACACTCGCGCGCGGATCACATATAAGCCGTTGTCGAGGGCGGCGGCCTCGGCGCGAATGCCAACTCTAACAACGGCGCCGGCGATAACGATGTTGTCGGTAAACTCCCACGTCGCCACAACGGCGCCCTGTCGGACAACTTCAACATCGATCTTTACGATGTCGATATTCTCAGGGGAGTACACATCGTCAAACACGATGGCGACGGTATCGCTTGCGTACAAGAGCGCCGGATCGCTTTGCGTGCCATCATGTGGCACGATAGGGAACGACGCGCCGACGCAAAAGATCATCAGTCCAAACGTCGCCATCAGCAGAGTCAGATACAGCTTTCTCATTAAAGCACCTCGCGTTTGTTGGAAGCCGCCGCGCGCTCGCGCTCTTTCTCGGCGTCGGCCGGCGTCTTCTTGGAGTCAATCAAAAAGTCAACACGCTGCGCGCGGACAAATGCGCGCAGCCGCTCGGGGCCGATAAAAAATCCCATGTGCGTTATCGCTTGACCACGGCTAACGGTCACGCGCGACGGAACGCCGCATAAGTACCACTTGCCATCCTTGATTGTTAAGACCGCGCCGCCGCTATTTCCGTAAATGATGTTTGCGCTCGCCATCACATAAGGGCGCCGGTCAATAATCTCCTCAAGATCCGTGATATAGCCGAAGGCCGCGAGGGGATCGGCGCCGAGAGAGCAGCCAACGGCCCAAACGGGCTGCAGCAAATACAGTTCTGCATCCTCTGGATACAGCACGGCCACATACTCCGCCTTGTACGGAACATCGATCTCAAGCAGCGCGAGATCCTCGGCTTCCTTATGGCAGAACACAACGGCGCGCACCGGCTGGCTGATAACAGTCCGTCCGCCCCTATAATAGCTAAACAACTCCACCGTGATCGGATCGTTGTTTTCCTCGCTTCGGTACGATTGCGTCAACGAGTCCCACACTCGCACAACGTGAATCGCGCCGCTGATGACATGGTAGTTTGTCAAGACAAAAGTTCGATATTTTCCGGGAGCGGAGCCGGCGTCGGAAGAGTACACAATCGTTCCAGATCCGGCCGCGCCGGCCGACGACACGCGCACAAGGGGGCGCATTACGTCGTTCGCCATTTTGCCGAGATCGGCCTCGGCACCTCGCGCGACGCACGCCATCGCAATGCACATCAGAAATGCGGTCCACAGAACGCAGAACCAAAAAAGGTGACACTTTTCTTTGTCGGACATCACGGTCTCCTCATCCGTTCCGTTGTTGCATGGTATTCCCTCAAACAGTTACCGCACCATCGACACTTCGTTCCGTCCTTCACGCCTTCAATCTTACCACAAGAGTACACTCTTATGTTATTAAAAAACTCTAACATCACATTTTTCCAAGCCTCCGTCGTAATAGCACTGTATTCGTTAAGAACACGCTTTCTCGCCTCATAATTTTTTTTGTGATCGTCGGGCACATCCTCCAAGAAATACGCAAGAAAAGTCAACACGACTACAACATCGCGGCTTGTGTACCAATTTACGATGTCGCGCACAAGCGGCAAGTTCCACGTGCACGTTCGCGCGCGCACAAACATCAGATTCGGCGGCGGCTTCTCGATTTTATGGAAGTCGGTATACGTCATCCTATTCGGATTCGCCGTCAACACAACCGGCCCCGGGAAGCCGGCCAAGTCTATCGGAAACGATGTGTTGAAAAACTTCCGAGGATACCGCATCGCGCTCTTAAACACGGTCACGCGGTCAAAGTTACTATCGTTCCCGTCGTTGAACCTAATGACGGTGTTGTCGTCGTCAAGCATGTCTTCCGGCGGCATGTTCGGAAGATTTTTTTCGAGCGGTTCGAGATACGATCTTCCGCTCTGGAAAAAACAGTCGGGGCAGCCGACGGGGCACCTTGTACTATGCGGGATAGCACAATAGATTCCGCTTCCTTTGGTCTTTGGGTTTTCCTTGTAGCTCATATTTTGTAGCTCCTCGTAGTTTGCGGCAAAAGAATATGCAGCGTGTTTTTCGCGCGAGTCACGCCGACATAAAACGTTCGGTTTTCGTCGTCCGGATCGTCGCCGATATGTCGATACGTCAAGCGTGTCACATCGGTAATGACGGCCACGTTGTCGGCCTCGCCGCCTTTTGATGCGTGGATTGTATCGATATGCACACGCGGATCTGCTGATATGTCAACGCCACGTCGCAGCATCGCCAGATAGTACGCTCTTCTCTTTTCCGAGATTCCGTCAAACACTCGATACCATATGACATCGGCGACGCCGATGTCCTTGAATCGCACAACGTCTTCTTTCTTGAATTTTGCGCGCGCGCCGATTCGCTTCAACACGGTGTTGCCTTGTTCGCCGCTCGCGGTTCCGCCGCCTCTTAGATTTTCGAAGATCTTGATCGCTTCTATGTCATCGTGATTTACCGAGCCGCCGCGCCTCGTGGTATACGGGACGCCGCGCCGACGCGCTAGATCTTCCCACATCCGCAAGTGAATTCTATTCCTAGCTAATAGCAACCACTGGCCGCCGTCGTGAATCGGTATCGAGTCGTAATGCCGATGCTGTACGACGTCGCCGGCGCGCCCCGAGGGCGAAAAATGCTTGCGGTACCGTTTCCTTACTCTTCCGATGATCGATTGACTGAAACGATAAACGGCGTCCGGAAGCCGGTTGCTTTTTGGCAACACTTCGGTGGTGCTCGGATCGAGCGACAAAAATTCCTCGACATCGGCGCCGCCCCATTTATAGATCGCTTGATCGTCGTCGCCGGCGTAGTACACTCGCTTCGCGTTTCTGAAAAGAGTCCTTGCGACGCTCCATTGCAGCCGTGACAGATCTTGCGCTTCGTCAATGATTGCAACATCGATTCCGATGGGCGCGCAGGACAAAGCGCTTTCGAGCATGTCGGTAAAATCAACTAATGCGTGAAGCTTCTTGTAAGCCTTGAGCGTCTCAGAAAACCATTGCAGCCAGTTCCAACGAATACCTTCCCCGTATCGGCGCGCAACTTCCACTAGCGGCGTTTGCGTTACTCTTGCGAAATTGTCAAGAAAAATTCCGCGATCACCTATCGATCCAGAGTACGGGCTTAAGTCGCCGGCGTCAATGGTTGTCGAAAACTTTGTGCTAGTGTACGCTTCGAGTTCCTTGAAATGCTCGGCATTAGAGCCCAACACTTGCTCCGCTCTAAACGCGCATAGCGAATAGGCCAAAGAATGCAGCGTCCGGAAATACGGCGTGTCGTGCTCGCTTAGCTTGAAGCGGACTAGTACGCGCTCGCGCGCTTCCTTGACGGCGCGTCTCGTGAACGACACAAACGCAATTCTATCGGGCCTCGTGCCGGCGGACAACTCAGAGTCTAAAATGTCCATCAGCCTATGAGTTTTGCCGGCGCCGGGGCCGCCAAGTATGAGATGCGTATGCATTAGAAGTCGCCGTCCGGGACACGTTGTTTTGCGTTTTCTGTTTGCTCAGTAAACGCAGAGCGCGGCATTGCCCAATACTTTGTCCGCTTACCATAAAACGATCCGGTCCGCTCCTCGGCGCCAGACTGGCGAAGCGTTGACCAGATCCAGTTGATCTCGTTCCGTTTTTGAAAGCGCCTTGTGTCGAGGAACTTTGACAAGTCGGCCGGCCGGAAATAGTAGAATTTTTCGTCCTTGAAAACCGCTCCGTTGAGAATGTCGGCTAGCTCGGCCGCCGGCGCCGTGTCGGCGCAGAATTCCTCGGTCAACGTCAACAACAGACCGCTAACACTCGCGTCTTGGGGAGCCGACACGATCTCTATGTTCTCTAGCAGTTCGTTGATCGTCGCACGCCAGCTATCTGGATCGATGTCTCCGGGGACAAAGTTTATTTTCTTGATCGCAAACTTTGCAAATGTTTTCTGATCAGCGAGCACGGTCTCATCGTTGAATGAGCATCGGCGTCCGTTGATTGTAACATACCACACCGGCGGATCTGAATCTATTTTTTGCAAGTCGGCCATATCAACGCCGAGATCTTCGCCGCCGCCGTTACAGCCGCTATACCGACACAGCTTGCACGCCGCACGGTCGCAGTTTTTGCGGAGCGCCGGATCGGCGCAAGTGTACCTATACTTTCCCGATTTTCTGATGGCCGATCTAACCGATGCTTTTATTTCGGCGTCGTGAAGCGGGGGGCGGCAGAATGCGTTGTTGATACGCATCACTTTGTCGCTTACGTCTTTTCCCCATCGCCGTTGAGCGTATATCGCGAGATTGAAGATGATCTTATTGCGGTTTCCTTCGCTGATTCCGTCCAAGCACGCGCGCCTCAAGCACGGCGGCATTCCGTCAAGAAGATCTTCGCAGTCCTTGTAGTCATCTGATCGTTGCTTGACGACGGCGGCATCGGCGGCCGCTATCCACGCGCGCAGCGTTTCTTCGCTCAGATCGGCCTCGACGCTTTTAGCATACTCAAGAAACGCTTCAGCCGTCAAGCGGTTCCCTTTGACAATAGCGTATCTATCGGTTTTATCGCCGCCGAAGTACGGCATGTTGAGCCAGTTTCCGACATCGGTCGGGCCGCCTAGCTCCGTTTGCTTCGGAAAAATTTCAGCGGATGGATGGCCGATTACAACGGCAGCCCGTGCCAAATGCGCGCGCACCAAAGACGCCGGCATCGCGCCGGACAAGAAAAGAAACGCATGGACGCCGCCTGATTTTGTGCGGCAAAGCACTAGCGGCATTCCGGCTTCGCTCAGCGCTTGCTCGATTTCTTGGATATTCAGCCCGTCGTAGACATCTATATCGACGGCGCCCCATCTACAGGAAGCATCGTCGTCAATGGGGACAATGCCAACTCCGACGGTTCCGGATAAATGATCTCGCCACACAGTATCGGTCACCGGTTCGGAAACCGTCCGCGCGGTACCCTTCGTTTTTGATCCGGCGTCCGTTTTCTCTAAAATACGATAGACTCCGTGGGCTCGCTTGAGCCCACGGAATCTGTCGTTGAACCTTGTGGCAAGTTCGTTGATGTCCATTGTGCGCGCAGATGGCGGCTTGTGTCTCAGAACGATGCGTCGTTAGATCCGGCCGACAATTCGTCATCCATCGGCGCAACTTGCGCGCGGCCGTCCATCAATTGCTTGCGAAAAGTTCTAGCGTACTCCACAATCTCGGCGTCCGCGGGATCGGACGGATTAAGTCGGCGCTCAAGCGAAATTTTCCAGCCCTTCCATCCGCCTTTTTCGTTCGACTCGCCGACGGTCGTCAACCGATAAACGTGACTATACGACGGCGCAATATACGACGAACCATCGGCGCGCCTAAACTGGATGTTCTGCATTTGCGTCATCCAGTTTCTCGACTTCCGTAATTGCGTCGAAGTCATTCCGATCACAACCGGAGCCATCGATCCGTCTTCGTCGAGCACAAGGCAGAAATGGTACCTTGTGTCGGCGAGATAGTTTCCATTCTCAAGGATTAGCTTTCCGCTTTCGTCGCGGTTGTTCTTCGCCTTGAGCACGAGAGGATCGTTCGGATCATACGTTCCCTTGAAGCCGCCGCCGGAAGTCCGAGGTACCCACTCAACGAAACGATGATGCATATGCACCGGCACGACCAACACGCCGACTTGTCCGTCAACACGTTTTTGCGTTACGTTATTGAAGATCTGGCCGGGAACAGCGCCGTCAATGTGCGCGTTGTTGTCATCGTCGCACTGCGGCGATCCCTTCTGCAAGATCTGCAGGTACGGGATAGCGTAGCAGTCCGACGATGCATTCTCGAAGCCGGCCCCGGCATCGCTTTCAAATGCAGCGCAAACAATCGCCTCAACCTTCGGCTTCACGACTTCAAGATCCATCGGTTCGTCTTTCTTCTTAGACATCGTGCATTCTCCTTAGCTCTTGGGCCTAACAATCTTTGTTTCCTTGTACTCAAACACGCCAAGCAAATCGGTCGGCACATCCTCGCCACGCTCAAGGCGTTCTCTTACGAACGCCGCGAGAGTTTGAGCGTGGACGGTCTCATCATGCTCGACGTTGTATCCAGAGGCCGACTCGCGAAGAAGTTTTTCAAGTCGCGCCGCCTTGTCGTCCTCGCCTTTGCCAAAGGACACAGACACCGTGTTCTTTACAATCGCCGCCCCGTCGTTACCGCGAAGCCACGCGAACGCTTCTTGACGGCGAGCCTTCGGAATCGAAGCCTTGACGACGCGCTTGATAGTAATCCGCGATCCGTCGCCAAGAGTAAACGACGTCATTCCGCTAACGCCGCACTGTTCCATTAGCGACGGGATCTGCTCCGACGACAACACAAAAAGTTCTTTTTTCTTCTCTGCCAGCTCCTCCTCGATTCTCTTGATCTCGGCCTCGGCTTGCAACTGCTTTTCCGCCAGAGCGGCCAGCGTTTGTAGCTGATCCGATGTCGGCAAAGCACTATCAACGTCTTCCTCAAAAAACGACAAATCGCTTTTGTCCATACTGCACCTCCAATAAAACGCTATTCTACTACATCGCGCCGGCAATGTCAACCGTATTTTTTCTCACGGCCGCAACAGCCCCGTCCTTTAGCACAGCGTCGGCAACGTCGCGCTTGCTCTTGAGCGCATTTAGTACGTACTCATCAATAGTATTTTCGCACACAATATCTTTGTATACGACATGCTTTTTCTGGCCGATCCGATGGCAGCGGTCCTCTGATTGCGTCCGACTTTCTAGCGAGAAATCGTTGCTATAGTAGTAAACAGTTGTTGCTGCCGTCAACGTCAATCCAAGGCCGGCCGTTTGTTGGTTGCCAACAAAGAAGCGCGTCTCGCCTCGCTGAAAACGGTCAATTATTTCCGCGCGTTCCGCTACATTTGTCGATCCATAGTAGACGCCGACGGCGTTTTTCTTTCCTCCGGAAAACACACGAAGCCGCGCGGCTATCGATTCAATCTCATTCCGGAATCGAGCCCACACTATTACCGACTCGTTTTCCGGCAGATCAGAGATGTCGGAGATGAGCACGTTCAGCTTTGGATTGTCTTCGAGCTCGCGGCCGCCGCCGGCGTCGTCCGGCACATAGCCGCCGGTCACTTGTTGCATTCGCAGCAGCCGCGTCAACACCAGCGGCACGGGGATCTCGGCGTCTTTTTGCGCTTCGAGCACAAAGTCATCGCGCAACTTCTCGTATATCCTTCGCTGCTCATCGGCCATCGGTACTATTAGCCTTGTATAGATCTTGTCCGGGAGATCCAAGCAGTCGGATTTTAGCACGCGAAAAGAAAATTTGCTGATTTTGTTATGCAATTCGTCGAGATTTTTATAGCCTACCACATCCTCGTATTTGTACGAACGGCCGGCGCCGTCAATCGCGATTCGTTGTACGATTTGCGCGAAGTGACACTTGAAGGCGTAGTATGAATTGAAGCCGATGATCTTCGGATCGAGAAACGAGAATTGCGTAAACACGTCGAGCGGGGATTGCGTGATCGGCGTTCCGGTCAAGATCCGTCTCGTATCGGCTAACGTCTTCAATTTCAGAACCGCCTTTGTGCGCTTCGCCTGATGACTTTTGATCCGCGTTGATTCGTCAACAACAATCATCGCTTGCGACGGAGAAACGCTCCGCAAAAATTTCTCCGCAAACTCCGGCGGGCGCTTCGCGCTAAACGCTTCAACGTTCATCGCCAATATCTTCACGCCGTCGAACGGCTGTAGAAGTTTCAACAACAGCCGCTTGTATTTTATGCTATGTCCCGACGACTTCCAGACAACAGCCAGCCTCGGTATGCTATCGTCAAGATGTGTCGGGATCTCGTTTCTAATCCAGTTAGCGTTGACGCCGTTCGGCGCGATTATCAACACGGCCTTGATTGCTGGATAGTCGGCCGCGATACCGTCTATGATCACCTTAGATTTTCCGGTCCCTTGCTCCATAAGCAGCGCAAATATTTTCGACGACGATGCGCGCTTGAGAGCTTCGATCTGATGCTTGTACGGGACGGTCTTATACTTCATCTGATTAGTCTTCGTCGGATTCGTCTTCGTCGGAATCGCAAGCCGCGCGCCGGCCTTCGAGCGCCGCCTCGGCCGCCGACAAAAGTTCGTTCAACACATCTGATTCTATCAGCCCGCATCCGTCGGATTCGATAACCACAACGTCGCGCAATTGCGCCAACAAATCGAGGGCGTTATCAAGTCTTTCCAGGACGGCTTCAACGTCTACGTTTTCGCTCGCTTGTTTCCTCGGTACCATGATGACTTTCTTCCTTTAGCAGCGTGTTTTTATACGATAGCAGACATCGTTTTCTGTTTTCTCCGGCAGCGTCGTCTTTTAGGTTCGCTATTCTACGATCTATTTCCTTGATCACAAGCTCTTTTAGATCCTTGTTGTCAACGGCAACAGCCTCATAGGACAAGAGCAGCGCGTCAAGAGCCTGTTGCGCTTCTCGGCGAACATCGGTAATGCCAAGAAGTTTATCGAACGGAACGTCAAATGCCAAAGAGTCCGAAAAAACTTTTTGCGAGCCGTCGCACACAACGAACGATACCTTGAATGATCTTGTTCGATTTTCGATCATACCACAAGCTCCGCTTCGTTGCAACCTTTTTTCCGAAGATTCTGTTCCAGTTTTTTTGCATCGTGTCGTCGGACACAAGCGCCGGCCGCCGAGCAGATCCTTTTCCGTTCAAGACTTCCTCCGTTTGATCACATCGGACGCTCCGCGCACGTAGCCTCTTATCAGCGCGTCGAGTTCGTCGTTTTTCTTGTTAGCGGTTAGCTTATATAAAATCCACATTCTATCGCCGCTCTTGCCACATATTTCAGTCTCAGCGTAAAACACCTCTTTCAGCAGATCCGCCACTAGCAAAGCGTCTTCCGCCGTTACGAACAGCGGTCCCGTTACTCCGTCGGGCTTGCCTTCAATCATCGTCGCTACTCACATCGCTTATATCAGCAATCGCGTCAAGCTGTTTCTGAAAAGACTTGATGTCCTTTGCAGCAGCATCATAGGCCGCTTCATATAGCATACCAACAACACGCGAAAACTCAAAGCCGCATTTCATCGCGCAGCACGTAAGGATAAACAAGTCGCCGCGCAGTTGCACATCAACCAGGGCACCGCCGCAAAACGGGCACCTTGACCTATCTTTTTTCATTTTCATCGCCTTTGCGGTTTCTTTTATGATCTCGGGCCCTCCGGGGCCGCCGGGGAAGAGGCCGCGCTCCGCCGGGGCCGCCGGCCTCGGGGCCGCCGGGGCCGCCGGGGCCGCCGGCCTCGGGGCCGCCGGGGAAGAGGCCGCGCTCCGCCGGGGCCGCCGGCCTCGGGGCCGCCGGGGAAGAGGCCGCGCTCCGCCGGGGGCCTCGGCGGCCGCCTCGGCGCGCGCTTCCAGTATACGATAAAACGCAGCGGCCTTGCTCAAAAACATCCGCGTCCTTCCGCCCGGCCAAATTCTCTTATATGCTTCAAGCAGCTCGTCGAGAGCGTAAGGCGCTAGCTGCGACATGCAAGAAATTTTTTCTAGAATTTTTGGATCCATGCTTAGAGAGAATGCGGCCGGCGCCGCCGTCGGACGGCGCCGGCCTCTTTTGAACGTCAAGCCATCGCCGCGATCTTCGAAGCCTCGCGCATCGCGCGTTGTTTCATCAGGGAGCCTTGTCCAAACCAAGCGTAGTCGAGCTTCGCGCCAGGGACGCGCCGGCCGGGACGCTCATGATCCAGATACCGAGTCACGGCCGTGACAAGTCCCCAAGCGGTGCCGCGCGCGGTCTCCGTATCTTGACCGACGCCGTGATCATAGGTATTCAGCATCGTCTTCATCACGCGCTTCGGCACGTCGGAATAGTCGTCGCCGCGCTTCTTGTCGTGCAAGAGATCCATGAAAAACTGAACGGCTTGCTCGCGAGTCACGCGCACATTTGATAGCGCGTCGATTGTTTGCATAAACTCAGCGAATGACTTATCCATAAGCCCAAGATCGAGTTTCACGGCGTCCGGATCGAAGATAGAAATATGCGGCACTTTGACGCTTTGTTTATAGCCGCCGTCCGCGTAGTTCGCGGCCGCGCGCTCTTGCTCGGCCCCAAGATACGCGATTTGAAGCGTGTTGTTGCACACAACACGAACGGTCGTAAGCGCCGCCGTCGTAGCAAGACCGGCGTCATAAGAAGTTGCCAACAGCAGATACGGACGGATCACATCGCGGCGGCCGAGCCGTGCCTCACGGTTAGTTTTCGCAAGTGCCCACACGCGCCGGCCGCCGCGCAACGATCCGGCCGTGTCAATACGGAAGCCGTGAGAAGAGACGAGAGATCGAAAAAACTCGAGCACGTCCTCAGGTTGTACCACCTTGTACCTGGACGTCACGACTGAAAGAGGCTCTCCGTTGTCACTACGATACAAAACTTTTCGATCGCGAAAATTCCGAGCTTCTCCGTTTACATTAAAAATCACCGGCGCCTCATTGACACGCCATTCGAGCATTGCTTGTCTCCGCCACTCTTCGATGCTCGCGTCGTGATCAACGCTTTGGCCGAGCCCGTGCCACGGCACGGCGCCCGTATACGCCACGCTCGCTTTACCGTCGATTGTGTAAATTTCGTGCGCCATCTCACATCTCCTTTGTGTTAGAACGACAAATAACATCTTCCGCCGCACAGCGGACATCTACACTCCACAACGTGCTTCGCCGCGATCTTGCAAAAGCAGCGCGCGCACCACAACACGGCGTCGGCCGGCACCTCGGCCGCGCGCGCAGCTGCTACGGCGGCTGCTGCCTTTTTTGCGTTGATTATTGTCTTCATTGAACGAGCCTCGCCATGATCCGCGCCGCGCCGATCTCCTCGGCGCCGGCCTCTTCCGCCAGCATCGCGAGCGCGAGCGCGTCAACATCACTTTGCCGGCCATCGTCGGCGCCAGCGGCCACGCGATCATACTGATCGCGAAGCGCCGCTTTTTTCTCGGCGTCGGTAAACACGATCATTTTTGCACCTACTGCAGCAGCGACACGATCCACGCGCCGAAAACGGCCGCGCCGCCGACGATCAGAGTCGCCAGCGCCACGGCCTACCGGCGCGCATTATACCGCGACACGGAATAGCCCGCAGTCACGGCCACCGTCGCACAAGCCCAAGTCACGGCAAAAAAACTCATTTTCGGCCTCCTCATTTACAGTATACCACGCCAACAGTTTTTATGCAAGCCACTCTAACTTCGTTCGTATCCATAAGATACGAATTATGTTAAAGATTTAATCAGTCGCCTTTATTGTTGAGCGCGAACGTGAACCACTTGTCATAGTTTTTCACGGCCTCGCGCCAGTCATAGCCCGCTACCATATGCTCGCGCGCCGCCGCGCCCATCGCTCGACACAAGTCAAGATCATTTTTTAGAGTATTTATCGCCTCGATCAGCGCGTCGACATTGCGATCTATGATCAGCCCCGTCTTACCGTGCAACACAACATCGGCCGCGTCGCCAACATCCGTAGTAATCACCGGCCGGCCGCAAGCGGACGCTTCGCGGATCGTGTTCGGGCTTCCTTCGCTCTTGCTAAAGCAAACGTATGCATCGATTCGGTTATAGAACGCCGGCATTTCATAGTGCGGGATCCATCGGATCTTTCTGTCGGCCGCGATCAGCTCGACGCCGGCCGCGCTCGCGGCTTGTACGATCTGTCGAACACCTTTGTTCGCTGGATGTCTACTATTACCGGCGAATCCAATAGTAAACTCATCGCGCCGCGCGTCGCCGGCCGGCCTGAAAAGATCCGTGTCAACCCCATTCGGCGTATAGAAAATCGGACAACATTTTTTCGGCATTAGATCAGCAAGGCGCCACGCGACAACACTAATTGAGTTATAGGTTGTTGTCATCACCGCTTCGGTAAAATGCTTCGGCGCGTTGCGAACGGACGCTTCGCCTCGGATCGATGTCAACAGCTCTTTTTTTGGGATGTGTTTCGTTGCGCCGACGACGTAGTATATAAAGCGAAAGACTAAATCAAACTCACCGGCCTTCGGCGCGATCAATTTTTTTCCGTTCGTCTTTGCGTTGATGTACCGTAGCTCGAAATCGTATTTGTCGCCGAGATGGTGCATGATCTCGCGCGCACAAAAGTCGAATGCCCATCCGGGCACATCTGGCATCAATAAAATTTTCGGCTTCATTGATAGAGTCCTGATGCTGCAACGGTTTTCTTCCACGTTTCTTTTTCTTCTACGAGAAGATCTCCGATGGAAACGCTCTCAAGCATTAACAAAAATTTACTTTCCGCTTCAACAAAAGCTTCGTGCTCTTGACCGGCTTGCGGCCGGCCAGCGCGCTTCCACGCCAAGCCGGCCGCAACAAACTCACGCAAGATCTTGATTCGTTCGTACCGGTTCATTCTTTGTTCTCTTTGTCGTCTTCAAGCTCAACGGACAACCAGAAAATTCGCGACAGTTTTTTGTTGAAATTGTACGGATCGCAGATCGGGCTCAGCTTCTTAAAAATTTTATCGGGAGCGTATTTTTTCATAGCATCATAGTGCACGAGGTACGCTTTCCCAAATGTACATTTCCTAACCGAGGTCTCCGGGCCCGTCCCACGACGCCGGCATATGCCGGTCTGGGTGGATGATGCGGGCCCACTTTTCGGGTTCGTCCTGGTCCATAACCTGGATATTGTCTCCGGCCAAACACCAGCCGCTTTCATGGCCGTCAGGAGGAGAACCGGTTCCGTCTGGCAACATCTCCCCACCAACCTCCCATGAGTCATACCCGACCACATAGGGCAGCCCATGAAAGAGCCCGAGAATCCAAGAGCCGTCCTTCGGTGCGGGCCCGTCTTGCCATGCTCCCGCAGCCATCGAGTCGGCAAGCTGATCAACGGCAGCTTTGTAAACTCTTGCTTTTGCTGTTGTTTCCAATCCTCGCAGCCATTCCGAAAAGGCTGTCCTGGTGATGATTTCCCAATCCTCCATGTCGGTGATTTTCATTTCACCAGAAATGATCTTGTCAAACACTTCCGTTGGAATTACGTGAGCATTGCCGTCCAACGTCGGCACGCACAAATGAGGCTTGTTGTCTTCATTGCCTTCTCGCATTGTCGTATCTCCTCCTATATTTGGCTTTCTTTGAAAATCTCAAATACCTTCATGCTATTGCGGTAAACTAACTTGTATGTATTTCTGCCGTCTTTAACGCTGAATGACAGGCCGTTATTGGAAAAGGCGTTGCCGGTAATTGACGCCGGATCAACTTCGCGTTTGTCCTCAAACATTTCTTCGCAAAAACCATGGATTGCTTCCATGACGGTTTTTTTATGCGCGTCTATTTGGCAGATGTATTTGTTCATAATTTTTCTCCTTTGCTGTTAACGTCCGGGTTTCTCTCGCTGTTAAACGATACATACCGGAAATATTACAAATCACTCCTTTAGGCTAAAATAATAATTTATCTTGTTTTGCCTTTTTAATTCGCTCTTCAGCGATTGCACAATATGCTGGGTCTAATTCAAACCCTATAAAATTACGGTTGGTGTTGATACAAGCGATTGCGGTTGTTCCACTTCCCATACAGTTATCAAGTACCGTTTCCCCTTCGTTTGTGTAAGTCTTGATTAGGTATTCACATAATTCAACGGGTTTTTGCGTTGGATGTAAAGGCTTTGAAGGTCTATCGAAATATAAAATATTTCTTGGATATCCTATGAATTCTTGTTTGTAGTGACTTCGTTTCTTTTCCGAACCCAAATGCCCAAGTTTTCCCGCTTTCCCTTTGTTACTTTGAACAATCGGGTTTTCCAACTTCTTCAATCCTTGCGGGTTGTAAGTCGGTTGTTTCTTATAGAAGATTGATATATTTTCGTGGAACTTCAAGAATTGCTTCTTGCAAAGTTGAAAATTGCCCGCGTTGTTCTTGACCCAAATTAGGTCGTATTTATAATTTTTAAGATTGCTATATCTCAACATTGTTGAAAAAGGTTCGCTTCCAAACAATACAATCGCCCCGTTGTCCTTAATCACGCGGTGGTATTGTTCCCAAAGCGGTTCGAAAGGGATAATTGTATCCCATTTGCAAGCCGTTGTTCCGTATGGTAAATCACAAAGTATCATATCTATACTCTTATCTGGTATCCTTTTCATCCCCTCCAAACAATCCTCGTTATAAATCCTGTTTAATTCAAGCATTCGCCCACCTCGTAATTACTTTATCGTAGTGTTGCATCAAGCTCATGCCGGACCTCCCGTCATCTGGTGACTCATTTTTTATATCCTTTGTTACATCTGACAAGTGAAACCTTGCCAGCTGCAGTCCGGCGCCTCAGGATTTTTGCGCCACTCGGGGGCACCGTATTGCTCGCACTGCCACCAGCCGAGAAGAGCCAT
>Ga0255345_1002787_pt1 | contig 21486 bp, 19 predicted proteins | sample wastewater_treat_6_FD_192415 | JGI IMG/M metagenome (GOLD analysis project Ga0255345, IMG submission 192415) | Wastewater microbial communities from Lulu Island WWTP, Vancouver, Canada - plant20 | ecosystem: Engineered > WWTP > Wastewater > Unclassified | place: Canada: Vancouver, British...
AAGGCTGGCTCCTCATGCACCGACTTCTTTTTATCGCCACAACCGGACCGGCGAGGACAATGGCGATGCCCATCTGAAACGGCAGGTCATGGGCAGGGAGGTTGTCGTTGCGGTCACCGACGGCAAACTGGATTTCGGGCCCTGGGAACAGATTTTCTACGGTGAGTTCGACGGAGGCAGAAAAAAGAGGGTTTTAGTAAAGATAATCGGAGATTAAAAAGCCTTCCTGAAGGTTCAGGGGAAAACGGGATGATGGGCTTATCTGTAAGAGGACGGACTTGAGTTGCAGTGGCCAGTTTCCTCCGGATTGTCCGCGGGTTTAAGCTCCTACCAAATCATCCAAATTTTTCTCTGCACAAAGGTCTTTGCTGTCCATAAAAGCCTGCATCGGTGTTCTGCCCGGACAACGTTTGCCCTGATGTGTCCGTTCAAAATTGCAATGACCTATATAAGCATCCAGATTCTTTTGCAAGGTCTCAAGGTCGCCGTAAATCTTTTTCTTAACCACAATCGCCTACGTTATCCACCGATGTATTTCGTTTGAATTTAAGCCAGACAAGGCGTTCTGATAAAAAATGAATCCATATGGGTTTTTTAAGAAAATCGTTTATAGAGCGTTTAAATTGGTCATTTCGGCTGTGAAGCTTTTAAGAGTCAAGAATAGGAATTTTGAATTCACTTAAGGCTCTCTCGATTGTATTCTGTTTGTTCTGTCAGCATGAAATATCCCCTTCGAGTTTTGCAACGACTAACTGAGCGGAGCATCTTTTCCCGTCCGAATTTATGCGGTTATTAGATGCCTTGCTTGACATCATACTGCTTTTTAAGTTCATCCAGCCTTTCACGATCACTCTCACTGAATTCCCTTGCAGAATAAATTGCTTTACCATCGGGGCCATCAAGCTGCTCAACTGTAACTGTAAATACAGCATCTTTCGGAACATCCACTTTTGCCCAATCTGAAAACATGTTTGGTGCAAGATTCCATGTTGCTTTTTCGCCTGGTTCAAGGCCACCTGAAATTCTGTAATTGAAAGTATCTTTGTGCCAGGGTACGCTCCGATTAGGGCTTGCAAGCGTGCCCTCAAAGTATGCACGGGACACAGCATGTCTGGTTCCATTGTTGACTGTTAGCTCTATTATGGGCTGCTTCCCCATGAATTGATGTTCCCGTAAATAGAACCGAGAACGAATAACTTGGAATTTTTTTAGCTCTTCGCGGGCTTTTTCAGAATTAATACGTTTCGCCTCCAACTCACGGATTTCTTCCAATGCCTGCTGGCGCTCACGTTCTTTTCTTTCTATGCGTATTCGTTCAGCCTCAGCAATGATTTGCTCTCCTGTCTTTCCATCCAATGATTGCCGGACTTTTACTTCGAGATTGCCAGCCTCCGTAGCACCCTGCGTAAAAATGTCTTTCATATCAATTTGACTGAACGCTAGCACTTGCATTGCTTCATCAAATTCCTTCTGCTTCGATGCTGGAAGAGATTTTCGGACCTTTTCCACTGAAGTTTTCATCGATTCGTCCGAAGAGGCATCAATCTTGGGATCACTACAACCGGCAAGTATCGTTAGCACGATCAAGAATACAAAGAGGAATATTCTTTTCATTCGTTCTTCTCCTTTTTTGGCATCTACGCTGCAAATCACCGGCGGAAAAAAGCAGAGTGAGGATTGAGCGGCGCGTTTGGCTGCCCGAGTGCATTTGCCTTGTTATGTGTATTTGAGCTAATTGAGCATTTCATAAATTGACAATATGTTGGTTAGTTGCTGCTTTTGCTTAAATGACACCTCTCGATCATCATAATATTGGCGACCATAAAACCTAACAACCGCCTTATCACTAGAAATAACTTTTTTTATTAATTTGATGTCACTATCTAGGGCGTTTCTGTCGTACCACTCCCAGATCGTGCCTTCAGTGTGATCTCGCGCGAAGTTTAAGCCAGAAAATCCCTGTTTATAATCATCTGCTTTTATTAGAACCTTATTTACAAAAAGCCAACTATTAGCTTCGTAATATAGCTTAAATCTCAGCCACGCCTTTCCTGATTTATAACCAACATAAGGTCTTAATGGTGGCTCCTTCCTATCATCTGTGATTAAGTCTGTAAAAATGGAGATAAAAAATCTATCTTCTACGTCATCATGTTTTATTTCTAGGTCATCGATCATATTGACAAATTCTATTTCTCTTTCTTTAGGGATGTTTGGAAGAAACGCCTTCAGCGATAGAAATTTGTTACCCAAAATTTCCTGGCCTGTTGACAGCACATATTTGTAGCCAATCCCACTATCATAAAATACCCTCTCAACGGTAACAGCTCCGCCATCAATGATACTTTTTCCAGCGCTATTTAGTATTTTGAGATGTTTAGAGAGTTTGATTAACTCACCTCTTTTAAAAGGCGATTCGTCTTCTGTGTAAAAATATAGAAAATCTCCATTTTCCATTTTTATTTCAAATATATTAATATCGCCATACTCCACTTTTACCAGTGAAAGCGAAGTTAATTTGCCCCTCATACCGGAATACTTTTCTTTCTTGGGCCTTTCACGCCGCAAACCGAAGACTTTTCTGTACAAAAACTGAACATATAAGAACCTTCAGGGACGATGACACCCAACGGATCATCATCGGCCACTTTCTGAGCAAAAGCCGACTGGCTAAGTAACAAAAAAATACATATGAAAATCTTTATATAATTCATTTTTCACTCCATGGCTCGTTTTCGTCGGACACATAACGCGTCGCATCGGCGGCTGGCAATGGAGCACAGTTGAGTTACTACTGCTTTGCCTGTGGGTTGCTTAATTTGCTTTTCATGGATGGTATGGCTTCTTTCATGATGTCTTTTAAAAAGGTGTCATACATGAAGTCAGGCTGAAGGTTATAAATAATGGAAACATGACCATCTTCTTTTTTATAGGATTCCTCCCATAACACCTGCTGTGTTTTCATGTCCACCAGTTGCAGCTGCAGGCCAAGGTCGTTGCTGACGTAGGTTGCCGGAAAAAAGAAGAACCACAGAAGCGGCCCGTAAACGGACAGCCCGTATGAAAACAGATAACCGTCATATTTAGTGGACAGGACTTTTCCTCTGATGGCCAATTCGCCTTCAGATTCACGATGCGTAAAAAATGCTTCTTTGAACATGCTTGAATTGTTCAGTTCTTCAGCAATCGCTTTAGCAAAATCCTCCGTCGGTTTAAATAACCATAATCCACTGTTCATGTGGCCGTGAACCGCTTCCGGTGTGTTTAAACTCTGCCAGCCTACAGGCATCAATGGGATAAGATATACAAGCGCGGCGTTGGTGTTGGAATTCTCACGCTGATCCACCAGGGGTGGGACCGCAACGGACTTGTTAAGAATGGGAGTACCGGAAATACGCGGTTCCGCCTGGTAAACCCATGCTTTCTGATTTGCACAGCCCGAAACGAGAATTGATGCAACAATAAGCGACAACACTGCACTTCGAAAAGACATTGCGCTCATAAAACATCTCCCTTTTTTAACATACTTATGTGGTTTTTATAGTAAAGCCAATCCAAGAATCCATGGATCAACTAACGTTTATGGATACAATTGTCAATAATTAAAAATGTCACCAAGCACATGTCGCTATCCTGGGATGTCATCAAAGACATTCAGAAGAGGTATCTCACGAGACGATTTTCCAACCCTTGCTTGAAATACCTCAAAACGATTGCCATTGATGAAATGGCCATTCGTAAAGGGCATGTGTGTCTGACGGTTGTCATGGATATGCAAGGCGGCGCCATTGTGTTTGTTGGGAACGGCAAGGGGCTGACGCCCTTGAACCTTTCTGAATATTAAAAATTTAGAAAAGCTTTAAGTGTCAGCGTATAAAAAATTTGTCCAATCGATTGAGCAACACAATTCAGAGGACACAACACTTAATAATCCATCATTTCCTTTTTGCCCCGATCTGCGTTTTTGTGGCGCACGTTCTGTAGGATTTCCAATCTTTTTAAAAAAATCATGATTCCCCGCCGGTCTTCCTATATGACGATCGAATTATTTTAACATGGCAAACCACCGCTAGCAAATGCTGCTCGTCCAGAACGCATGAACCAAAGCGGCCCTGGAATAAACACCCTTGCGGTCGAGTCTTGAAATATCAGAAATCTTATATAAAAAGACCTAACCACAATCTCCTGCGTCATCCATCGATGTATTTCGCTCGTATTTAAGCTAGACAAAGCCTTCTGGTAAAAAATGATCATATGGGTTTTTTTGAGAAAACCGTTTATAGAGCGCTTAAATTGGTGGTAGTGTCAAGAATCTTTCGCACTTTTGTTTTAGCGGCCCAACAATCCGGTAGTCGGTAAGCCAAACGCTCGGGGAATCCTTAAAACTCCTTTCATAAATAATGACACACCGGGCGAGTAGGAGCGGCAGACAATGGCGATGCTCATCTGAAACGGCAGGTCATGGGCAGGGAGGTTGTCGTTGCGGTCACCGACGGCAAACTGGATTTTGGGCCCTGTGAACAGATTTTCTACGGCGAGTTCGACGGAGGCAGAAAAAAGAGGGTTTTAGTAAAGATAATCGGAGATTAAAAAGCTTGAAGAATCATGTGAAAACCGGGTGATGGGCTATCCTTTGGCGAAAATGAGTTTTTGGTATTTTACGCCAGTCCGTCGCGCCTGAGTTCAAATATCTCTTTTATACGGCTTTTCTAGTCCCAGGAAAAAACCAAACGGCCAAAGTAGGTGGTGTCCATATCTTCCCTACCCTGTGCCGCAGGCCTCACATAATCATTGGTCATGCCCAATTGTAATTTCCACAGATTAGATGCGACCAGAGGGATTTCAAAGAAGCTTTCATGATAAATCCGGTAATCCCGGAGAGTCTCGACGCTCGGCGTATATGTTATTTCATTGACAACACGCCAGCTATTTTTAAAACGGTACATATGCGAAAGCCCCAGATCGAGTCCGACGATTGACTTCGACCCCTCATCTCTGATGGAGTCATGCCGGTACATCAAACCCGTTCTGGCGCGCAGTGTATGATTAGGTTTTTTTAGAAAATAGTACCCGAAGCCGGTCGCCGCCGTGGTCCGCAAATCCACTTTTCTGACCCGGTCGTGTTCCAGTTCGAGACGTGCATACCAGGAATATCTCTCGCGAAAATAAGTTTCGAAGTCGATACCTCCGGCGATATAGTTGTCACTATCCACTCCATCATCTCTGGCAATCGAGGTGCGCATGCTGAAAACAAGGCGGTCATCCGGCCCCTGCATTGTTGCAGAGGCTTTGCCGCCGGCGCTGAACCGCTCGGAGTTACCGGTTTTACCCGCTACATCAATCCCCACCTCATAGTGCCAATGGCGCCCAAACGGGTCGCGCGCTCCTTCCGGCCAGGCATTTTCCGGCGGGTCATCGCTTAAGTATTCTCCCCCATCGGGCAGGGAAATCCGTACATGGTCTTTTGTGAGATTCAGTTTTCCGAAAACTTTTTGTTTGTCGGAAAAATAGAAATTCAAATCACCTTCGGTACTCAAGGAGACTATTTGAGACAGATCAACGGTAATTACACCCGCAAAATCTGTTTTGACTGTGACGGCATTGCCATCTATTTTAGTGACTGTACCGATAATTTTTGAACCGTTATCCATTTCAATGACGTCGGCACGGGCGAAAACAGATGGAACATGCATTAAGATACCGATACAAACTAAAGCGGTTAACAATTTTTTCATAAACAATCTCCCATAAGATAATTCCTGCCCGCCGGAAAATATTTTCCGGATCATCCCTCAAGGGATGAGACTCTCCGGAGGCTGCACTAAAGGCTTTATGGCGTTAGCTGGCTGGTTGTGAAGATATGTAAAAGATATTATCCGGCATTTGCTTTGGCAATTTTGTTTTTCAAAGACAATATTTTTTTAAAGCGCGAGAGTCATCAGGGGATAATCTCCCGCTGGATATCGATGCCCCGGCTTTTTAATGACGGCGCTTGTAGGCACGATAAAGCATCTGCGTCAACATTTTTATACAAAAGAGGCAAAAGAGCAGAAAATATCACGGATAGTTTTTTGTGACGGTTTGCCCAAAACATTTTTTTCAGGCAGGCCGCTGTTTTGCCCACAATCTTTTTAGGCGCAATGAATTGCTGACGACAGATACGGAACTTAGTGCCATGGCGGCTGCCGCAAACGCCGGGTTCAGTAAAATGCCGAAAAACGGATAAAGCACTCCCGCCGCGATGGGAATGCCGATAATATTGTAGATAAAGGCCCAGAAAAGATTCTGTTTGATGACCTTCATCGTCAAAGCCGAAAGAGAGATCGCCTCGGGAACGGCTGTAAGATCGTCGCGAACAAGTGTCACCTCCGAAGCTTCGATTGCCGTGTCCGTGCCTGTGCCGATGGCAATCCCTACGTCGGCTGCCGCCAGCGCCGGTGCGTCGTTGATACCATCGCCCACCATCGCGACCACCTCGCCTTTTGCCTGCAGCTTGCGGACCTCGTCTGCTTTATGACCGGGCAGGACCTGCGCCATAACCTGGCTTATTCCCAGACCGGCGGCCACACTGCTGGCTGTTCCCTGATTGTCGCCGGTGATCATGGCAACTTTCAGCCCTCTGTCTTTCAGTTTTTCCAAAGCTGGCAGTGCCGAATCCCTGGCCACATCCGCCAGCGCGATAAATCCGATGGCCGTTTTGCCACTGGCAATATAAACGATTGTATTTCCATCCTGCGCCTTTGCCTCCGCCTGCTGCCTGAGCGCATGGGTCGCGACAAACTCATCGTCCATCAATTTCTGGTTCCCGGCCAGGTATGTTTTACCATCAATAACGGCTTTGGTGCCCAGACCCGAAAGAGCCTCAAAGTTTTGGGCATCGAGCGCTTCAATATTGTCGGCTGCGGCCCGCTTCAAAATGGCCTGCGCCAGGGGGTGTTCCGACGATTTTTCCAAAGCGGCGGCAATCGCCAGAAGACCGGCGGTGCTTTGTCCTTCCCGGGGGACAACGTCCGTCACTTGCGGTTCACCGCGGGTGAGTGTGCCGGTTTTGTCAAAAACAACCACCGTCAGTTTGTGTATTTTCTCGAGCGCCTCTCCGCCTTTAATCAGTATGCCGCTTTGCGCGCCCAGGCCGGTGCCGACCATAATTGCCGTAGGAGTGGCCAGCCCCAGCGCACACGGACAGGCAATCACCAGTACGGACACGAAATTGATCAAAGCTCTGCTGAAGGTCGCGTCAGTGGGGATAAAATACCAGACAAGAAAGGTAATGGCGGCGATGGCGAAGACGACCGGCACAAAAACAGAGGCCACCTTGTCGGCAAGGCGCTGGATGGGTGCTTTGGAGCCCTGGGCCTCTTCCACCATCCTGATGATGTGTGCCAGCATCGTGTCTGCGCCGACACCGGAGGCGCGCATCGTAAAACTTCCGGATCTGTTCATGGTGGCGGCAAAGACCTTATGACCGGCCTCCTTGGACACGGGCATACTCTCGCCGGTGAGCATGGACTCATCCAAAGTGGATCGGCCGTCCAGCACAATGCCGTCCACAGGGACTTGTTCGCCGGGCTTGACCAAAAGAGTGTCGCCAGGCTCGATGAGCTCTACCTCCGTGTCGGTTGCCACACCATCCTTAAGCAGATGAGCGGTTTTCGGCTTCAGGCCGAGCAGATTTTTTACGGCGGCGGAGGTCTTTCCTTTTGCCCTGGCCTCCAAAAGTCGACCGAAGAGAATCAGAGTGACGATCATTGCCGCCCCGTCATAATAGACGTGAGGCATGACACCCGCATTTTCAAAAAACCCGGGGAACACAGTTGCCGCCGCCGAGTACACGAAGGCAGAAAAAGAACCGACGGCAACCAGTGTGTTCATATCTGATGTTTTCTGCCGGGCGGCCTTTATGGCGCCGACGTAAAAGCGGCTGCCCACCCAGAAAACTGCCGGCACGGTCAAAACAAGCATTGCCCAAAGCATGGCCTGCCTCGGGATAAAATCCAGGAAGGGGAACCAGTGCTGCATCGAGCCAAAAAAAATAATCACGCTCAGCACGGCGCCTGCGGTAACCTTTGTTTTGAGTTCCCTCAGTTCGCGCCGGCGCATTGCCTCTACCGGGTCAGACACCGCGTCGGTAAGCACCCCCAGAAACTCGTAGCCGGCATCTGTAACCGCTTTGGCCAGAGCGGCCGTTCCGTCCCACCGGTGCTCATGCACAAGTGTGGCGCGCGCTGTCGCGAGATTAACGCTGACATCCACGACACCGCCCACCTTGCCCAGCGCCTTTTCCACCCGGCGCACGCAGGCGGCACAGGTCATGCCGCCGACGGAAACAGTCAGCTTCTCCTGACGGCCGGGGTCGGCGTCAATCATGGACTCGTAACCCATATCGTGAATCGCGGCCTCAAGTGCGCCAGTATCCGTTTGCGCGGGATCGAATTCCACCTGGGCTTTTTCGCTGGCGAAGTTAACCGAGGCATTGACCACGCCCGGTATCCGCTGCAGGCCTTCTTCAATGCGGCGCACACAGGCTGCGCAGCTCATGCCGCTGATGTGCAGCTGTACTTTATCCGGCAACTTCGTAGCCCTCCTCCTCGATGACGTGTTTGATGAGCGCCTCTCCGACAGGTTTCGTTTCCTCATAGGTCGCGGTGCCGGTTTTCAGATCCACCTGAACATTTTTTATGCCATCGACTGAATTGAGCGCTTTGGTCACCGCCATCACGCAATGCTGGCAGGTCATTCCCTTGATTTTGATTTGTTTCATTTGACGGCTCCTTTCAGAAAAATGATTAGACTTAACTTAACCATCACCCGGCCGATGGCAAGAAATAAAAATCCGCAGATCGCGCTTGCTCAAAAAACAAATATTCTGTATGATCACGGGAAGATATAAGGGTGTGCCATGATCATACGCTGCTGGGGGGCCAGAGGCTCCATTCCCGTTTGCGGAAAAGATTATCTGCGCTATGGCGGAAATACGACCTGTCTGGAAATTCAAAACAGTCGCGGGGATATTCTCATGGTCGATGCCGGATCAGGGATCCGTGAAGCGGGGAACGCCTTCATGGCCAGGGGCATTAGTGATGTCACCCTTTTGCTGACGCACGGACATTGGGATCATGTCATGGGGTTCCCGTTTTTCAAGCCGCTTTATTATCCGGAGGTTAAAATTACCGTTGTGGGAGAAGCCTTTGCCCGGGATTCGATGAAAGATATTCTGGCGAGGGTTATGTCCGTGCCGTATTTCCCGATCAATTACGATGAAGTGCGCGCCAATGTTGTTTACGCAGACAGATGCGGTGACATCTTCCCGCTGGGTGGTTTAAACGTCGAATCCATTGCCTTGTCTCATCCCAATCGGGCCAGCGGATATAAATTTATGGAAAACGGAAAAACTTTTGTCTTTTTCACGGACAACGAACTTGGATTAGACCATGAAGGAGCCGCCGGCTACGACAGTTATGTTTCTTTTTGCCGCGGTGCCGATCTGCTTGTGCATGATGCAGAATATAAAGATGATGAGTATGCCCGCAAGCGGGGCTGGGGTCATTCCACCGTCGGCCAGGCAGTCAGGCTTGCGCTGGACGCAGGTGTAAAAAAGCTGGGACTGTTCCATCATAATCAGGACCGGTATGATGACGAAATCGACGACATGGTTGCCGGCTGCATGGGACGGGTGGCCTGTGCAGGTGGTGCTGTTGATTGCTTCGGGGTCAGCCAGGGCATGGAATTGACTCTGTAGCCGTATAAATCGCAGAGAAATTTCCTAAAAAAGAAAGACCAGCCGGCTGTTTTGTACAGGTTTTGATGTGCGTGGCCGTGTTGCTTTCTTTACAAAAGCGGTCCTGCCGGATAGCGGGTATTTCTGAATGTTTCTTCCAACAACAGCCAAAGAGTTAAAAAAAAGAGGCTGGCGCGAGCCGGATGTCATTTTGGTTACGGGCGATGCGTATATCGACAGCCCGCATGTCGGCGTAGCTCTTATCGGCAGGGTGCTTGCCGGCGCAGGCTATCGTGTGGGTGTCATCGCCCAGCCGGATATCACCACCGACACGGACATCAAAAGACTGGGTGAGCCACGCCTGTTTTGGGGGATCACAGGCGGCTGCATGGATTCGATGGTCGCCAACTACACGGCCGTCGGCAAAAAAAGAAACCAGGACGACCTTACGCCCGGCGGTAAAAACAACCGTCGCCCCGACCGGGCCTGTCTGGCTTATGCCAACCTCATCCGCCGCTACTATAAAAACACCAGGCCGCTGGTGCTGGGCGGGCTGGAAGCGGCGATGCGCCGTATCGCCCATTACGACTACTGGTCTGATTCCGTGCGCCGCTCGATTCTTTTCGATGCACGGGCGGATATTTTAGCCTATGGCATGGCAGAGCGGGCGGTTCTGGAAATTGCCCAACGCCTGAAAGCGGGCGGAGACCTGAAAAACATTCGCGGCACGTGCACAATTGGGGACACTGTGCCTGAGGGATACATTGAACTCCCCTCTTATGAAGAAGCAGCTTCTGATAAAAAGGCGTTTGTGCGGATGTTCAAAATATTTTCCGCCAACAACGACCCGGTCACGGCGTCCGGTCTTTATCAGCGGCATGCCAACCGGTTTCTGGTGCATCATCCCCCCGCGCCTCATTTAACCCCCGACGAGCTCGACGCGGTTTATGGCCATCCCTTCACGCGACGCGTTCATCCATTCTATGCCTCCGGGGGCAAAGTACGGGCTATGGAGACCATCTCCTTTTCTCTGACCACCCACCGTGGCTGTCTGGGCGAGTGCAACTTCTGCTCCATCGGTCTGCATGAAGGCCGGGCCATCATCAGCCGCAGCGAGGAATCTGTCCTGGCCGAAGCCTGTCTTATCACCTCGCACCCTGATTTTCGCGGCTATCTGACGGACGTAGGCGGTGCCACGGCCAACATGTACGGCATCGACTGCCGGCGGAAATATACCAAAGGTGGCTGTTCTGATAGACGTTGCCTTTTTCCGCAGGTGTGCCCTTCATTGAAAACGGATCATTCCCGCCATCTCAAATTGCTGGGGCGCCTTCGCGAAATACCGGGCGTCAAGAAGGTTTTTGTCGCCTCGGGGATGCGCCATGATCTGATTTTGGCAGACAGAAAAAACGGCGTGCGCTACCTGCGTGAGGTGCTTTTGCACCACACTTCCGGACAGATGAAGATTGCACCCGAGCATGCCTCGGGCCGTGTTCTGGCGCTTATGGGAAAACCTTCCGAAGAATGCCTGATCAATTTCAAAAAACTCTTTGACGACCTCAACAAGGCGGGGGGAAAAAAGCAGTTTCTGACCTATTATTTCATTGCCGCTCATCCCGGGTGTACCATGGACGATATGCAACGGTTAAAGACCTTTGCGGCACGCAGACTAAACACCACACCCAGGCAGGTGCAGATTTTTACGCCTCTGCCCTCCACGTGGTCTGCTCTCATGTATCATACGGGCCTCGACCAGGCGAGCGGGCGCAGAATTTTCGTTGAAAAAAACACACGGGAAAAACAAAAACAAAAGAATACCGTTACAGCGGAGAAAAACAGACGGTTTGGGTAAATACCTCCGGGCGGCAAGCGGCTGCCGGCACTCAGATTCTGCCGTATCTGTCTTCCAGTCGTTCGATATCATCCTCGCCGAAGTATGTGCCTGTCTGTATTTCGATGATGATTAAATCGATATTTCCGGTGTTTTCCAGGCGATGAACGGTACCCTCAGGAATATCGGCCGTCGCCCCTTTTTGCAGGGGAAATATTTTGTCCCCTACTGTGGCCACACCTGTACCGTCAAGCGTAAACCAGTGTTCAGAGCGCCTCTGATGGCGCTGCAGGCTCAGGCAGCCGTTCGGTTTGACCGCTATTTTTTTGATTTTGTACTCAGGCTCGTCTTTTAGAATCTGAAAGTAGCCCCAGGGGCGGTTGATCATTTCTTCCATTGTGTGCACACTTACCTTAATCGAGCACCATCTATCATACAAAAGCACAAATGGAAAGGTGCTTTCAATGCGGGCATCGTTCCGGACAAGTACCGGATTTTCTTATCTCGCATTCATGAACCGGTTATGATAGGCCTCATCCGGTGTAAATTATGGAAATGCAATATTCTGTCATCCGCCGCCGAAAAAGAAAAAAAACCATCTCTTTGCAGATTGACACTGACTTGCGTATAACCGTTTATGCGCCGAGCTTTACACCGGCGGAGGAAATCAGCCGCTTTGTGGAAGAAAAACGAAACTGGATTGACAAATCGCTCCGTCGTCAATCCCTGCTTAACGAAGGCCGCCGGCAAAGATGCTACACAAGCGGTGAGTTGTTCTACTATCTGGGGCGCGCCTATCCGCTTGAGGCTTATTACGACCCGTTGGAAGACCGGGGAGTGACGCTGCGAAATGAGTGTTTTTTCCTCAACTGTCCCGATGAACAGAGCATGAGAAAATATTATTTTGTCTGCTGGTATAAAGACAGGGCCATGCGTCATATAAGCAGACGTCTTGAACACTATAGTTCCATGCTGGGACTGGTTCATGGAGGCATGCGGATAACAGCGGCCCAAAGACGCTGGGGCTCCTGCTCGGAGAGCAATCGTCTGGCGTTCAGTTTCCGGCTTGTCATGGCTCCGCCGGAAGTCATCGATTACGTGGTGGTCCATGAGCTTGCTCATATCCTGCAGAAAAATCATTCTTCAAAATTCTGGAACTTGGTGCTAGAGGTCTTGCCCGATTACCGCATGCACCGACGTTGGCTTCGTGAAAATGAATGCCGCTTTTATCTTTGAAACAAAATAGAAAAGGACACACGCACCTTAGTATGGATATCACAGAAAATATTGAACTCGCTCACCATGAGCTTCTGGCCGGACGCTTCCGACGGATGCATCTGAATGTCTCTGACTATACTTTTGCCAACGTTTATCTGTTTCGGAACATCAGCCGCTACAGAATCCGGACAAAATCCTGCGGGACATTTATTTCCGCCTACAATGCCAAAGGACAAAATTACATCATGCCTCTTGCCAGCCCCGCAGACTGTTCGAAGGAGACGCTCGCTGAGTTTCTTGATGCGAACAATTTTTTCTTTCCGATTCCTGAAGAGTGGCTGCCTTATTTTCCTTCCGATGCCTTCAGCGTCTCGTATGATGAGAGTGAATCGGATTATATTTATCTGACCTCGAGGATGGCGTCGTTTTCGGGAAAACAGTTCACCAGACACCGCAACCATCTGAACCAGTTTTTCTCTTCTTACCGGGCGGCCGGTCATCCCCTGGCGAGTGAAAACATCACGGACGCCCTGACCGTCCTGCAGGTCTGGCAGGATGAATCCGGCGTGTCGGCGGCCAAAACCGATTATGCCGTGTGTGCCGAAGCGCTCAATAATTTTTCAGCTCTTGCGCTGTGGGGGACGATGTATTACATTGACGGAATACCGGCCGGATTCATTATCGGGGAGGCTCTCAACAGCGATATGTTCTGCCTTCATTTCGCCAAGGGGTCCAGGAAATATCACGGGATTTATCAGTTCATGTTCAATGATACGGCAAAAAAACTGGAGGCGGATTATAAATATCTGAATCTCGAAGAAGACATGGGCAATAAAAATTTACAAAAAACAAAATTATCATACGGGCCGGAAAAGATTTTAAAAAAATACCGGATCGGCTTGAGGACGGAAATCTGATGGATAATCTAATAGCACTGGCTAGCTTGCGCGAAGGTGATCAGGGAATAATTCATTCCATTGACGGTGGCACCACGCTCACCAGCCGGCTGGCCGGGATGGGGCTGGTCACGGGCGCGCGTTTCCGCGTCGCTCAGGTAAGCGGAGGTATGGTGGTCATTTTGGTTTCTTCAACCAGAATTGCCCTGGGACGCGGTGAATCGGCGAAAATCATGGTCTATAAAATAGACCCCTCCGACGAGGTTTGCACCGTGCCGGTGGAAAAGGAAATATCCGTGGCGCTGGTCGGCCAGCCCAACGTCGGTAAGTCCACAGTGTTTAATATTTTGACGGGTCTTTCCCAACATGTCGGCAACTGGCCGGGAAAAACTGTCGAGAAAAAAGAAGGGGAGCATCGTATCGGGGACAAACTCATCCGGATGGTGGATCTTCCAGGAACCTACAGCCTGACCGCTTTTTCCGAAGAAGAAAGAATCGCCCGGGATTATATCATTCACAAAAAGCCGGACCTCGTTGTGCTGGTGCTTAATGCCGCCGCGCTGGAGCGCAGCCTCTATCTTCTGGCCGAGGTTCTTCTTTTGGGTCGTCCCGTTGTTGTGGCGATCAATATGCTGGACGTCGCCCAAGAGCAGGGCACCGAGGTCAACGCGAAATCACTTAAGGACTCGCTGGGCCTGCCGGTAGTTCCCATGATCGCCAGGCGTAACGTCGGCATCAAGGAACTGGTGGAGCAGATTGTCGCCGCCGCCTCAACGGAGGGAAACTACAAAAATGAGCTTCCGGCTGTTTCCGACGACCATCTGGATGTTTACCACGGTATTTTAGACATTGTCCGGCCTCACGTCACCTCGCCCTTCACGCCGGACTGGATGGCGATCAAATTGATGGAGGGAGACCCGGAAGCCTCCGCCATGGCCAAAATGATCATCCCGGAGGCAGGCTGGGAGGCGATACAGGAAACGCTTCTGCAACACGAAGACGCGTTGCATGCGGTCGTCAAGGGGCGTTATGACTGGATCGAAAAAATGACCCGCGCCTCCGTATCACATTTCAAAATGGGGCAGCTTGTCCTGACCGACCGCATCGACCATATACTGACACGCCCTGTTTTCGGAATTCCTATTCTTCTGGCCGTCATGGCGCTGGTGTTTTTCCTGACCTACAGCGTGGGAGTTCCCCTGCAAAACCTGATTGAGGACGGCATGCACAACCTTGCCCAATATGCCACCCCCTTGCTGGAAACATGGCCTGATTGGGTGCAGGGTCTTTTGATAAACGGTGTCATCGGCGGAGCCGGCTCCGTGTTGAGTTTTGTCCCGATCTTACTTATTTTTTTCGCCATTATGGCTTTTCTGGAAGACGTGGGTTACATGGCGCGGGCCGCTTTTGTGATGGATCGCATCATGCACCTGGTCGGTCTGCACGGGAAAAGTTTCATTCCCATGTGCCTGGGCTTTGGCTGTAATGTGCCGGCGGTGTTGGGCGCACGCATCATCGAAACGCGCAAAGCCCGGATGATTACCTTGCTTTTGATTCCTTTCGTTCCCTGCACCGCCCGTCTTGCCGTTCTGACTCTGGTGTCTGCCGCCATTTTCGGTGACAAGGCGGTTTTTGCCTCCTGGCTGATTGTGGCGCTCAACATCGCGGTTTTGGGCATCGTCGGCATGCTCGTCAACAAAACTCTCTGGAAACAGGACGCGCCTTTCATAATGGAGCTGCCGATTTATCACCGGCCGGACCTCCGGACGATAATGATCGCCATTCGCTCGAGGATCTGGGCCTTTATCCGTAAGGCAGGAACGGTGATTCTCGGTGTTTCCGTCATTATCTGGGTTATTTCCTACTTTCCCACAGGCACGGTAGAAGAAAGCTGGCTGGCATCGCTGGGCCGTCTGCTCGAGCCTCTGGGGGGGCCGCTGGGACTGGACTGGAAAATGATCACCGCCCTTTTCACCGGGTTGGTTGCAAAGGAAACGGTCGTGGCGACATTGGGCGTGTTGTATTCTGTGGGAGATCAGGGACTGGCCAGTGTCCTTCCAACAATCATGAACCACGCCTCGGCCGCCGCCTTTCTGGTGGTGATGATGCTGTTCATGCCGTGCGTCGCCACCATTGCCGTGCTGAAGCAGGAGATGAACAACAATAAATGGTTTTACGGAGCCATTCTCATGACGCTGGTCATTTCATACGCAGGGGGAGCGGCCGCCTATCAGTTTGTCAGGTGGCTGGGGTAGTCCCGCGATATTCAGCAAAAAGTGCGTAAAAATAACGGCGCTGGATGAACCAGCGCCGTTATTGTTTTGGGAGGCCGCCTTTTCGCCCGTCAGCCGTGCATTTTTTCCAGCTCCATGATTCTGGCGCGCAGAGAATCCGGGATGCTGACTTTTACGTTATTACGGTAATCGTAGGTCACAATAACTCCTTCTCCATCGGCGGCCAGTCTTTTGGTCTTTGTGCTGAAAATCTCATAGCCCATGACAAAGCGATCCGCCTCCATGCTTAAAATTTTGGTGCCGGCAATGATCGTGTCCGGGTATTGAAGCGGAAGTTTATAGCGGCACTCGGTTGAGGCGAGAATGGGCCCGATACCGGTTTCCTGTGCATAGCTGAGCATCTCCAGACGGTTGAAATACTCGATGCGCACCGTTTCAAAATAGCGGAAATAGACAATATTGTTGACATGTCCCATGGCGTCCATCTCTCCCCAGGCCACGGGAATATTCATCGTCACGGTACAGGCGGACAAAACGTCTTCCATATTTTCCTCCTTCTCGGAATAAGCTTAAAAAAGTTAAATATCCCAAACCCCCTTATGTTGGAATATAAACTCAGCTGCTTTGAAAATCAATCTTTTGGGATGGTATTTTCCGCGAAACATCTGCTCAAATTAACCGGAAGGACTGCCCGTTGCATAAAAAATGGTGGGGTTGGTCGGAAGAGGATGAGAAGGTTAGAAGGTTAGAGGATAAAGGCTAAAGGATAAAGGCTAAAGGCTAAAGGCAAAAGGCTAAAGGATGGTTCGACAGGCTCACTACGAACGGTCTGTAAAAGCTCACCACGAACGGTCAGTGAAGAGCTCAGCATGAACGGTCAATAAAAGCGCGAAGCGCACCCACAAATGTTCCCCGTTCACCCTGAGCTTGTCGAAGGGCGGCGGAGGTGGCCTGCTTTAGCGGGCCGGAGGTGGAGGATTGGATGATTAGAAGTTTAGAGGGTTAGATGATTTGAGGATTAGCTCATAGCTCGTGGCTCGTGGTTCATAGCGGTCCAGTCCAGGGTGTGGAGCTTTATTGGCAAGAAATCTGCCGATTACCGGATAATGGTGAAGTTTGTCAGAAGTCTAACCGGTTTGTGTGAAATCAGTTAAAAAGCACTTGTGTTATCCTTCTTCCTGTTTTAAAAGTGCCACTCACATTCAAATATCGATAATGAAGCGGCTGAAAATGAAAAAGAAAAAAATAATTATCCTGTGTTTGGTTTTTTTGCTTTTTATTGTCGCTGTTTTTTTTGCCCTGTACTCTCAACGGGAGGTTATCATAGACAGTGCCGGCAGCTTCATGGCGCCGACAGGTGATTACCGGGCGGACATCGCCATTCTGGAAGGGACGGATTTTATCAGCACAGGCTCCGTGGAGGCGGGGATAGATTTGCTCCGGGCGGGCAGGGTAAAAAAAATCCTGATCGTCGTGCAAAGGATTGCGCCGGCGCACCGTCCGTTCGGAATCGACGGCGACTATCCGAATGTGCTCGGCGCTACACTCCTGGACAGAGGACTGCGACAAGAGGACTTCAGGGTCATCGTCGTGCCGGTACGCAGCCCGATCACACTCAAAGAAGCTGAGTTTGTGATAAAAGAACTGGCACCACTTAAGGCGCGGGATGCAATTTTAGTTGCCCCTTCTTTTCACACACGCAGGAGCTATCTTTGCTACTCTTATTTCGCGGCGCCGCTGAACATCAAAATTTACCCGCTGGCCGTTTTCACCGAACATGATCGTGAAAAGTGGTGGGAAGACAAAAAGAGCCGGCGGACTTTCGGTGACGAAAGCCTGAAGCTTATTTATTATCTGGCAGCCGGCCATATTCCCTTTAAGTTTTCATATTAAGGGTATCAAACGAACAATTGATGATTTGGTGACGTTTATAAAGTGGCGGCCAGAACTGCCGCGCCGATTGCGCCGTTAGCCTGGGCGTAGGGTGAGACTTCGATCTTCACCCCCAGTTTTTTCTCCAGCGCGTGGACGACGCCTTCGTTGCGGGCCACGCCGCCGGTGATCATTACCGGCTCGGCAACGCCGACGCGCGCGAGCATGGAGGAAACACGGGCGGCAATTGATTCATGGATGCCGGCGATGATCTGGGGCCTTTGCTCGCCGCGGGCAATGAGCGAAATCACTTCCGACTCGGCAAAGACAGTGCAAAGACTGCTTATTTTGGCAGGCTGCCGTGCCCGGAGTGACATCGCGCCAAATTCATCAAGATTGACCTCCAGCGCGCGCGCCATCACTTCCAGGAAGCGGCCCGTACCGGCCGCGCATTTGTCGTTCATGACGAAATTTTTGACTTTGCCCGTTTCATCGAGGGAAATGGCTTTACTGTCCTGCCCGCCGATGTCGATAATTGTACGAACCTTATTGTTGACAAAGTGAGCGCCTGCGGCATGGGCGAGAATCTCGGTGAAAGCCCGGTCGGCGAACTTTACCGAATTGCGCCCGTAGCCTGTGGAGACGATTTTGGCAACGGCCGATTTATCGAGGCCCGCCTCGGCCAGGGTCTCCTCATACACCTTGATACCCGCCGCTTCCGCGTTATAGCCTGTGAAAGTAATTTTTGTCCCGATGATTTTGCCGTCCTGTAAAAGGGCGGCCTTGGCCGTGATGGAGCCGATATCAATTCCCGCTGTCAGCATATCATTTCATTTAAGCAGGCAAAGTTTGAATACGCCCGGGTCGGTTTGCGTTACCGGTCGTTTGGAGCTCAGTTCCTGCTTTTAGCTCTCTCCTTGATAATTTCCATGAAGGCGTCGATCCGTGTGGCAATCTGGCTTTCAGAAAAGCTGCGGTCGTCAACCATGTCCGCCTCCAGCATCAGGCAGGGAATGCCCCTTTGTTCGCCCACAATCCTTTCGATATCGAGCTGGCCGAAGGAATAGGGTTTGCAGCTGCGGTTGGAGTGCAGGACAAGGCCGTCCACGTCATATTTGTCGATCATTTCGATGACCGTTTTGGCCATTTCATCGACGCCGATGTTCAGATAGATTCTTGTGTAGGCCTCGGCCATGGAATCGATAAAACGGTTTTCGTCAATATACTTCATCGAGCCGCACCAGGCAGATGTGTAGGTGTCCGCGACCAGGCAGGCGTTGTGTGAGGCGAATTTCTGCGACAACCAGCGCACGCGCGGCCAGATGGGAATGTTGTCCCACAAAAGCCGGTATTTTTCACCCGGCACCACGCCGATGCCTCTGGAGACGCGATCTTTCATTTGAGCCAGCAGGTTTTGGTAGTAGCGAACCGCCGTTTTCGTCCCCCGGAGCGTGACAATCAGCGCCAGATGGTAAAACGCGTCAAACGCGCTCATTGGTGCCGGGCGGACAGCCGCTGTGTCGAGCACCGCCTGCCAGAGCTTCTGGCCTTCGAAAGACAAAAGACCGACCTTGCGCAGACGTTCAAAATCATACTTTCTGCCGCATACCTCTTCGATGAGGCTGATGTACTCGTCGATCTGGGAGCGTACATAGCGTGCCGCTTCTTCAGAGTATCCGGTATGGCAAAAAGGCGTGTCCAGAATAAACAAAGGAACGTTGAAATAACGGGCCTGCGTTTCATACCATTTGAGGACCGTACCGCAAATGTTGTTGCAGCACACCAGCATGTCGGGCCTGGGCAGCCCACCGATGGGGCCTCCGTTGACGGTGGCGCAGGCGATATCAGAGCGGGCGTACGAGCACAGATCATTGGAGTAGCCCATGGCCTCGGCTTTTTCGCAAAGCCCCGCACCCATCTTGGAGGCGCCGATCATCGCGCCATGATTTTCCGGGTAGATGGGAATGACGCCCATGGCAATGAGCGGCTCCACCGGCCCGCCACTGGTGATCCAGGCCACTTTCCTGCCGGTGATTTTTGCGGATTTGGCCTCGCTGTAATAGACCATCATCAGGTCTTTCATCGTCGGCGCTTTTTTAAATTTCAGGGACAACTTTTTGGCCTGCCCGAACAGGTAAATACCAAGCGTTTTCATTGTTCCGGGATCAGACTGATTCATACAACCACCTCTAGACGATTCACGATTTACGAAAAGCAATCTTTTCCGCCGCCGGGCGGAAAACACAGTTATAATATCTGAACAAAAGTCTCCAGGCGCGTTTGCACCTGCCCGACGGCCTGCGACTGATCCTCTATTTCCAGAAGCAGGGAGGGTATATTTTCACTCTCCAGCATATCTCTCATATATGGGTAGTCAAACGCGTGCGGGTCGCAAAACTTGAGCAGCAGGAACACAACACCGTCCGCCCTGGAATCCCGCACCGTCCGGATAATATTCTCGCCCCGGCTGGTGATGCCGGTATGCTTTGCCGGGCAGACGGCACGTCTCATGTAACGATCAGCCATCGCTTCCAGCGGTGGGCGTGCCTCATCGACGAGAGCATCGAAATAGCGCCGGCCCGTGCACAGGTCGTCGCCTACGGCAACACCGCCTGCCTCTTCGATGGCATCGTAGATATCCGGGTTCGTGCAGACGCCTCCGCAAATGACGAGCCTTTTCCGATGTGCAGGTTTTGTTTCGCCGGCCGCTTTTTCCAGGCCGTCCACGATGGCAGCAAGACTTTCGCGGAAAGCCTCCCGCTCCACGATCATGGCGGCGCGGATGATGGTGTGGTAATCTTTTCCGCTCATTACCTCAGGGTGATCACAGCGCAGCCGGTAGAGCCTCTCCATAAGCGAACGGATCTCATTGTAGAGCCTGACGGAACGGGCCAGATCATCCTGGGTGATCTCTTTGCCCAACTGCCTTTGCAGATCGGTCTTGAATCTGTTGAGAACATCGACCAGATACTGCCGGGCACCGTCCGTCGTGAGCTTCACCGGCAGGATGACATCGGCATGAAAAGTTTTTGTCAAATTGATCCGCCAGACATCCGAAAGACGCTGGATGGAATCGCAGGTGTGCGGAAAAACCATGCCGTCCAAAAAATCGAGACGATCGGCGAGCGCCTCTTCCAGAATCCCGCGCACCAGCGAACAACAGTATGATTGAAGGTGCAGATCTGCCCGATGTATAGCGGCGTCAGAGCTGAAGAGCCTCACCGGCAGGGCGCCGGACGCATGGATGATTTCTTCAGGTGCGTAGGTGCACACTGTGCCGATAATCTTTTTGCCTTTTTCGTTCTTTAAGTTTTGCAAATAGGAGTAAGGTTCGTCGACGATGTTTTTCAGACTGGCAATGCTGTACATGGTGAGTTCTTCCTGAGGCCCGTTTATTTTCTTCTTACTTGGTAGCATAAAAACGGGCAGACGCACAAGAAGAAAGGTCCGGTTAATAAAATATCCCTGTGTCGGAGGTGTATCTACATGAATATTTTGATTAATATGGTAGCAAGGGTGAGGTACGAAAAAAAGCCGAACGCGTCGGTAAAGGCGGTCAAAAGTATGTTGGAGCCCAGTGCCGGGTCCTGATCGAGCCTTTTGAGAGCCAGCGGGATGAGCACTCCCGCCATCGAACCGGTGAAGACACTGACGATCATGGCCAGCCCCAAAATCAACCCTAAAATGGGAATCCCCTTCCAAAAATAAGCAATTATA
>Ga0255345_1002790_pt1 | contig 21464 bp, 23 predicted proteins | sample wastewater_treat_6_FD_192415 | JGI IMG/M metagenome (GOLD analysis project Ga0255345, IMG submission 192415) | Wastewater microbial communities from Lulu Island WWTP, Vancouver, Canada - plant20 | ecosystem: Engineered > WWTP > Wastewater > Unclassified | place: Canada: Vancouver, British...
ATGATATAAAAGGCTAAAATATACCGTCTTCATAATCAAAAACCTCCTAATACTGTATTCTATTCTTTTAGTACAATAACATCATACTCTTCAAGATAAGGAAGAGTTAGGATAATTTTACTTTCTTCTCGTTTCAAATCTAAGTTACTTTTTGAAAGACAGAAAGCTGATTCTAATCGTTTATTCCAGTTTACCTCTATCGTTATATCCTTAATTGGTATTATATATCGTACTGCTTTACCAGTAGTTAATTGGTTTGTTGTATGATTAAGTAAAAATATTACTAAACTATTTTCAGAAACATAAGGATTAACTTCCACTGTTCCAGGAGCTTTGATTTTTACTAATTCTATCTCCTCTCCTCCTACGTATTTGACTAGATTAGTCAGAACTTCTATAGATTCTGAATCTCCATATTCTAAAGAATAGATTTCAAGATCTGTAGCACAGTATATACTTTTACCTCTGTCTATTGTTTTAGAGATAATCATAGGGCTAACTTTTTCCCCAGGATAACCAGACTTCAGCCAGTGTTCACTGTGCACCTTTGTATAATCAAAATTTAGGATATACCCTATTTCTTCTACTTCATCATCTGTCTCTATCTCTATATAGCTTCCCTGGAAAGAAAGCACCTTACCATTTAAATCTCTCCATATAAGACCAGTAGAATTAATATTATAGTATGTATGATAAAAGGGAACAACAGGATGGATACTGTTTGGTCTTTTCACTATAGAATAGTAATTTTCTATTCCAAGCACTTCTGATAGAATTGGCTTATCAAGTCTCCTCCCATTTCTGGTGTACCAACCACTTCTAAAGGTAGAAACTAATCCTCCCCCATTACAAATAAAATTCTTAATTTCCATTACTACTTCATCTGACATATACAAAGCGTCTGACATCACTAAGACTTTGTAGTCTCTCAGCCTTCCATTAAGAATATCTCTAGGAGTAACAAATTCAGTCTGGATGTGATTTTCTAATAGAGCCCTATAGAATCCTTTAATTCCTCTATCTGTATATTGAAAAATCCCATCCCCCATCCTTTTACTATCTGATGGATCCATCCAATTGAACAAGGCTACTTTAGTAAACGGTTTTGAACTATCAAGATAGGGCTTCAAAAATTTAACATCGGAGAATAATTGTCGCAATATAGGAATTGAACTTTCATCCACCTCAAATATATTCTGAGTATGGACCTGAGGAGAAGCTCCAGCCGAAACTATTTCCATCGTAGCTAACTTTAAATGAGAAGAAGAACGAGGCACATATTCGTAATCTACATGCTTTGAGACAAAAGTTGTTCCATTCACAGGCTTATTACTTTCAGATCTAATCAATTTCATGTGCATACCTACTTCCCATAGAGGAACTTCGGCTGGATTATACCCCGAAGTATAACCCCACTGTTCTTCACTTACAACAACATCTACGTATCTACTAAAATCATAAAGATTGATAGAGGCAGGATAATACCCACAGCCAAAGACTACGGTTTTAGGTGAAATTTTATTAACCCTTTCTCTTATCTTTCTATAGAAGTTAGTTATACTTCGCTGTCGAAATTCGTTATAATCAGCATCTTTAAGAGGTTCTTCTATGGGCAGTGGTCTTCCATAGATAAACGAAAACATCTCCTGGCAAGAATTACAATAGCAGAATCCTGGAGGGATATAAACTCCCTCGACATAAATTCCATCCACCTCGTATCTACTAAGGACTTCCTCTATCAATTCAGGATAATAATCTCCGAAAGGAGAATTAGGGCATAAATCTGTTATATATTTGTCGATATCAACCTCTACATCTGGATTGAGCCATTCCAGTTGAATACAGGAAAGTTTATACCACTCTTCCCGCATAATCTTTCTCCCTTATAGGGGAGGGAGTAAAGTACCCCTCCCCTGATATTAAATAATCATTCTATAAATATTTGACAGAAGTTAATTGGAGCTCCGGTTCCATATTCCCAATCTGACCACCAGCCTGACTCAGGGACATTTCTAACATTATTCTTTACAACCCAGGGAATAGGTGGCCTCTCACATATTCCTAATACAGGAAGATTTTTAGCATTAATATCTAATATCTGTCTAAATAGATCCTTTTGTTTCTTCTCATCGATAGTAATAAGTATCTGCTTATAAAGAGCGATTTGGTGCTGAATTAGAGGTGGAGGGGTTTCTCCAGATTTTCCACCAGAAGTATACCACTGATACCACTGATATCCACCCCAATATTCTCCTGATACGGGTGCGTATCCACGAAGATCTACCAGTGGCATCATCCCACCAGCTGCGTAATACATACTCGCATCGAAATCGCTTGCCTGATGCCTTTGAAAAAGTAATGTGCCAGATATAGCTCTGCATGTCGCATTTATCCCTACTGCTTTCCAATATTTTGTTATAAGTTCTCCAACATCAACCCATCCTGGCTTTGTGTCCGGAATTTCTATAGTCACTAGAAGAGGCTTTCCATCTGGACGTAATCTATAACCATCTTTATCTTTTTTAGTAAGTCCTATTGAATCCAAAAGTTGATTGGCTTTGTTAGGATTGTATTCTACATAAGCGTGAGCAAGGGGTTCATAGTAATATGGACTTTCAGGAAGAGGAGCCGGTTGTCTTGGATCCTTTGGAACACCCATATATAATAACTCCATAATCTCTTTACGATTGATGGCAAGAGACGTAGCTATACGAAAGTTAGGTTCGTTAAGTATTTTCCTCATTACCTTATCCTTATGATTCATGTTAAAGAAGAGTAGCAATTCATTACACTCCCCTATAGGGGATGATATAACTCTGTAGTTACCCTTATCTCTGAACTGCATAAGAAAAGAGTAATCAGTTACTGTTTCTCCTATAGGAAAACTCTGAAAATCTATCTCCCCTGCAATAGCCTTCATTCTAGCCATCTCCTGATTTTGGACTATAGAAGATACAACATTGCTTATATATGGAAGCTGGTTCCCCACTGTATCGATCTTCCAATAGTAAGGATTTCTATCGAGAGACCATTGAGTAGCTCCGCCTGTTACTGGAGTCTTCACCTTCCAAGCATATAGGGTAGGTCTATCAGGGTTTGTCCACCATTGATTTTTAAAGCCGTAAAGTTGATACCATTTTTGAAAACCGCCATCTTTAATCATAGCATCTAACTTTTCTTTTGGTGCATATTTAATATGGAATTGCTTCATGTAATGTGCCGGTTGAAAAGTCTCTCCATAACCTGGTTGAGCTAGATATTGGAAAAATAAACCATAAGGTTTTGAGAACACAAACTTTACTGTATAGCTGTCTATCTTTACTACCTTACCAGGTGCACCACCTGGAGAAAGCCATATAGGAAATACAGGAGTTAGTTCCTTATTAAGTAAGACATCTTCATACCAATACATTACATCATCAGCAGTAAAAGGTGCTCCATCAGACCACTTGATACCTTTTCTAAGATAGATAGTAAACTCTCTTCCTCCTGCTTTTATCTCATAACCTTTAGCTATATTGGGAAGAATTTTCCAATCTGGAGACCATCTAAAAAGTCCTTCGTAACCAACATATAGAGAGGTATGAGCTGGGATGTTGCCAATTAGGTTTACAAGATGCCATGTCCCTCCATATTTACCTACTTTTTCCGCAGGGACTATCACTAATGGCTCTTCAGGTAACCTTTTCTCTACAGATGGAAGTTTACCTTGCCTTACAAGTTCGGTAAGCTCTGGAGCTTCTTTAAACTCAGTAAGCTTCTTGCCAGTCGCCTTTTGATAATCCAAAGGAGTACTATATTGTGAAGGGGAAGGTGGAGCTTTTTGAGCGAAAGAGACTGAGCTTATAAATAAACTTGCCAATAGAATCAATACAAGTAAACTCACTAAAAACTTTCTCATTTTATTCTCTCCTCCTAAATAAAATATTTAAAGGTTTACAAAAATATGATATCTAAACTAATCCTCATCTAATTCTATAAACACCCCTTATAAAGAATTTCAAAGAGTTACAATCTTTTAATATTACTCTATCCCATTATCACCTCCAATCCCCTAGCCTCGAGCTCTTCCTTAAATTGAGGGGAAATTTTAGCGTCAACTATAACCTTATTTATACTGTCTAACGAGGCAAAGGAAACAAGAGTATTTCGACCAAGTTTTTCTGAATGCACAACGAGAATAATCTCCTTGGCTGATTTCATCATTGCCTTCTTAACCGGAATTTCAAATACATTTGGGTTTGTCAACCCATACTCAAAAGAAACTCCCCCTGCCGAAAGAAAAAGTTTATCTGCATGGATATCTTGAAAGAACTGCTCTGCAGTAAATCCAATAAGAGAATGGGTCTTCTCCATTAATATGCCACCGCTGAGAGTTACTGTAATATCTGATTCTTCCACTAAAATTTGAGCAATATTGATAGCATTAGTAATTACAGTGATATTCTTCTTTCCCCTTAAAGCTTTAGCTATCTCCTCAGTAGTTGTTCCAGCATCAAGGATAATCGTGTCTCCTTCTCTGATAAGCCCTACTGCTTTTTGTGCAATCTTAACCTTCTCCTCGTGTGCTTCTATCCTCCTTGATAATAACGGACGGTCTAAACTGGAATTATCGCTTATCATAACTCCCCCGTATACACACTTTACAAGTCCTTCCCTCTCTAAGATTTTTAAATCTCTCCTAATGGTATTTGGAGAAGACAAGAATACTTCCGACAATGAAGTTATAGAAGAAGTATTATGTTCTTTTAAATACTTTATTATCGCCAATCTTCTTTCTGCTGGTAAAATTTTATCCTCCTGTATAATTCCAAAATTTACCAAACTCTTTCAAGAGTATATAACATATTACAAAAAAATACAACACTTACACCTTCTTCAAAAATAATTGGTCCTTAGAGAAGATTTGCTTTCGAGGAAAGACGATTATCGATCAGGATTTTTCCCCGTGGTGGGCGGGGTGACCGAGCGAAGCGAGGGCACGTTTCCCTGCCTTAGAGACACCATTCTTGCACAATAAGCATACGGATATCTATAAAGTGATACCAGAGAGGTTTACACCAGTTTCCTGATACCTCCATCAATTGTCATCTTTTTAGCACCTTATTTATATATTCTTCTGGTAAATTACAATCTTTAGCACCATCCAGAATAGTATTTTTATAATCTTCTGCCGGTTCCCCCTGTTTTTTAGGCTCTCTTAAATATACCCATGCCTGATACTTATTACCATCATCATCCAAAACCTCCAAAATTTTTCTATTATAATGCTTAGGATAACCTTCATACCGGTCCAGGTTATTAAGAGATTCTTCATCGATCTCAAACAGTCCTCCCCAGACTTTTTCTACATCCTCTGGAATTATATTTGCTACAGCACCTTTACGAAGTTCAGAATATCCATCATAGACGAATTTATAATTTTTTAAATATCCTCTTTTGATAAACCTGGTACATGGGCATCTACGTTTCATCTGTTCAAAATTTATATTTGAACCATAAGCGAAATAATACATCTCTTATTCTACCTCCTGCCAGTAATTTAAGATTTTTGGGAACTCTGTAACCTAAAATATAGCAGGTTTCAGCGTCCAGGACTGTAATTTGGCTATTCTTATAATGTTAGGGGCTCTAAATTCTGTGGGAAAGATTATCCATTTTTTACCCAAATTATCGTCTTCATTTATATAATGGCTGGATTTAAGTGTCCCTCTAATTATGCTAATCTCATCATCTCCTCCTAGATCTTCTCTTATAATCCTGGCTAAAGTACAGGTCATATCTAGTGGATTTATTCTCCCTTTATCTGTTATAAAATAATCTGGAAGTTGTTTATAACCAAAGACATCAGGATATTCTATATTAGTTGCTTCTATAAGTTTATGGACATTGATTCTTTCATTGACTTCTGTATCTACCTGGTTTTCAGGTCCATATATAAGCTCAGGGGTTAATTCTTGCCCGTTTAGATATCTGGAGAATATAGAAAATATCTCTGAGGCTGATAGCGTACGATTATCACTTATATCAAAGCTCAGTTCGTTGTATATATTGGAGGCTAATCTTTTTACCTCTTCTCCAGTTACAGGAGTTTCATTTTTAATCTCGTAATGAAGAATTTTACCAGCAGTAACAAAGTCTACATCACCTTTCGAGATTATGTAATCTAGGAAATCCCCCAATCTTTCTATATAGAATCTCATCTCTTCTTTAGATCGGAGGGGTGGTTTTTTCCACTTTTCTTCTGGAGTATTTATCCCATAACTGAAGTTATACTTATCCCAGAAGTCTTTCGTCGCAAACTCACAGGGATGATAGTAAATGCTTACTATTTCAGTTCTATCTTCAGGAGCCTTTTCATACAGGATATCGTAGCTCCTTTTTGCCTTTTCTAACCCGTCTTCTACCAGCTCCATCCTTAATACTCCCTGTGGATCTGTGATATTCAAGACACCACCGAACCAGAATGGCTTTTTATCTACTGATATGAAGTCATATACATCGAGATAGACATGGATATTCCATTTAAGTAAAGCTGGATAGACCTGAGGTGCCCATGCAGAACCCGGCTGCCCATAAGTTACAGGCATCATACCTGTTATATTTATGATATCCTTCAGCCCTTGCAGTTCTCTCCTTTCAAATTCTATGGCTCCATCTTTAAATCCTGAATGTTCCAGATACTCGCTTACAACAGGATGCTGACTGTGAAAATCTGTATGGTATCCAATCTCATGTCTCTTTAGTCTTTCAAGTATATCTGTCCTCCCATGCTCTTTCAGTCTCCTGACCTTTTCTCCTACCAGTTTGAATGTTCCTCTGATGTCTCTTAAATCCATCATCTTGATCAATTCAAGAAGTGCATCTTCCGATTCAGTTGTTATATAGTCTTCAACATCATACCAGAGAAGTATTTTTATACTCATATCTTTCTCCTTTTATCATTTTTGCAAGGTTTTTAGAACCTCTAAAACCTCTTGTAGCCATACTCCTATCTATAAGCCTACCACATCCCACTCTCTTTTACCCTTCTCCTGCCCAGCATTTTATGAATTTACTTATATTTTATTCCCCTGCATAAAAAACTGTCAAGGATTTGTGAGAGCTTAAGGATGGTGGCAGGCTGAATGACTGGGCGAAGCGATGAGACGATTAATTTGCCCTGTAGCTACCACGCCTGTACAGCGTACATTTACAGGGCACAAATATTATTTCAGAAGATTCTCAAATGGAGAAGCTATATCAGAATTATCTGACTTTCCCTCTACTTTTTTCTTCAGAGATAGCCAGACAGGTATAGTATTCACTTCCTCCATAATACATATGCCACTTCTTTTCATATCTTGTCATACCGGTAAAGAATATGGTATCCCTCCAGTAAGAGACTGGTTGATGCGGAGGTTCGGCGCTTAGTCCATCCTCCCAGGGGTATACCGGTTCTGCATAGAGTACTGGTCTTGGTAGCCATTCGACAGGTCTTTCTGGCGCTTCTTTATCAAACAGTACCTCCCCTATAGCATAGAAATGTCCTGTATGATGTCCTCCGGTAAATAAAACAATCTCATCTTTATGGGCTTCTGAGTAATCTGTTACAGCAAAGCACCCCTCACCCCCAGGCCACAGATTTTCAACCATGTGTGACTCCCAGTGTATGAGGTCGTCTGAATAGGCTATTAAACCATTATTGAGATACATAATAAACTTTCCGTTTATCTTTACCCCCTCATTATCTGGATTCTGAACAACCACTGCATTTCTATGTATGATCTTTGCATCGGGGAATACTAACCCCATTTTTTCCCAGTGGATAAGGTCTTCAGAGATAGCCAGGAAGACTCCAGATATGTGAGAATCTGTAGAATTGAGCCAGTCCCACCTGTTACAGAATAGATAGTAGGCATCTTTGTATCTTACACAACACACATCTTCAAAACTGTATCTTTCGTCTTCACCCTTCCTGAAAAATGGGCTATTGTTTGTATCCCTCTCAAAATGTATACCATCATTACTGACCGCCAATCCAATATCACAGATATAATCAAATCTGCAGTCTTTATATTCTTCTCTATCTTTAAATGGAAGCTCTTGCTCACCCCTATAGATATAATAAAATCTACCATCCTTTTTTATCATAGAACCGTTATGTACCCCACCACCAAAGTGTCCCCGATCCCATCCATCTTCAGATGGAGCGAATATGGGATTTCCTTTATATTTAACAAATGGTCCTATTGCCCAATCTGGAAGGGAATATTTTTCAGGGTCAAATGGTTCTCTGGAAAATCCTCCCCAGTATTTCTCCTCATTATAGGACATCATTTTCCACAGCTGCTCATATTCTTTCTTTGCGAATTGCCATTCAAATACTCCATCGTTGAAGAACTTCTTGATCTCTTCCTGACTCATAGCTCTCTCCTTTTTAGATCCTTAACCAAAAAGTTCCAGATAAAACCTGTCTCTCCCTTTCATGTTAAGGTGATCTATTTTTCTCTTTTCATAGAAATCGTCCGAGTCTCCCCTTTCAAAATACCAGAGGCAGTCTATCAGGATACTCAATTTAAGTACGTCAAACAGATACTTTTTCTCAGTATTATTGAGGGGTCTGTATCTCATATATTCAGAAATCACCTTTCTCGCTTCCCCAAAGTCAAAGACGTCATCGATCATTTTATATTTATCCCAGTTATCCCAGGAATAAGTGAATATAAGGGGGTCTATCAGGGCTGCAAGGTCATATATCAGAAAGGTATAGTTGGCATCATCAAAATCTATCAGGGCAACTAATTCTCCATTTTTGAATAATATGTTTGAAAAATGGAGGTCACAGTGACAGATTCCTTTTGGTAAAGATCCTGGTAGCTTCAGGCTAGATAATTCGTTTTCAAGCCAGTTTAATTTTCTTTTTGAGTCTGTGGTGCCTGTCCTCTCTGCTTTTTCCTGAGCCAATCTCTTACATAACTCAGCACTATAATTCCATCTGAATTTTCTGTAGAGCGGTCTGTAGTTTTTAGTGATATTGTGCAGTTCAGCAACCCTCCTGATCAGTTGTCTCCTCTGTCCTTCATCTGGATTCTCTATGTGTTCACCATCGATAAACTCAAAGATAGCGTATGGTTTATTGTTGTACATACCGGTAAAATCTCCATCTCTATTCTTAAATGGAGCAGGACATGGATAGTTTCTCCTTCTAAGATATCTGATCAGGTTAATCTCAAATAGGACCGATTCTAACGGACGATTTTCATAGTATCTGAGGACATAATTTCCCCCTGTCGTTTTAATAAGAAGATTTGTCTGTACGGTTCCCTCACTGATGTAATTAAAGTCTATAAAATCCCCCAGTTTATAATTTGAAAGGATTTTAATCACATCTTCTCTTGAGAAGTCAGTCTTTACTGTCATGGGTATTGTCTATCTTTTTTACTTCCTTTCTGACTGTATGTATCACTATGTATAAGAAGGTGATACCTATTCCCAGGGCGATAATATCTATAATATACTCAGGGCTTCCCCTCTTCAGAAAAGGCATAACAAGGATGCAAAGAATTATAAGAAAAATTCCTATGTTAAAAGCAGTGCGACCTACCTGAGGTTCCATTACAAATTCTCAACTAGTAAAGGAAACATGATATTGATCTATTCTCACTTACATGCTTGAGAGCTGGTCTTTCTTTATAACATCTCTCTATCGCATAAGGACACCTGTCGCTAAATTTACATCCCTCTGGTATATTATCCAGGCTAGGGATGTCTAAAGATTTAAGAGGGATGACCTTTCTGGCACGGGTAAGATCAGGGTCAGGCACTGGGACAGCCGATAACAGGGCTTTTGTATAAGGATGTAAGGGGTCTTTAACAATATCTTCTGTGCTTCCAATCTCTATTATTTCCCCCAGATACATGACTCCAACCCTATTGTTTTTAGCAAAAAATCTGGCTACCCCAAAGTCATGGGTTATAAAAAAGTAACTTATATTAAACTCTTCCTTCAATTTAAGCAAAAGGTTCAGTATGCCTATCCTTAGAGACACATCTATCATCGATACCGCCTCATCTGCCACTATCAGTTTAGGGTTTGATGCTATGGCTCTGGCTATAACTATCCTTTGCCTCTGCCCACCACTCAATTGATGGGGATATTTATTAATAAACTCTTCTGGTGGGGTAAGTCCGACGATGGTGAGTAACTCTTTTACCCTCTCCAGGACCTTATTAGCCTTTCGTCCAGGCTCATTAGCCTTAATTACACTACCCAGAGTTTGAGAAACAGTTTTTACTGGATTTAAAGCTGCATAGGGGTCCTGATGGATTATCTGTACCTCACGTCTATACATCCTGAACTCTTCATTCTTCATTTCTTTAAGATTTTTATCCTTATAGAGCACATTACCACTGGAAGGCTCTACAAGTCCAACCAAAATCTTTCCCAGGGTGGTCTTTCCACATCCACTCTCCCCTACTATAGCCAGGACTTCCCCCCCATAGATATCAAGATTCACACCATCTACAGCATAGACCTTGATCTCTTTTCCCAGTAGACTTGTCCTGGAAGAGAAGATCCTGGTAAGATTCTCTACCTTCATTAAAATATTATTTTCCATCTATTTCTCCCCAGCGATGGCAGGCTACTAAATGATCGGTTGCAACTTCAATTAAGGCTGGTTCTGTTTCCCTGCAGATATCTGTAGAAAAGGAACATCTCTCAGTGAACCTGCACCCTCTCAGAGGGACTGAAAGGTCAGGGGGAGATCCTGGTATAGAGATAAGAGTTTCCAGGTCTCCTATTATAGAAGGTGCTGCTCTTAATAAACCTCTGGTATAAGGGTGTTTTGAATTATAAAATATTTCATGTATAGATGCCAGTTCCACTATTTTCCCTGCATACATAATTGCAATCCTCTCTGTTATTTCAGCAACGATTGAAAGGTCATGTGTTATAAAAAGCATGGTTATACCTTCTCCTTTATGGAGGTCTTTCAATATATCCAGGATCTGTTTCTGGGTAAGCACATCGAGAGCGGTGGTTGGTTCATCCAAAATTACCAGTGGCGGGTTCAGTATCAATGCCATCACTATAGCTACTCTCTGTCTCATCCCTCCACTAAGCTGATGAGGATATGCTTTTAATACCCTTTCTGGATCGAGTTTTACCAGTTTAAATAATTCTACTATTCTTTCCCTGATATTGCCGTTAACAACCCCTGGATGCGCTTCAAGTATATCATTTAACTGTTCATCTATCCTTGACACCGGATTTAATGTATTCTGTGCTGCCTGAAACACCATTGCTATTTCCTTCCACCTGAATCTGTTAATATCTTCATCGTTAAGATTTAATATATTTATCTTGTTTTCGTATACTATTGAACCATTAACTATATATCCTGGTGGAGAGATAAGGTCCAATATAGACATGGCTAAAGTTGACTTTCCACAACCACTTTCCCCTACAATCCCCAGTACCTCTCCTTTATTTACAGTTAAATCTATACTGTCCAGGGCTCTTACAACCTTACCATTTGAACGATACTCTACGCTTAATCCTTTTATATCCAGAAGGGAGTTATCCATAATATTATTTATGTCCTTAACCTTGGATTGAACACTTCTTCAAGTGCTCGTACAAAAAGTATGGAACTTATCTGCAGGAGACTTATACATACAATGGGTGCTAAAAGATAGCTCACACTTCTCGATGAATAAAGTGCTCCTGCCTGTGAAACAGCAAAATTTAGCATCACTCCCCAATTTATAGATGTAAATGGGGCAAGCCCTAGGAAAAAAAGACCTACCTGGGCATATACGGCTTGAGTTATTGCAAAAATAGCGCTTATAGCAATATAGGAAGCCATATTGGGTAAAAGTTCAGAGAATACTATATGAAAAGAGTTTAGTCCACTCACTTTTGCTGCCTCTATAAACTCCCTTTCTCTGAGGGAAAGGGTCTGAGAACGGATGGCTCTTGCTAATCCTGGCCATGAAGTAAGACTCAGGATAAGTGCCATTATTAAAGAATTTCCTATTCTTATAAAGGCTGCCAGTACTACCAGTAGAGGCAGACTGGGGATAGTTAAAAATATATCTGTAATTCTCATTAATATCCAATCTGTCGTTCCCCCCATAAAACCGCTGAGAATTCCCATCAGTACAGAGATGCTGACAGAGATCAGAGATGCCAGGGCACCAACTGCCAGTACAGAACGGGACCCGTGAATGATCTCAGCAAAGATATCTCTTCCTGCGTAATCAGTCCCCAGGATATGTTTTAAAGAGGGGGGTTGAAACATCTCTTCCGGATGAGCAGACATATCCAGAGGAACCAGTACAGGACCTATTGTCGCCATTAATACAAAGAACAGAAGAATTATAAAACCAACAAAAGCTGGTTTATTTCTGTATATTATATTAAACATTTCCGATAGAGCCTTCATAACTCCTCCTGAACTACCTTACTTTTATCCTTGGATCTAACCTGGAATATGTTAAATCAGTAACTAAATTTGCCAGGATAACTGCCACAGTAATCAGCAGAAAACATCCCTGCATAAGAGGATAATCCCTACCCGAGACACTTGTTGAAAGATAGTATCCAACTCCCGGATAGGAGAATGTGGTTTCTATGAATAGAGCGCCACCTAACATAAAACCTATGGAAAGTGTCAGGTTTGTAAAAAGTGGAAGTATTGCATTCCTCCTGACATAAGAGCTCTTTATCTTTCTGGCAGGAATCCCTTTAGCCTTTGCTGCCATTATATAATCCTCCCCCAAAACACTGGTTGTACTTCCTTTCATGGATAACATCCAGCCTCCAAAAGAGGTTATGACATACGAGGCGATAGGTAATATACCATGGTATAGTACATTCAGTATAAATCTCAGATTAAACCCAGGAGTCACATCGGTACCATAGGCACCTCGCATAGGGAAAAGATGTAACAATCCACCCAATATATAAACTAATAAGATGGCAACGATGTAGTTTGGAATAGAGTTGGTTATAGACCCGAGGAGAGAGAGTATATTATCCAGCCTTGTCCCTCTGGCGTAAGCTATAGAGGTTCCCAGGGATATCCCCAGCATGAAGCTTATAAGAAGAGAAACCCCCACTATAAAGGCAGTCCAGGGGACAGATTGTCCAAGTAATTGTCCTACTGGCGTCCCTGGGAAAAGTATAGACTGCCCCAAGTTTCCTGACAATAGCCCCTTAAAATAATTTATATACTGGACAGATAATGGCTCATTTGGATTAAATCCGAAATATGACTGCACCAATCTGGTTGCTTCCTCCACACTCATAGAGCGCATACTTATGAGCTGCATGAGCATATAATCCATTGGATTCCCAGGCATCAATCTTATAAGGAAGAATATTATGGTGGTAACCAGCCATATCATAAATATCGAAGTAACAACTCGTTTAAGTATCCAGGTCATATTCCTTTCCCCTACTTGAGGGTAGGAGCCAGAAACACAATCCAGCTCCCACCCTCAGATTTATTTTCTACTTAGCCGGTCTTAGATACCCTTCAGAAATCATAAGAGCAAGAACCGATGGAGCATCTCCTGGGGCATTATACCAGAGAGGATTATCTTCAGGAGGCCATCCTGTGATACGGTTGGTAGAATAGAAAAGCTGCAGTCTCTTCTCCAGCGTTGGTAATCCAGGGAGATACTCATTAAGTGCCTTAGCCAGTGCTATGACAAGTTTCTGCTGATCCTTGAAATTTTTGGTGGTCTGTAACTTTACCACAGTATCGGGTATATTTACCTTGCCGACACCTGAGACCTCTACCTCCGGACCAAAACCTATACCCTTGTAGGTGGGTCTTGCATATGTTGGTGGTAAGAATCCATTATATTCTCTGAAAAGTCCGTTAAACCCAAAGTATGGATGGAAGTCCCAGAAACCAAACCAGCCACATCCTATATCAAAGTCTCCCTTATGTAATCTATCCCAGAAAGGAGTCTGATCTATTACCCTTACCTCTGCTTTTATACCAATCTTCGCTAATTGAGAGGATACATTTTCTGCCTGACGTGCCCAATCCGCCCAACCGGCTGGAGTAATTATCTCCAGGGCAAACCTTGTTCCCTTAGGAGTAAGCCAGCCTTCCTGATCTTTTTTGAATCCAAGGTCTTTCAGGATGGACTCAGCCTTGGCAGGATCATAGCTGTATGGATTTAAATCCTTCTGAACATCTTTTGGTAACCATTTATCCACCACTTCCAAAAGAATTCCTGTTGGGACATCGACAGGGGTACCTACAGGTAAAGCTACCTGGGTAACTTCCTTTCTATCTATAGCATAAGCCAGTGCCTGTCTTACCTCTTTTATTGAGAGAGGGTATCTCTCACAGTTAAAATATAGCCCATAAAATGACACATCAGAAGGAAGGACTATCTTATTCCCAGGACGCTTGAGCCATTCTTCCTGAATGGTTGGAGGAGACCCTGGCCACTCATAATCTATCTCTCCTGCGAACATCGATGCCCAGCTAGCTTCTGCAGCTAAATGTCTGTAGACTCTTACATTATCAATTTTTACCTGATCTGCCTGCCAGTGCTTCGGGAACTTGTCGAGTAAGGCTTCACCTGTAGTTATGGATTTGAGTGTAAAAGGTCCAGTCCCCACAGGTTTTTCTGGTCTATAAGCCATCACCTTCTCACGAATAGTTCCCAAACTCTTCTCATCATTTCTGGCTATGAGAGTCCTTATATTGGTTGGGAGTAACTTGCCCCAGATATGATCAGGTTGAGGACGAACGGTAAGTATCCATCGAGTGACAAAAATGCTTGGCTGCTTAGGGTCTAGGAGAAAATTCACGGTATAAGTATCCTGGGCTCTAACATCTTTTAAGTACTTCCATACATCCCAGCCAAAGAGTCTTCCTATAAGAAATGAGGTGACAACATCTTTACTTGTAAATGGGGTCCCATCATGCCAAAAAATGTTCTGTCGTAAATGTACAGTAACTTTAGTTGAAGTAGCTTCCCATTTTGTTGCAAGTCTGGGGAGAAAATCATCGGTCAGTCTGATATAGTAAGCTAGCGGTTCTTCAATTAATCCACCAAAGCTTATATATCCAGGCACATAAGGATTATAATGCCCTGGTAGGGTCCACCCCCAGCCGGTACCAAGAGTAACAGCATAAGCCTCTACAAAAGAAAAACTCGAAAGGATCAGTATGCCTGCTAGAATCCAGATCAACTTTCTCTTCATACTGTTACACACCTCCTCAGTTCAATTTATGATTTTTTGGAAATGTTCCCAGTCTCCTCTAATCTAAAATCTCTCTGGATATTCATAATTTTTTCCCGCCTGACACTATCTCCCTTAATTCCTCTCATCCTGATTCAAATTATAGCATACTTATTTTGAGCGGTCAAACAGCTGGATGAGCATATACATTTACTTTTCAAACCCCTTGATAGGTGTTAAAATCATAGCAAATCCTATCTAAGAAGGAGGTTTCGATAATGGCAAAGAAGAAAAAGCTAAGAGTGGGGATCATCGGTGTTGGTGGGATTGCAAATGGTGCCCATATGCCAGGTTACGCCAAACTGCCTCTATGATAGAGAAATAGCCTACTGGGTAGACTGCCTGATTAATAAAAAAGAACCGTTGGTCAAGGCTGAAGAGGCAGCACAGGTAATGATATACAGGTCTTCTGATAATGGGAATGCTATTAATCTTATATAGAAGGAGGGAGTTATATGGTTGGCATTGCAATGTTAAGTTTCGCCCATGTCCATGCTGAAAGCTATGCAAAGCAGGTCCTGGAGCAACCAGATGCAAAGTTAGTGGCTATCTGGGATGAAGAGAGAGAAAGAGGAAGAGAGTTCGCTAATAGATTCAATGTTCCCTTCGAACCTGACCTGGATAAGGTTTTGAATATGCCTGAGGTGGACGCTGTGGTGGTAAATACCCCTACATCAATGCATCCTGAGGTCATCATTGCCAGTTGCCAGGCTAAAAAACACGTCTTTACCGAAAAGGCGTTAGCCATTACGGTTAAAGATGCAGACAGGATTGTAGAGGCTGTCAGGTCGTCCGGTATCAAATTTATGATATCTCTCCCCAGCAGGTGCAGGCCAGAGAATCTATTTGTAAAGAAGGTTATAGAGGAAAAACTTATCGGTGATATAACTCTAGCTAGGCTGCGTGTTGCTCATTCGGCAGCACTTGACTATTGGTGGAAACCGGGGAACTGGTTTAGAGACCCTGTCAGGGCAGGAGGAGGAGCCTTTATAGACCTTGGATGCCACACACTGGATCTTGCCCTGTGGTTCCTGGGTAGACCAAGAAGTGTAACAGCGAGGCTTACAAACTTCTTCGGGAACTATGAGGTGGATGACAATTCTGTTGCACTGGTAGAGTTCAGGAATAAGGCACTGGGTATTCTGGATGTCTCGTGGGTACACCGCTCAGGCAGTAACCCTGTAGAGCTCTACGGGACAGAAGGCTCTCTTGTGATAAACTCTGTAAACCAGAGGATCAGTATCACCAGTACAAAACTGTTACCATATGGAATAGACACATGGGTAACTCCTACCATGCTTCCTGACCCTCTCCCCAGTCCAATGAGACAATGGCTGGATGCAATTATTAAAAATTCTCAGACCTATATAACTGTTGAGGATGGAAGAAATCTGACGGAGTTGATTGAAAACAGCACCATTTCTTCTAAAGAGGGAAGAGTGGTGGAATTTCAATAGTCAAAGGGGAGCCGAATACTCAGCTCCCCTACATGTTAGAAATGATTCTATCAACCACCAGCTGACGAAATTCCGGAGAAAGACTGCTGAAGTATGCGCTAAAACCGGTAACCCTGACTATTAAATCCGGGTATTTACCTGGATCTTTATGTGCCTCCAAGATCTTATCCTTGTCAATTACGTTCATATTGATCATTGTTCCACCCAGGTCAAAGTGGACCTTTATTAAGTCAGCTATATCTTTTACAGCCTCTCTCTTATCTTCGATTGGTGGATCGATCTCAATCTGCATAGGGGCGGTGTTACCATATCCAGGCTGTACATTTGCAATGGCTATAGCCATTGCGGTTGCTGCCCCATCCTTTCTGAATCCAGGGTCAGGGTTAGCCCCGTGAGAGATGGGAGCCCCTGCATAACGACCATTGGGGGTAGCCCCCAGATCTTTACCCATAGGTATGGTATTAGCCCAGGAGAATAGTCCTGGAATCATATTGAAACCTTCGGGGGTCGGTTTCTCTTTAACCATCTCTGTGAACGTCCTGGATATTCTTACCGCATACTCATCTGCGATAGAATCACCACTCCCATATCTGGGTGTATTTTTCATAAGCAACCTGACCCTTTCACCATCAGGTCCAGCCCAGTTGTTATCAAGATAATGCATCAGTTCATCCCAGGTAAGTCTTCCCTCTTTCTCAATCCTTTCCTCTATTGCACCAAATGAATCGGCAACTGTAGCTAGTCCTGCTCCATCAACACACATATTATAAAATTCAACTCCACCATGTGAGGCATCTAATCCCTTTTCAACAGGACCCCATGAACATAAATCCAGAACTAGCTCTGGAAAGACTTTATGCATATACTCAAGATGAAAGTCCAGTCCCCTGGCTATGGTATCTATGGCGATTCTCATATGTTTAGTAAATAGGTCCCACAGTCTTCTGGTACTGGGCGTATCCCCGGATTCCTCCATCATTTCATGCAGTGCAACATCAAATATCGTGGCAAAGTTAATCTTCACGCAGTCCATCAGGGTATACTCTCTCCCCGGTATCCCATACCAGTGGCATCCAGCATAAGCCCTCTCTCTGGCTATATCAAGAGGATATCCGTTCTTTGCAAAACCATTAACCACACTATCTGCACCGAGAAACTTGGGTATCCCTGTCTTATCTTCAAGTAAAACATCCACCCCTTTATACAGTAGTCCTTCATCTATCCCCGCGCCAACAGAAACACCTATATTGGCAGGAATTTTTAACCTGTGGGCTGCCTCAAGGATCAGATAGGAAAGGGGATTTGTCGCATCATTTCCATCTCTATCATACCCTCCAAGCTGTATATAAGCGGTATCTCTTAATAAGAGAGAGGCTATATGGAATATGGCTTCCTCATCTGTGAGGATTCCTTCTTCGATGTCTTTTCTGTAGAACGGGTAGAGCATTATGTCGAGTCTTCCCAGAGAACCGCTTCCGTTATACATCCTGGCAGTTATCAGATACCATAAGATCCACTGGCATGCCTCTCTGAATGTTTCGGGGGGTTCATTCACCAGTTTTTCATTAATCGCTCCTATCTCTTCCAGGTTTTCCCTCAGTTCCACGTCATCTTCTTCCAGTGCCATATCCTTTGCCTTTTGGCTAGTCCGGTAGATCCAGTCTTGAATCCCCAGAACCACATCTTCCAGTCCATCATAGAATCCCGATGACTCACCGTTAACCTTCCTGTAATATCTTATCTTATCTAAAATACCCTTCCATCCCAATTTGAGTCCAATCTCCATATCCTGACAGAAATGCTGGGTAGCCCCGATGCCAGGGACCAGATGATACATCTCCTGCTCTCTATGTAGATGAGAGTAGTCAAAGTCTGGGTTCCAGTGAGGGTCTCTGTAAGACATAAAATTAACCATATATCCACCGGCGAGGGAACTTACAGGGTCTATATATACAGGATGAGCCTCCAGAAGTCTTCTAAAGTTTTCTCCACAGGATTTAGGACCAAAGAATCCTCCACTTGGATGATTGGGAACAGGTTTAAAACCCTTCAACAGTACGTCTATAATGGGCATTCCAGAAGAACTCATAGTCTCTACTATCTCCCTCTCCTGGGGAGGAGGAAGTATCAGTCCCCAATCATCATGGTCCATAAACCCGATAACTTCCTGCTTCTCTCTGGTCTGTTCCATTTTTCTGGCTCGAAGCAGGTCTATCCTTTCCTGATAAGAAAATCTTGCCATAATTATGCCTCCTAATAGATTCTTTCTTCACCTATATTTTCGACCAATATCCCCTTGATCCTTTCTATCTCATCTCTTTTTGGTGGTTCCAGATCAGGAATCCCCCTTCTATTATTGAACATCCAGGGTTTGCTCAGTCCCAGCTTGTGATATGGTAATAGTTTTACCCTCTTCACAGAGTTGAGTCCACCTAAAAAATAAGATAGAGCTCTGATATTCTCATACGAATCATTGTAACCGGGTATGATTGGAACTCTTATCTCTATAGACTTTCCAAGCCTATCCAGTCTTACCAAATTTTCCAGTATCGTCTCATTTGGAACACCTGTAAGCCTTTTATGTTCATCTGAATTCATATGTTTTATATCGTATAAGAATGTATCTACAAAGGGTAATAACTCTTCAAGTCTTTTCCAGGGGACAAAACCAGATGTGTCAAGTGCTGTATTTATCCCTTCCTCTTTACAGGCTTTTAACAGTGCCAGACAGAAATCAAACTGAAATGTGGGTTCTCCCCCTGAGAGTGTAACCCCGCCACCGGAACGATTATAGAATGGAATATCTTTAACTATCTGGGATAGTATCTCCTCCAGCTGAAATATCTTACCCTGCAATGTAAGGGCTCCACTTGGACAGGCATCCACACATCTCCAGCAGGACTGACAGATTTCCCTGTTGTATCTCTTCCCTTTCAAACTATCATTCTGCAATGCTCCACTGGGGCACACAGGGATGCAGGAGTTACAGTTGATACATTTATTGCTGTAAAATGCCAGTTCAATCTCAGGACTTATAGCCTCGGGATTGTGACACCAGAGACATCTCAAAGGGCAACCTTTAAAGAAGACAGTTGTTCTAATCCCGGGACCATCATGGAGAGAAAACCTCTGTACATCGAATATAATGCCAGCACTCATAAGATACCCAGCATATATACACCCAGGGTGAAAAACAGTACCGCGTCTATCCTGGGAGTAATCGCTATTTTATCTGAAAATAAACGTCTCAATAAATCTGTTTTGCCTATTTTGGCAAACATACTCAGGATGTCGGTATCTAAGATTATCATGAGATTTTTAATATCTCTTCTAACCCTCTATTAATCTCTTCAGATGGTATGTCTGGTACTGGAATCTTGATATTTCTCTCTCTTAATAGTTCTTTGAATTCTTCTATGTTTACACCACAGATCTCTGCTGCTCTTGAGAGGGAAATTTCACCCCTTTTATATAATCCAATCGCCAGTTCCCTCTTTAAAGCAGGTTTTGACCTGAGAAGAGCACGAAGGCTATCCTCCCTGACATCTTCTTTACTATTGTATTCTCCTATCTCAATTAAAATATCTTCTAATTTATCTAACAATGATGCTCCATGATCCATTTCTTTTACACCTCATTAACATATTTTAGAACAACCAGGATATCTTCCCTGGAGATGCAATATTCCTCCATTACCTCTTCGTAAGACATTCCACCTGCCCGCTTCCCTAATATCAGGTCTACAGGTACTCTTGTCCCCTTTATTACTGGGAACATTTTCGTCTACAGAAATCCTGTCAGAAATATCCATATCTATTCCCTCCTTTATCTCCTAGAGAATATTTCTCAATGAATTCTCAATTCTTCTCTTACTTCATCTACAAGTGCTGCCACATCTTCTTCTGTTTTTAATCCGCTTTTTTCAGCTTCTCCCTTCATCTTCTCCTGAATCTCTTTTATAGCAACATATCCAGCATTGAGGAGGATAATCTTATCTCCCTCTTCTACGAATAATACCTTATCTCCCTCTTTAAGATTAAGCTTTTTTCTTATCTCTACAGGGATAGTTATCTGTCCTTTGGAAGAAACCCTGGCAATTTCCATTCCTTACCTCCTACTTTCTTTACTTTCCTTACCTGTATATTATATCATACTTCTTATGGATATAGACCCACATTCTATGGCTAATTTTAAGTCAATTTTAGCTTTTGTGTTATTTCGTATTTCTCCATCGCCTCTCTTTCATACTGCAGGCAGGCACCAAATGTCTTCATATTGAAGTTTGTCTTCTTAGCCTCTTCTATGGCGTAGTCCACTATAAAATGAGCCATCTCTTCTTTATATTTATATAAAAGACGTTCAGCCTGCTCTATCTCTTTAGGCTTAACTTCAGATATGTCTCTTCCGGTATTTTTCTTATAAAAATATTTCACAAGCTTTTCTGGAGCAGACTCTGAAGGCACTGGCAGTTGCTTACTGGTATCCTCAGGAAGCTGGGAGTCCTGGTATGGCTCTATGTCGGCTTTAAATTTATTAAATTCTTCTTTTGCCCTTGGTCCAGGATAAAAGTAGAGGTAGACCTTGCCGTTTTTTGGCCTGGCGCTGGCTGGCGAGGAAATATCTTTTTGTTTCTTTCTTCAAACTACACCATTTCTTCCCTCAAACTACACCATACTGTCATATCTTCTATAGCTATCCTCACTAGTTCTTCTGAAACTGATAACTCCTCCGCTATTTCATAGATTGAA